>Ga0182007_10001339_pt1 | contig 13296 bp, 9 predicted proteins | sample Sormic07211113_1_FD_123023 | JGI IMG/M metagenome (GOLD analysis project Ga0182007, IMG submission 123023) | Rhizosphere microbial communities from Sorghum bicolor, Mead, Nebraska, USA - 072115-113_1 MetaG | ecosystem: Host-associated > Plants > Roots > Rhizosphere | place: USA: Nebraska... | reverse complement strand
GGCTACTTCTGGCTCACGGGCCGCCGCAAGGAACTCATCATCCGGGGCGGTCACAACATCGACCCGGCGACGATCGAAGAACCGCTGCACCGCCACCCGGCAGTGCAAATTGCGGCGGCAATCGGACGTCCCGACGTGCATGCAGGCGAGCTGCCAGTTGCCTACGTGCAGTTGAAAGCCGGCGCGACAGCAATCGAGGCGGAACTCGACACATTCATACGCGGCTCGATCGGCGAGCGTGCCGCTATACCGAAGCGGATTCATATCGTCGATGTGATGCCGCTCACGGCGGTCGGCAAGATCTTCAAGCCCGAACTCAAACGACGGGAGACGCTCGACGCGCTGATCTCCGCGCTCGAGGATGCCGGCGTCGAGGGCGCTCGAGTCAGCATGGTGGACGACCCGTCGCGCGGACTCGCCTTGCACGTGGCGCTGAGCGACCGTGCGCAGCTGGCAAACACCAATACGGTGATGGGCCGCTTCCCGTTTGCCTTTTCAACTTCGGTCGAACCCGAACATCACTGATCGCCGATTATCGGAACGTTTGCGGTTAAAGCAAGAAAATAACTTCGGAATACGAAGTTATGGAGAGGGGATTTGGATTAACGGCGAAGCATCCGATGCCTTTGGCGTCGCGCTTCATCAGCGCAGGAACAGCCCGCGAGTCACGTCTGGTGCTCGGGGATGAGGGCAGGTTTCACGATTCTTGAACACCAACACCAAAATAGGGAGACATTCATGAAACGAGTCAGCGCAGGAACCGTCGTACTGCTCGCGGCCATCTCCGGCGCGCATGCGCAATCAGCCGGCCAGTGGGTAGTCAATGCCGGCTGGTCCCACTTTGCCCCGCAAGGGTCGGCGGATCCGCTGACCGTCAATGCGCTCGGTCGGTCTCAAGTGATGACCGGCAGCGGTGGCGAGATCGCAAGCGGCGATACGTTCGGACTGACCGCAACGTACTTCGTGACCGACCATATCGCGGCGACGACGGTCATGGGTTTTCCGCCGACATGGCACTTGAACGGCGCAGGTACGCTCAGCGGCTTCGGCGAGCTGGGGACCGCGCGGGCCTGGAGTCCGGCGATCATCTTCAACTACTACTTCGGCCAACCGAATGCGCGGTTCAGGCCGTATCTGGGCGCCGGCGTCACCTACACGTGGTTCAGCAACGTCAAGCTCAGCAACCCTGTTTCCACTGGCCAGATCTATTTCTCGCCGACCGTCGGAACAGCGCTCGAGGGGCCGACATCCGTGTCACTCAGCAAATCCTTCGCGCCAGTCGTCAACGGCGGCCTGACCTACAACATCGATTCTCGCTGGTCGATCAACGCGTCGGTGGCGTATTCGTGGGTATCGACGCGCGCCACGCTGACTACGCGGTCCTCCGTCGGCACGGTCACGAGCACCAGCAAATTCCGGGTCAATCCGATCGTGACGTTCCTTTCGGTCGGATACCGCTTCTGAGCCGCATTGACGTGGATACGGCACTTGCGTGTTTCAATCCGCGCCCGTGTGCGGTCGTACGGACGACGAATGTGACATCGACGTTAAGAAATATTCGAGAATGCGCTCGATCAATCTAAGTGACGAAAATATCAGTATTGAGTTTAATGTCACACGATGCCGCGGCCGGCCTTCGTGAGGGCTCGTGGTGACCGGTCTCGGCGTCGAGGGTTGCGTGATTCCAATGGAGCCCACTTGCAGCAGAGGCGTCTCGAACCTCTTGCACTGGTGTTACCCCCGGGAGGGAAATGTGAAGTCGATCAGCTGTGCTTACGCCACTGCACTCATCGCGGGATTGGCGATGCCATATGCGCATGCCGAATTGGGTGGCGCACCGATGTCGCTGTCCGCCGCCGATCATGCCGCGAAAGTGCGCGTGATACGGCCTGCGAATCGAGCGGCCGATGGCCTGACGGCGAACCCGGCCGCTTACATCATCCGTGAATCTACGCTCGCATCGGGAACCGTGATTCGCGAATACACATCGGGCGACGGAATCGTCTTCGGCATAGCGTGGCAAGGGCCGACGGTCCCCGATCTCGCGTCGGTGTTCGGCGGTTATCTTCGCGATTACAGCGCAGGCGTGGAAGCCGCGCATGCGCTTCGTGGCTGGCGTACGCCGGTATCTGTATCGACGAGCAATGTCGTGATTAAAACAGGAGGGCACATGGGGGCATTTTCCGGGCAAGCCTGGTTGCCGCCTGCGCTTCCATCCGGCCTGACCGGCAACGATATCCTGTAACCCCGATGAGAATGATCATGAGCATTTTTCGTACTGTCGTTCGGTGGTCAAGCATATTCAGCTTGATGACCGTCTCGACAGCCTTCCTCGTTGCGTGCGGCGGCGGCGATTCAGGTTCCGGCGAAACGGGCGTCAGTAGTTCGGGTGCGTCGGACGGCAACACCGGAAATACTGCAATCATTACGGTCGCGCGAGGCGTTGCACGCGTCGTCAACATTCCGACCGTCAACATCAAGATTTGTGCGCCCGGAACGTCACGCTGCCAGGTGGTGTCCAATGTGCTCGTCGACACGGCATCGTATGGCTTGCGGATCGTACGCGATGCAATTCCAGGCGTCATCGACAGCCTGCCTAAAACGACCACAAGCGACGGATCGACGCTTTCCGAATGCGGCATGTTCGTGTCGAGTTATACGTGGGGCACGGTTCGGACGATTGACCTGTCGATTGGCGATGAACGTGCGAGTTCCTTGCCGGTGCAGATCATCGGCGATCTCGGAACGGACAACGTGCCAAGTTCCTGTACGAACGGGAACAAGGCTGTGAACTCGGCCAGCGACCTTGGTGCGAACGGCATTCTTGGAATTGGCCCGGCGCCCTATGATTGCGGCGCAACCTGTGTGAAGGTCGCGTCGTTGAGCAACTACTACGCGTGCATTGACGGAAACGCGAGTTGCGCACAAGTCACCGTGCCGCTATCGCAACAGGTCAGCAACCCCGTCAGTCAGTTTGCCGCAGACAACAATGGCGTGATCGTACAAATGCCGCAGATTTCGGCAGACGGTCAGGAAAGCGCGACGGGCTCGTTGATTTTTGGCATCGGCACTCGAAGCAACAATGCATTTCGTGCCACCACGAAGCTGATGTCGACGACGACGGGTGATGTGCCGGGAGCGTTTCTTTCCAGAAAGGTCACCGCGTTCTTTGATACGGGATCCAATGCGAATTTCTTCGATGACTCGTCGCAGATCACGTGTACCAGGAACACGCAATTCTATTGCCCGTCGACGACGACCACTTATGCCGCGACTCTGGTTGGTCTCGATGGCACGGCGAGCATGGTTTCCATCTCCGTCGCAAATGCAGATACGTTGTTCTCAAAAAGTTCGACATATGCATTCAATGACGTCGCTGGTCACTTCGGATCGTCCTCCTGGCTCGATCTCGGCTTGCCCTACTTTTACGGTCGGACAATCTATTTTGGCCTGGATCGTTCGGCGGAAGGCGGGTCTGCGCCTTACGTCGCATACTGATGCGTTGAGAGGGGCCGCCACTGATCACGAACAAAATACGACCACTCGCCCTTCGCCACCTCAATCCTTGCACTTATGCTGCGGCAGCACCCAAAGCATCCGTCCGACCGCCTCGGCCTGATTCCGCGAATGGGTCTTTTCATAGATCGCCCGCAATTGAGTACGCACCGTCGCCAGCGACACACCCGCGCCGGCCGCACATTCATCAGGCGTCTTGCCGTTGATCAGCGCTTCGGCAACCGCCGCTTCGGCGCTCGACAAACCGAACGACTGCCGCAACTGTTGCGCGACGACGAGCGGGGCCGCGCCGCGGCGCCTGACCGTGACCAGCATCGTCGCATCGCCGAAGGTCGCATGGAGCGCCTGTCCGGACAGCGCCGCGATGCTGAGAAAGACTTCATGCGCGGCCACCAGCGTGCCCGAAAGTGCAAGGCTCTCGCTCTTGCGGGTCTTCGCGACACGCGCCAACGCCGCCTTGAGTGCATCGTTCTGCGGCGCGCTCGTCGCGCTCAGGTATCCGTTCTCGAGCTTGAGGCAGGTGGTGGCGCGCAGCATCGACTCTGCCGCCCGGTTGACGAAGACGACATGCGCGTGCCTGTCCAGCGCAAAGACGGAGAGGCCCAGCTCCTCCATCAGTTCGGCGCCGAGCGTGGCGTCGCGATGCAGCACGCGCGCGTCTCGCCACAGGTTGATCGAGCGTTGCAGATGCCTGGCCATACCGGTCAGCGTCGCGCGTTCCTCCGGCGAATACGGCGTGCGGCCGTGCGCTCGCAGTAGCCCGAGCAGAATGTTGTCGCTGCCGGGGCGCGCGAAGCGAATCCCCATCAGGTAGCGAAATCCGGACGGAATCTGAAAGTCCTGGAAGAACTCGCTGCGTTCGACGTCGCGGTCGGTGAGGTGATCCTGACAGCAAACGAATTCGCCGAGCGGTGCATTCTCGACGAAGCCGCGGCGTGGATCGAGCGCGCCGTAATACTGGTCGTAGAGGGCGATGATCTCGTCGAATTCCGCGCGTGGCGAATAGATCGAGAATTGCGGGGCATTGCGCGCGACGTCCCAACTGAACATGTGAAAAACGTTTGCGCCGAGCGATTCGGATACCCGATGAAAAACTTCGAGAAAACCGTCCGGCTGCAGCGCGGCCTCATAGAGGTCCCCGATGAGTTGGTCCCGTTGCATGCTTCCCCCGTCGCTTCGCGATCTTCGTATGTGGTTTTTGTCTGACGATATTGCTTCGAATACCGAATTTTCAGGATTGGTTTTCAGGCTAACACAGGTTGTTTGCGTTTCATGCGATGTTATTTCCCGATTTTCATCCACGTGAATGATGATCGTCAAAATCGGCTTTGCGAGAATCCTCGCCATCCAGCGTGCATGAGCGGTGCATATGACACGCATCAACCAGAAGGATGTCGGGGGAAACGCAATGAAACTCACGCCTGTCGTATCCGGTATTGCAGCGCTCGTCCTGTCGGCTTGCGGTGGTAGCGACAGTTCTTCGCCACCGCCCGGGCAGCCGGCGGCTCAGACAGTCAGCGGCGTCGCGGCGGCCGGCGCGGCGATGCAGGCCGCCACCGTGAAGCTGGTCGATGCGACCGGCAAGACGGTCGACTGCCCGGCCGATGCGTCAACCGGCGCGTTTCATTGCGCGGTGACCGGCTTGACCGCGCCTTTTGCGTTGTCCGCATACGGCAACGTCGCCGATTCGCAGGCCACGCTGATCGCGCTCAGCGCCACGGCGGGCACGCAGACGATCAACATCACGCCGATCACGAACGCGATCGCCGCCACGATCGTCGGCGGCGACCCGACGAAGCTGCTGGCCGACACCGGTTTGCTGCAAAGCAAGGTCACGGCCCAGGCCGTTGCCGGCACGGTGCAGGCTTATTCGACGGCGTTGGCCGACCTGCTGGCCGCCACCGGCAATACGGGCGTCGACCTGATTTCCGGCCCGTTGACCGCGGGTGCGCCGGGGCTCGACCGGTTGCTCGACCAGCTGAAGATCAACGTGCTGCCGGATGGCGGTGTCCAGATCAGCTCGGTGGCGGGCGCGTCCAGCGATACGCCGGTGCAGCTTCAGCTCGCGCCCGGCGTCCCGCCGCAGGCGAGTGACAAGGCCAGCCTGCCGGCTGCCGCGACGATCAATGGCGCGGTGGTGTCGAACCTGCCGAGCGCCAGCGATCTGGCGGCATTGCAGCGCGCGCTCAACCAGTGTTTCGCCGGGTCGACCGGCGCTGCGCGCACGGGCGGCAGCGTATCGGCGTGCGGCCAGATCTTCGTCGACGATGTCGCGTCCGGCGCGCTCAATGCAGGCGTGCCCGCCGCGTATCTGAACAACGGGATGTCGGTCGACCAGGAGTTCGGTGCGCCGGCCGGCGGCGCGCCGGGCATCGTGGCCGACGATGCGATGAACAACGCCAGCTTCAGCCTGCCGGAAGTCATCCGCGTCGTCGCCGGCGACACGATGTGGATCAAGCTCGCGTGGACACGCAGCGACGGCATTCGCGACGGCATGCAGCAACATGTGCAGCTCGCGGTGCGGCCGGGCAGTCTCGCGAATGGCGATACCGGCTGGCGCGTGATCGGCAACCAGCGCGCGGTATTGAGCAAGGTCAACGCGAACGCGCAGAAGTGGGACTGGTTGAACCCGGCCAATCCGTCGACGGGGACCAACGCGTTCGTCGATTCGCTCAACCTGCAGGTGGGCGCCGTCGACGCGGCCGGCACGGCGGTGGACTTCGCGATCGTCAACGGCCCCGGCTTGCGCAACGGCGTGTTTCTCCAGCCGTCGAGCGGCACCTGCGACACGCTGAACATCCGCGCGCAGATCGCCAGCGGGCAGACGCCAGCGCAGCTCGCCGTACTGGCGAAGAGTGCGCAGTGCCGCAACAACTTCCGCCTGGCCGGCGTCGCGCAGGATCCGGCGAACCAGGGCCTGTTCACGTGGCCGGGCGACGCGCCGCGCAACAATACCGCGTGGGCGAAGCCGCAACTGAGCACCGCCGAGCTGGCCTACATCAAGCCGTTCAGCGCCTATACGATCGACGTCTACCAGAACGGCAACACGTCGACGCCGGCCAGGCACTACACGGTGCGCTTGCGTACGCCGTCACCGTCGCCCGACGCGCTGCGTCAGTACGCGTGGCACGACCTCGCGCAGTCCACGCGCGACAAGCTGACGCCGGGCTCCGCCGCCACGTTCGCGGGCAGCGCGACTTTCCCGCTGGGCTGGACGTCGAAAGCGGGGCTGCCGTTCGTCAAGCGCGGCAACGTGCAGATCCGCGCAACCGCGACCGGGCAGACAGTGGCGACGTTCGTCAACGGGATTGCATCGGCGCCGGCGGTTCAGCCGGGTGCGGCGGTGACGCTCAACGTGCCGGGCGATCAGGGCGTCGCGTTCCCGTCGGTGGCCGGCTGGGGCGGCAGCACGGACTTCTCGTTCGTGAGCCTGAACTGGTCCGATTCGATCGACACGGTCTTCACCGAGTCCTTCGAGTACGACCGGTAACGGTCGGTCGGACCGAGGCGTGCGGCGAACACGTGGCCGGCGGGACGATGCGCGACCCGTCGGCGCGTTCCCGCTCGCCAGCCTGGCGTGACCGCGGGGCCCGATCGTGCTCATGCACGGCATGGACGGGTATCGAGATGTCGGCGGATGTGCCGTGCTCCGGCGCATGCACCGGCGACGATGCGCGCTACCAGCCCGCCGCCGCCCGTGCCTTCAAACACTTGAACCCCAGCCTCACGGCTCCGACGCCGCCTGCGACCGGAATTCGCGGCAACAGAAACGGATCGTCGTTCGCACCGGCACATCCGCGCCGGGTCGTCGTCGCATTGCCGTAACCGGCAGCGATGACCTGATCGCGCACGCGCGCATCCAGATCGCCGTACGGGTAGCAGAACGATTCGACGCATTGACCGCTCAGCTTTTCGAGTTTCCGCTTCGATTCGGTCAGCTGAAAGTCCGAGACAGTCGACGGCACATACGACAGCGCGACGTGATCGAGCGTATGCGAGCCGATTTCATGACCGTGATCGCGCCACGCGAGCATGTCCTCGCACGTCATCAGCGGCGCGCGCGCGGTCGGCGCGCCCGCGTCCCAGTCGTTCGCGCCCCCGAACCGGCCGGCGACGAAGTAGCACGTCGCGGTGAATCCGAGCGTGTCGAGCACGGGCATCGCGTGCGTGAGCACGTTGAGAAAGCCGTCGTCGAACGAAATGCCGAAGACCTTGCCCTGCCGCTCCCCGCGCAGGTACGGCTGCAGTTCGCGCACGCTCAGGCCGCGATAGCCGAGCCGCCTGAACAGCATCATCTGGCGGCGGAACGCGTCGGGCGCGACGCTCAGGCCGCGCAGCCGGTCGGTCGGCGGCGGCAGCGGGCGGATCTGGTGATACATCAGGATCGGATAGCGGGAGATGCGCGCAAGCATGGGTGGATCGCAGGAAAGCGGGATTACGCGGCCTTGCGGAAAATCCGCAGGGTCTTGAAGTCGCACTCCTGCGTGCGCAGGTCCCAGTATTTCTTCCAGATATTCATTGCCATTTCGTGTTTCTCAACGAGGTCACCCAGCGCGACGGGTTGCGTCGAACCGATTTCTGATAGACGGACAAGGTCGCGTCGATGAACGCGTCGAACGAGAATTCGCGCCGGCCTTTCAGCCGCGCGCTGCGCCCCATCGCCCGGATGCAACCGGGCGCCTGCACGATCGCGCGCAGGATCGCTTCGATCGCCGCGGGCTCGCGCGGCGGGACGACCCAGCCGTCCACGCCCGGTTCGACGTTTTCGGGCAGCCCGCCCACGCGCGTCACGATCGCGGGGCAGCCGAGCGACATCGCTTCGCGGCACGCATACGACAGGCTCTCGTGATACGACAGCACGAACGACACGTCGATGATCGAGAACGGCGCCCGCACATCGTCGAGGCGCCCGGTGAACGCGGTGCGCGACGCCATGCCGTGCCGCGCGAGCTGCTCGCGCTGCTCGCGGGACGGCTCCGCGCCGACCAGCAGCACGCGAAACCGCTCGCGCTCGGCTTCGGGCAGGCGGCCGAGCGCCGCGATCAGGTCCATCCAGCCTTTTTCGGGCGCGGTGCCGGCGCTGCTGCCCAGCACGATCGCGTCCGCGCCGGCCGCCCCGAACAGCGCGATCTTGCGGCGGCGGATCTCGTCGGCCGCCAGTCGTTCGGCAGCCGGCCGGCGCACGCCGTGCTTGACCACGGTGACGTTTCCGTACGGCGAGCGCAGCGCGAGCATGCTCGCGACGTAGTCGCTGACCGCGATCGTGTGGTCGGTGGCGAGCCGCGCGCGCAGCAGATTGCCGAAGCTGTCGGCGCGATAGGTGTTGTGCTTGGTCAGCACGACCGCGGGTCGATACCGGCAGCCGAGCAGCGCGAGCATCACCTGCCGGTGATCGGCGGACCCGTTCACGTGGATCACGTCGAAGCGCTCGGCGGCGATCCGCCGGCGCAGCCGCAGAATCTCCCGGCACAGCCGGTTCCAGCGCGGCTTGAATTCCATGTCGAAGATCGCCACGTCGGGACTGTCCCGCAGGAGCCGCGACAGGCGGCTGCCTGCCGGCGACGCCACGGTCACGCGGTGATGGCGGCTCATCGCGACCGCGAGATCGCGGACGTAGGTGTCCTGGCCGCCGCCGTAATCGCCGTGGAAGTTGGTGTACAGAATGTTCATCACGATGCGGCTTTTTCCCGGTCATTCATTTCAAAGGATTGCTGATGAAATGAATGACTCGACCTGATGGAAGCAATGACGTGAACGCGGTGCCGCGTTTCCGGCTCGAGATTGCGTGTTGGCGTCAAGCGCCGGCGTCAACGCGAATCATTTCCAAATATTACAGATCGGTTACGTGCCGTAGTGTCGATGTCTGCGCATCTTTGTGAGAATGTGTCGCGATCGCTGCATCGTGTCGCGTCGTGCGCGCCGACACGTCCTTTCCCGACGACATCAGGACGCAAATCAACCCGCGCCGCTTTCAGAATTGAAAGCTGGTGCGCCATTTGCGTTAGAATGCCCCCCCTGTCCGCCCGGGTGACCGCCGGAGACCGCCCGCAGCAGACGGATCGCCCGGATGGCGACACAGGTTTCGATTCGCCGCCGGACGCGAATGATCGGCCCGCCGTTAGCAACATACGCTTTATAATTTGGACGACTAATGAAGAAGAAACACAACATTACCGGGTACATCGTTGTCGCGATGATTCTTGGTATCGCCGTGGGTTACGCCTGCCATAGCGCGTTTCCCGACCCGAAGATGGCGAAGGAAGTCGCCGGCTACGTGTCGCTGCTGTCCGACGTGTTCCTGCGCTTGATCAAGATGATCATCGCGCCGCTGGTGTTCGCGACGCTGACCGTCGGCATCGCGCAGATGGGCGACGGCGGCGCGGTGGGCCGCGTGGGCGTCAAGGCATTCGGCTGGTTCTTCATCGCGTCGTTCACGTCGCTGCTGCTCGGTCTGCTGGCCGCGACGATCCTGCAGCCGGGCAGCCACCTGAGCCTGCCGCTGCCGCCGTCCGATGCGGCGCTGAACCTGAAGACGGGCGCGTTCACGCTGAAGGATTTCGTCGTGCACCTGGTGCCGAAGTCGATCGCCGAGGCGATGGCGAACAACGAGATCCTGCAGATCGTCGTGTTCTCGATTTTCTTCGGCACCGCGCTGTCCGCGCTCGGCGAAGCGGGCAAGCGCCTGACCGGCGTGATCGACGATCTCGCGCAGGTGATGCTGAAGGTGACGGGCGCGGTGATGTGGTTCGCGCCGATCGCGGTGTTCGCGGCGCTCGCGTCGACGATCACGACCGAAGGGCTCGGCATCCTGCTCACGTTCGCGAAGTTCATGGCGAGCTTCTATCTCGCACTCGCGCTGCTGTGGGCCGTGCTGACGCTCGCCGGCGTGACGTTCCTCGGCAAGCGCGCGTTCACGCTGCTTCGGCTGATCCGCGAGCCCTTCCTGCTGTCGTTCGCGACGGCGAGCTCCGAGGCCGCGTATCCGAAGCTGCTGGACGCGCTCGACCGCTTCGGCGTGAACCGCAAGATCTCGAGCTTCGTGCTGCCGATCGGCTATTCGTTCAACCTCGACGGCTCGATGATGTACTGCACGTTCGCGGTGCTGTTCATCGCGCAGGTGTACGGGATCCATCTGCCGCTCGGCACGCAGATCACGATGCTGCTGATGCTGATGGTGACGTCGAAGGGGATGGCCGGCGTGCCGCGCGCATCGCTGGTCGTGATCGCGGCGACGCTCAACCAATTCAATCTGCCTGAAGCCGGGTTGCTGCTGATCATGGGCGTCGACATGTTCCTCGACATGGGGCGCTCGGCCACCAACGCCGTCGGCAATTCGATCGCGGCGGCCGTGGTCGCGAAGTGGGAAGGGCAGCTCGGCGCGCCGCGCGACGACGACGATTCGGACGGCGCGCGCGTGGCCGAGGTGAAGGTGCGCGAAACGTCGGCATGATGTGTGGCAATGCGGCGGTGCAACGCCGCGTTGCCCGACCCGCGGCAAATGATATTCGCCGGCCTGGACGCGATACGGATCAGGCCGGCGATTTGCGTCGGACGCGGTAGCTTTTCCGATACTTCCGAAATGGCATTCGCCGTTTCAATTGATCGACGTCGAATGGGCGGCGATATTCCGGCAGGCGAGTGCCTGATTCTCCCGATTCCTGATTCGCCGCGTAAGTGACCGTTCACTGACGCACGGTCGAGCGCGTCGCAAGCGCGGGCGATTCGCAATTTTTTTCGATTTATATAACGCTATTCTCGCCCTGCGCATGATCGAATGCATGCCGTATGTCATACCGACCGCACCGGATGATTCGGGGAAGAATTTACATCTCGCGGACTTCAAGCCATCTGGCCGGCCGATCCCTCGTGTGAACGATTACCCGATTCAGGAGAGCATCCGTCATGGTCGCCAGAAAACGCATCCAGGCTGCGGTCGTCGCCGCGGCGATCGCCGCGCTCGCGCCGGCCGCGCACGCAGCCAACACCACCGACTGGATCGCGAACACGTACGGCACGCTCGCGGCGCACGTCGGCAACGTCGCGCGCGCGATGTGGGTCGCGCCCGAAGGCGTGATCTACACGGCGTCGATGTGGGACGAGGATGAAGGCGGCGTCGCGATCTACCAGAACGGCAAGAGCATCGGCTCGATCGGCGCGCATTCGGAATTCCAGGGCAGCGCGATCACCGGCAATGCATCGTCGCTGTTCGTCGCGCTGCAGCCGGGCAAGACGTACGGCAGCGGTGCGGTGGGGCGCTACAACCGCGCGACCAAGTATCGCGACCTCGTGATCCAGATCAGCGCGGCGACCAACCAGCCGCGCATCGACGTCGTCACCGGGCTCGCGACGGCCGGCTCGCTGCTCTATGCAAGCGACTTCTACGGCAATCGCGTGCGCGTGTTCACGACCGATGGCGTGTGGCAGCGGGACATCGCCGTGTCGGCGCCGGGCGCGCTCGCGGTGGACGGCGCGGGCAACGTGTGGGTCGCGCAGAAGCATGCCGGCTCGATCGTCGCCTTCAGCCCCGCCGGCGCGTTGCTGAACACGATCCGGATGCCGGCCGGTTCGCAGCCGTCGGCGCTGTATGTCGATGCGGCGGCCGGGCAACTGCTGGTGGGCGACGAAGGCCCCGACCAGAACATCAAGCGCTATTCGATCTCGGGCCGGCCCGCGCTGGCCGGCACGTTCGGCGTGCGCGGCGGCTATCTCGACACGACGACGGGCATCAAGGGGCAGGTCGGCGCGCAACGCTTCACGCGAATCGTCGGGATCGGCAAGGACACCGGCGGCAACCTCTACGTGCTCAACAACCCGTGGGGCGGCAGCTGGGATCTCGGGCGCAACGGCGCGACCGACATTCATGCGTACGGCAGCAGCGGCAACCTGCGCTGGACGCTGCAGTCGCTGAACTTCGAAGGCATCGCCGCGCCGGACCCGGTCACGGACGGCGCGCTGTTCTACGGCGGCACGCATATCTACAGCGGCAGTGCGGGCGGCAAGTTCGTCGCGAACACCGTCGATCCGTTCACGTACCCATCCGACCCGCGCATCGACATGAGCGACACGCAGCGCGACGAGCACTTCGGGCTGCTCACGTCGGTCGGCGCGAACCGGATCCTCGTCGCGGCCGGCCAGAATCCGCCCGTCTTCTACTTCTATCACTTCAACGCGGCGAACGGCTACATCGCGATTCCGGACGGCTCGATTCCCGGCTCCGCGTTCAACACGACGCAGCGCGTGACCGGCGGCTTCAGCGTCGACAGCCAGGGCGGCGTATGGGCCGGGCTCGACAAGACCGGCGCGATCACGCATTACCCGCTGACCGGCTTCGACGCGAACGGCAAGCCGTCGTGGGGGCCCGGCGTCGCGACCGGCATTCCGGCCAGCATCCAGCCGCTGACGCGCATCGTCTATCTCGCGGACAGCGACACGATGGTGCTCGCGCAGGGCGCGGTCGGCAGCAACGACTGGACGTCGATCGGCACGCGCATCGAGGTGTATCACGGCTGGAGCGCGGGCAACACGACGAAGCCGAATCCGGTGATCACGCTGCCGCACAGCGGCGCGAAGTCGATCGACGCGGCCGGCAACCATTTGTTCGTCGGCTACTGGTTCAGCAGCAGCGGGCCGCTGTGGCCGAACATCGACGCATTCAATCTCGACACCGGCAACCTCGACACGACGCTCGTCAATGCCAGCCCGGCGACCGTGGATACCAGCAGCGCGATCGATGCGATGTACAGCGTGCGCGCGTATCGCCGCTCGAACGGCGAGTATGTG
>Ga0182007_10001336_pt1 | contig 13302 bp, 8 predicted proteins | sample Sormic07211113_1_FD_123023 | JGI IMG/M metagenome (GOLD analysis project Ga0182007, IMG submission 123023) | Rhizosphere microbial communities from Sorghum bicolor, Mead, Nebraska, USA - 072115-113_1 MetaG | ecosystem: Host-associated > Plants > Roots > Rhizosphere | place: USA: Nebraska... | reverse complement strand
CCGACGGTAATCTCATCTCTATACTTCGCCGCCATTGAGCCCTGATGGCGGAATTGGTAGACGCGGCGGATTCAAAATCCGTTTTCGAAAGGAGTGGGAGTTCGAGTCTCCCTCGGGGCACCAGCACAATGAAGAAAGGCCTTGATAATCAAGGCCTTTTTTTTCGTCTGGCGTAAATATGGCGTACTAGGCGCGAGAAGGGCATCCAGCAGAATCTCTTCTTTATCAGCCTATAGATACGTTGATAGCCATAGACCACTATGCCAATCTCAATCCCTATTTTTTCGCGTAGCCTGGGTGAATGTCCGGATGGAAGCGACAAGCGTAGCCTTTGCAAAATTTCGTGCGATTGTGGGCACTCCCAAAGAACCACCAGCTAGGCTAATTACTAATGCCGATCAGGTCATCCAGATGGAATCCAGTGACGGTCTGAAAATCTGGTGCGACGGTCAGAAACCGGCCAAAGTGCAGGAGGCCCCTCGCCCCCCAGAAATTGTGCCTGCGCATTTGCAAGATCAATGTCTTTGGGTCGTAAGGCAGGATGACGTCGTGTATGCCTTAGAGCAGGGCACGTTCGGAAAAGGCTTGGAGAGTACGGTCATAAAGCATACAAACCTCACGGGCGGCGCGCCTGCGTACTCCGGGGGAGAGCTGTTGTTTTTGGACGAAAACACTCTGGTAGTGAACGGCCAATCAGGAAGGTATGGTCCCAGATCTCAGTCAGAGATGGACGCAGTTGAGCAAGCGTTTTCAGAGTCTGGCTACGATGTCTGGTCAATGGGTTTCGACGAGGAAGCCAATTTTCCTCTTCCCTTTATCGGAGTGACACCAAAATGGGTCGCTTGATGAATTACTCAACTGAGGCCCTGGATGCAGTTTTTTCAAAGGACTCGCAGGGCGATACGCCAGCAGAACGAGCTCTGACGTCGAAGCAGATGTTCGTCCGTAGCCAGGTGCAAGTAGCGTTTGCTTCAGAGGGCGCGAAAGGGCGATGGCTCGCTGCGCAGGAAGCACTTGATAGTTTCGGCTGGGAACTTTTGTTGCGCGTTGCCCATGATGGCGCAGCACCTCTAATTAGCTCTCAAGAAGAGCCAGCGAGTACGCTACGCTCCCGGAGAGAAGAATTAGGTTTGCCGTTATCGACTATAGCAAGACGCTTAAAAGTTGAAGAGCAAGCGATTGTTAAAGCTGAAACATCCGGTCTGCTATCCCCTATCCGCCTGCTCGAATCAATTGGTCAGTTACTTGCACTAGATGAGAGAAAGATCGGCTATGTACCCAATGCGGGACGCGATCACTTACTGGGTGTTCGCCTTCGTGAACTATCCCAAGCAGCAGACGCTTACGCTTTTGATGCCGGAACAGTTTTAGGTTTAGCTGAGGCAGCGTGGGTAATATCTCGACAATATTCTTTATCTTCATCGGCAAGCTCAACAAAAACAAAGCATAAGATATTTTCTTTAGCTCGCAGTTCCGACTTCAGTTATCCAACATGGAAAGCCGGATATACTCTTGCTCAAAAAACTAGGGATGCATTAGGGCTTTCTGCTGAAGAGCCGATCGATAGCTTGAGAGACCTGATCGAAGAAGTGCTCGACCTGCCTCTTGTTCAGCTCAGTATCAATCCTAAGTTCGCCGGCGCGACCATCTCGAACGGAGACTGCCGTGGCATTGCCGTCAACGAGGCAGGGATGAATGTCAACGTCTGGGTTCGACGTATGACTTTGTGTCATGAAATCGGTCATCTGTTGTGGGATCCAGATGAAAGATTAAATAAACTTAACGTTGATGAATACTCTGGAATTGACGACAACTTTCTCGATACCAAGCGAGACATTGTCGAAATTAGGGCAAATGCTTTTGCAATAGCATTTTTAGCTCCCCCTTCGGCTGTTCAAAAAATCGTTAAAGAAGAAAGCGATCCGTTCAAGGCTGTTTGTCGTGTAATGACCACCTTCGGAATAAGTGGAACTGCCGCCAAGTATCATGTCCAAAATGTTACCGACATGGACACATCTACAGTTGCAACGCACAAACTTCCAACACCTAGCGATGACTGGACAACGGTAGAAAATCTTTCGATTGATTACTTTCCGATAAAGGAAACCCCAATCACAAGAAGGGGAAAATTTGCATGGTATGTAGCAAAATTATATCTAGAAAACTCCATAACCAGCGACACTGTTGCCAGCTATCTACATTGCAGTGAGAAAGAGGTTGGAGAACACATTCAGACAATCAAAGACATGTGGCGCTGAGAAGCGCTTGCACATAAGTCGAGATAGTCTTCGGTGAGAGAACCGTTCAATAGAGGCTTGCAGAAATGCTGGCCTTTTTTGTGTAACTTATAAAGATATTCGTTCCGCTCAACTTACGGCTGCGGCAGCGTCACAAGCTGATAACGAGTTCGACTCCCTTCACCCGCTCCACTATTTTCAAGGCCTGCAGATCTGTTCATCCATTACCGCATCCCTCTGGGTGCCGTATTGGGACCGTTTGATGCGAGAAAACGCAAACAGCCGCACAGCCTGACCCCGCGCCCGTATAGGTGCCAATCCTAAAATCTGTGAGGGTCCGAAAAAAAAGTAATATTAGTAATATCCCCTCCGCAAAACAGCCACAACCCTTCTAGATAAAGGCCTCCAACGGTTTTGGAAAAGGCGATATTTAAGCGATAGGAAGGCGATAGTATTACCTTTGTATAAAGCTATATTTCCATTCCTTAAAACCCAATGAATCCGGGAGTTTGGCAGAAATATTACTTTTCATATCGCTTCATATTACCTTCCCTTGTAATACCGAGAGCCAAGTAAAACCGGAGCCTCCAGACCCATTGCCACCCCGTATAGCTGATATCGCTCTTTTTGAAACGACCACCCTTCACTTAAGAATCAATCTCAATAAAACGACGCTTTTTCAGGAAGCCGGGATCGGATGTATCAAGGCGAACCAGCTCGTCGATCGCGTTCAACTCTGTGAAATCCATCAAACACGCCACAGCCCCCGTCAGTTGTGGGCTACAGGGAATCCAGCCTCTTTCCCGTCCCCAGCCAGTCCCCCCAAAAAAAGATCGTGCGCATTTTTGAAAATCCACCGAAACCCACGTTTTCAAAGTTTTCGCCCAATGAAACCGGGCACTCCAGCGCTACCCAATCCGTGACCACACGCAGCCCCGCTGTGCAACCGCACTGCATTTCTTTTCAAAACTTTGCACTCTGTGCAATGGCCGATCGCCTGCAGAGCCCCACGGCCCGCCTGGGCTGCAGATTCGTTTGCACTACATCGGGATTTGCACAAAAAACGGACGCAAAGCCCGTCGGCGGGAGGGGGATAAGTGCTTTTTCAGATTTTTTTTTCTTCGCCTGGCAGTTTTCGCCAAAGTCAGCCCTCGACCTCACCCCCACTCAGCCCTGCGTTTAATCGCCCCACCGTTGCTTGACTGCTCCAATGGATATACTGTTCATGCATACAGTATTTTAGAAATAATGAGGAGTGAACGATGAACACTGAGCACTTGGTATCGTCAGGTGTTAGAGCCAGGGCGATCGCGCAGTGGGAAACGTTGCTGCGGGATGAAGCTGCTTTACTCCAACGCCCTGGTGCTCACCACAAAATCCTGCTTATTCAGGCCCATGCTTTGCACCGGGATCAGGTTATCAACGGTGACGATCTTAGCGATCTCCTGGAGCAAGCCGACGGCGCTCTGGCCTATGCAGTAGAAGCACTGATTGATTGTTCTAATGGCGACCAGGCGGGCTAGCACATGCATATGCTACCCCTATGAGACGCCAAGGCATTGCGCAGACGTCCAAGGATCGGCGGCGCCACTTGGCGATACGAGCCAATGTGATGTTGAACTCAGAAAACAGCGTCAAGCTCGGTCGGTGCGCCAATGTGGCTCGAGTAGATTTGGGGATGCCACTTGATCCGGCCCCATTACTACGGCTACTGGACTCAACGCTTGGGGGGATGGCTGTGACCGGTTTTGTCTTGAGCGGGATCGAATACATCGATGGTTGCGCATACGCGCAATCCTGGTGGTGCCGGCTGGAGTAAAGCGGTTACATTAGGAAATGCCGACTTCGTGCATTATAAAAAGGATTTAACAGTGGACCCACAATTAGAGCTACTAATAAAATTAATAAAGCCAAAAACAGAACAATTTAGTGCTATGTGTATCGTATCAATGGACCATAGCCCTAGCGAGCAGCTATCAGAGTCTGACTGGTATACAACCGTCATAATAGTATCTCCAACAACAGAGCACATGAACTTAGCAAAGGACATTGCAGCGACCCTACGACCGCGTGAAAAAAACCTAGTAAAATGGAACAAGGCAACAAAAAACTATAGAAGAAATTTTCTAGACGCATTGACACACAACCTCAAGGAAAATCCATCCTGCGTATTTGCTATTTCAGCTCATAAAAACGCAATCCGCGCATTATTCCCTCACATACTTTTACAGACAGGATTGGAAAGCTTATACAAAACAGAAACATCTGAACGGAAAAAGACAGTTACGTTCGGCCCCTTCTACCGTTACGATACAAAAAAAGAAGAGTTTATTTCCATTTCCGAAAATAGAGCAGTGATGGCATTTTTTATTGCTCATTATTTTTTAAGAATTTATCAAGCTATACGGATCGCTACTGCTAGAAATATCGGCTGGAGCGTTTTTATGGATAAATTTCCAGGCGGCGTTGGCGGCGATATGGCTCTGTTATTTAACTGCATCCTAGACCTATCTCCACGAGAAGGGAATATAATGCGCGGCAGCTTCGGCGAGTCAGATACAGTCGAGACAGATTTACTAGCTGACAATATTGCAGGCTTACTCAGCACAATGGTTCAGAAAAATAGAGATATTCCTAAATCTCACAACATGAACGGATTCATCTACTGGGAAAAATACGGCGCAATCTAAACTGCCATTCCACTTATCAAACTCAGCTCTTTGCGCCGGTATAAATCATTAGCGCTCGAGAGCGCTCCATAATGCAACAAAAACTCCACTAAAAGCACTTATCAGCAACGTTTACAAAATTAACACCCTACAGCGTTATAGACTTTAGTTCTGCGGAATGCAAAACGGTGACAACACGCAATGAACCTTGTTGTACCGGGCTGGGTCGACACGCACCGGCAAGCCAACATTGTTTCTGATCGCCACCAATTAAAAAGTGATGAGCTTTAACTTGGAGCCGAGTACCAACGCTTGCGCTGCCTTTGCCGTGAATGCCGCCGCATCGGTCGGATTCGGCGATGGTCCTGGTACGTGGGTGTGTGCAGCCAGCTGTGTGTTCATCTGCTGCAGCAAGTCGAGCATGTCGCAAACCACCTGAAACAAGTTCACTGTTCCCGATCCGATCCAGTTCTTCGGCGCCTGCAGCTGCTGGCTGATTCCGGCCACGCTTTTACGCAAGCCCTGGATTTTTTCCTGCATGTCGCCACCCACCGTGGCGTTGTGCTTTTGAGCCACCACCAGGTTCAGGTCGCGACCGGTGGCCAGGTGCAGATCGTCCACGGCTGCAAGGCTTGCCGATCCGCCCGACAACAGCTTGAGCGCGCCCAGCGCCTCGATCGTCTTAATGCCACCCACTGACTAGCCAAAAGAAACCGCTCCCCACTCAGGGTATGGGGAGCATTGCAAATACCTCAACAGGCGGATCTTTAGGCTTGTATCCCCGACGATCTATCATAGTGAGCTTTCCAAGGAGGTAAAATCCTCCGGTGCCGGATGGCTTAAAAGACTCAAAAACTTTATTAGGAATGCCAATATAAGTTCCAAGCTGCGGCCCCAAACCACGATAAAATACTGGATACCACTCTTCACACCAATATTTCCAATTGGCGAAAGGTGAATCGTCGCTAAAAAACTCCACTGTGCTCTTAGTGACCTCAACGCTTGACTCAAACGAACCAAGTGTAAAGTTTGGAACAAAGTAACCACGCATTAATAAATCAGTTTCCCATCGCCCAAAATCCTCTGGAAAATATACACCAGCCATCTCCTTTACACCTCCACCCATACTACTCCTGCGCGAAACAATGGAATATACGGTTTCGGCACTCTCTTCTATATCCCATCCACAATAGATCAACCTCGTTTCTAAATCACAACTAACCCCAGCCAAATCTCGAATAACAGGACCATTAGATCTAATAACAAACTCCTGTTTAGATAAAAACCCTCTGAGGTACCCTATTAAGTCCCCCTCTGTCGGCAAAGGATTATCACTCTTGATTACCTCAATAGATGGCCAGCCATCAGGCTTAATACTGGGAAGCAGATGCGCATACTCCCCCCCAATAGAAGCTGCTTCGTTAACCAACCATCGAAGTTTATCAGCAGACATCTCAAAATTTTCATCTACGTACGCCAGCACCCTTAAATACGCAGAGATAACTAGACCTTCGCTCCGAGACGAAAAACTACAACCTATATTATCTTGACCATAAAAGTATTCGTTGCAAAAAGCATATGGATCAAAAACATAAACCTGCTCTCTCTCTGATATTACCCTCCACTCAGCACTGAACCGATCAAGCAGCCTTGCATCATATTCGTCCTCCAACCCACTTAATACATGAGCATACCTGGAAGGAACGCCATTACAAGCACGTTCGAAATCATTGCCCTCCTTAAAATCACATTCCTCAAACAAAGTAAAATACCTACGAACTCCATGTATCGGAAAATAACCTAAACGGACGAGAATAAGATCAGAAAGAATCGAAGGATAACGAATAGACGCAACAATTTCTTCCAGCATAAAAACTTGCTTTTTGACCAGCAGTAAAATTGACAGAAAATCAGCTACGTCAATCTCACTCGTCAAGCCATTCAAATGTTCCAGGTATACACTTCCAAAAGCCGCTTCTTGCTCGACAATTAAAGCTATCTGATTTGCGGCACGCACACGAGCCATCCGGTCCGGCCACCACCAATAACAAAGCAACAACTCTCTAGATATTTCGCTGGACAAAACTGGAGTGTCTCTCCAATGCAAATCCTCTATGGGGAGATGGGATATCTCATCTTCCAAAATCTCTAACATAACCTCCACTACTTGCTGCGCAAGTACTGGTTGTTTCACCGCCAAAAAGAAAATAACTAGCTTCACAGTCGGGACTATAACCCATTCATCCCCACGGGATGAGGATGCAATACCACCCAGGGTATCCTTTAAAAACGTCTTCCAGCTGCCGGCGTATAATGCGCCATACCGCTTTATTATTTTATCAGACCTAGAGCCGGTATAGCGTCCCCAATGACTATTGGCTTTCACACTTCTCACAGCCCAACAGTAAGACCTCTTCGCACCACAGAGTTTTAAGCTCAAATCAAATACATCATCAAGACAAGGTGCCATTCTAAAAGGAATCTCTTCACCTTCCATATAAAATGTTTCAAAAGCTTTTATAACATCCAACCCCTTTCCCAACTCAACCCAATAACTCATCCACGCACACATGAATTCATGTGCTGAATACACATCATCCTCAATAAGTTTGGCGTGCAATAGCCGTATATCCTTCGGAGGATACTTGGCTGGATCAATATTTACCGGCTTCTCCACAAAATTTGAGCCTGACGAACGCTCTCTCGGCGGCATAGGAGTTCCACCCAACCCTTCAGATAGCTCATCAAAAAGAAGCTTCACATCGGGCTCACTTTCAGATCTTTTTTCGAGAGCTTTGAACACTTGATAAGTAGTCTGAGAAAGCACTAAAGCTTTCGCTGCTGGGTCGTCTAACCGATAGTGTTCCACATATTTTTCTAAAATATCTCGAGCCAACCGCCAGTTCTGTTGACTCACACTATATTCAAATTCATCCACAAGTCGCTCTGGTGAATATCGCGCTAGCAAATCTATAAACAGCCTTGGAATATGACCGATTTCACGCTCTGTAAAATCAAACATATCACTAGTGAATGGTGCTATGCGGCGTAGCCAGTTAGACACGTCGCCCTCAGTTGACTGAGCGTAGATTTCAATTGCTTCATACAACTCACTAAAACTCGTATCTTTTCGATAACCATAACCTAGAGTATTTTTTGCTGCCAGCTTCAGCCCCAGCCTAACCTCATGCTCAAGCCCCAAGCTTGATGCAATTGAAACTAACTCAAGAGAATCATTTGCTAAAATCGAGGTATCATTCTTCTCCAGCTTAAGAGCTGAAATTATTGGCACGACCATTTGCTTCGCCAAATCACTTGATAAGATATGAGCCGCATTTTTTTCAATGCACTTACCAAGCCAGTTTTTCGCAACCCACATTACATTCGGCTTAACCTTTTCGTAATCACTTTGCGTTAACCCACCGATTAACCCCGAGCCTTCAAGCAATCTAGCAGTATCGATGGACACATCAGTCAACGCCCTAGATACGGAGTGCCAAATACCTTGCTCATCAAATGAACACTTAGTTCGCTCTGGAGGATTTATACTTAAAATCAAATCATAAATATGAAATATTGATATAGCATTTTTTCTTTTTACTTCATCAGCAATGACACATCCTGCATATTTAAAAAAAGCCAACGCGCGATTTCCGAACGACTCAGAGAGCGTTGGCATTTCTACTGCCAGCCTAGTTTCAGCATCCATCAACTGACGAGCAAAAAAATAAAAAAACGCTTCATAAAACAAACCATCATCAGGCTTATCTATAAAAGTAAACTCTCTGCGATCTAGCAACTCTTCAGGACATGGCTGATTTTCTAAGCAAGTCAAAATAGCTACGAACGAGCTTTTTCCGACATTTGCTGCTTCTGGTCTTGCCAAAAATGATACACCAGCATCGCAGCAAGCCAGCACGAAAAACCCCCAGTACATGGAAGCAAATCCATCAGGAATATCTTCCACTGGTATATCAAGTATTAAATCCCCGTTCCCCGCAGCCACCAACCCCTTGAAAATATATTGATACACCGCATCCTGCTCATCAAACCAACCTGCAATCCAGAATATTTTTTGCAAATCAGGTGCGACTGAATTCATCAAAGTATCAAGTGCAAAATAAATTAACGCCTCAATTTTTTGAAAATGCGAATCATCGCCACACTGATGATAAAAATATACCCTCCTTACTAGCTCTTCAAAACAATCGTAAACAACTGATTCATCTTTACCTCTGAACAGTATAGCTACAGCTGAGATCTCAGCATCACCAAGAATACGGAGATTGTCAGCCTTCCAATGCAAGCTATACGACTCATCGCTCCACTTCTGGGCGCACCTATAAAACAGATCATAACGTTGTAATTGGTACCCAGGACCATTAACCAAACGAATCTTAATTAGACGCAGCTTTACTAACTCTGGAAACAACCCTTCACTCAGCGCAAAAAATTCGGCTAAAGATATAATTTTTTCAATATGGGATAAAGGATATCCAAGACAAAACGAAGCGATCATCCACTCCCTGGTTACACCCTCCAACAGCGGACGAGTGTCACCCAAACGGGCCCTAACTACCCAATACCATGCCCACCGCCAATAAGATGGAGCCGAACCTTCTAACCAAGCGTTAACTTTTTTAAGTAGCCCATTAGCAGAAACCTCAAATCCATCACGACCTTTCACATACACAATAATACTGCTATGAAAAGGAGTAATCCCACTTCGTCCAAAATGAAAGAGATGCTGAATACGATCAAATGACTCAACAAATTGCATGTTGTTATCAAAACACAGACTTAAAGCATTTCTATCTGGCCATGCAAACTCTACAGACGCTATCAACTGCAATATCTCTCTCGCCGACACCGAAAGATTCGACCAAAGCAAATCATAGTATTTTGTGATATCGCCGCCTGAAAAGATCGGCAGTTGCTCTATTTCATATGCACTCACAACCTTGTTTTTTTGCTGCAAACGCCTTATCGAATAAACAAGATACAATGCATAGCCACTCGAAACCTTATGGAGCGCTTCCGCAATTTCCACGAGTTCTCTTGACTCACCATCACGCGCACAATTTATTGATATGCTCTTACTCTTAACCAGGCCCTCAACCCAGCTTCTAATCGATTTCAAACTCATGAACGGCAGTTCTAGCCAGTCCTCACTCCTCGACACCTCTGAAACCATTTTTGAAGGAAGCTGTGAATCACTAACGGCTTGAGTACCAAATATAAGGCATGCTGTCCCTTTAAACGGGATTATTCGATTAATCATGTGCTCAAGCTGAGTTATCTCTGATCTCTCGCGCGATACATGATCGAGTCCGTCTATAACTATTACCAGCGTTTTGCCTTGCCTAAGAAACTCGTTAGCAGCGAGTGAAATCCATTGATCCAGCTCTTCAGCCTTCAATTCTCTTCCAGAAAAAATCGAGGGCAGATAGTCCTTTAATTGCGCCTCCAGGGAACGAGCAGCATTCTGGAATGCAATCCTATCTATATCACTTTGCGCAGACAAATGATAATGGTGCCTTATAACGGGAGCACCTGACTCGATTAACACATCATTCAAATATGACAAATAGGTGCTTTTACCAGTTCCAGGCTTACCCGAAACTACCCAGCAACCTTGAGTGGCACACTTCTCCATCATGCTTAGATGAAACTCTTCTGACGGAGGACTGTATCCATCTGGGACGTTGAGGTACTGACTGAGTGTCCTACTAATACCTTGCTCAAATAAGTCCCTTAAGTACTCAAGGGTGATTTTTGCTCCGCTTTCTAAGTTTGGCTTTCTAGTTGCCTGTCTCTCAATAGCTTTCAGAAACCTGAACCAACCCTCATTAGTGGTATGGTCAGGAACAACACTGTCGTACAGCTTTGTTTCCAAGTCTTCTATTTGAGGCTGGCTATGTTGAAAAGTAAAATCCCTAAAGAAACACTCTAAACCAATACGCCCATCTAGCTCATTTTGCAGCCTAGTTAAAAACTCATCTGGTATAAGATCAACATCAACCTTATCACCCCTAAGGCATCGCGCAAACACAGAGTCAGGAACTCTATTTGTAACAAGAGCCGCCTTAGATAACATTCCTAAGGCGCGATATTTATCAACATCACTCGACCACTTCTTAAGCAAAGACGTACCATTTGGCTTCTTTTTTAGGAGCCAATCAAAACCCAGAGCCAAATCAGCTCTTTCACTGTCGATCGTGAATTTTACTTGATATAGCTCATATCGCCCGCCCCCATCAAACGCAACGACATCATCCAACCCATTCAACATCCCTTCGTCTGTTCCGGTACTCTCGATAGAAACCCATTGATACTTACTGGGATCGTGGAACCAGTCGAGAAGGATCTTTATGCACACGAGGTCTTGATATGAATATCCGACTCGCGTCAACTGAGTTGGTTTTATCAGTGCTTTCACTTACGAATCCCTCATCACGCGCCACACAGGCGGACTATCCCTAGCGAATTTTTTCAGCATACATCGTAATGTCGCTCCTCCCAATTAGTCGAAGCGAATCCTAAAGAACTCATTCTACTGTCACACAATGTGTGGCCCTACGCCCAATAAACTCTTAAGTCATTCTGCTGTAACACCTGCGGGACTTGTAACACTCGAATCCCGATGAGGAATACGATTGTGTAACACAACAAAAAACCAGCTGAATCAATAGGTTGGCAATTACTGTCACACCTGTAACACGCGTAACACCACTAATTTGCCCCCTTCGGATTACGTCCCCCTGTACCCCGTAGGCAATGACACCATCAGCGCAACAACGCAGCCTCTGAGAAATGGCAGTGCCCCTGTAGGGCTCCCTTCAGACGGGGTCGGAAACCCGCGAGCTAGGTGTCTGACCGAAGAAAAGAATCGGTTACACCCAGATTACGGTAGGGCCCCTGAGAAATGCCTCTCGACACGGGGCGAGTAACCCGCCCGATCTTGTTAGCGGAAAGGTGCCCAGCTTAGTGAACAGGTGAACTCGGTGAATTGCGGTTCACCTGTGCATTTGCCCTATGGCTGTGGAAGTGGTCGGGGACCCTGGACAATTGCGATTGGTACGGGGCAGAGAACCCGCCGGATCTCGTTAGTGGCTGGGTTTCAAAGTTAGTTGACTGGTTGACCGAGTGGACTGGGTCAACCGTTCACTATCATCAACACAATCGGGGACCGTTACCGTTCTAGTAACGATGCCCTTTTCGCTTCAAGATCCTTTCGATTTCAACGTTGAAATTTCAGTAAGCTGGTGCATCTGCCGCTACCACGATGTCGCGGGTTTCCGACCCCGTGTCTTGTGAATATCGTCAGGGTCCCCAGCGCCTTTCTGGCTGCAACCTTGGAAATTGAAATGACCTGCTCGACCTTCAATAGCTCGAGAATTCAGCAATGCTGATTGCCTGACAGCAGCTCGACTACAATGGCCGACCGCCATCTACTGGAGAGAGTCCGATTGCCTTTGTTCATAGTCGAAGAGTCGTTTGAGGTACGTCTGCGCCATGCAATATCGGTCGCTTGGAAGGTCTTTGCCAGGAAGGTGGGTGGCGAGCTCATTCCTATTAACAAAGAAGCCTCGATGCAGCTTCAATACGCGTATTTATTGAAGCAAATGCTCCCACTGATCCTGCACAACCCGGATGAGACAGCAGACATTGAGCTGGAAACCGGAGTCCGTCTACCTGGTGGCTCCAGCAACATTGACATATTAGTCACTGGAGTCTCAGCGAAAGGCAGCATCAAAATCGCTATCGAGATGAAATGCTATCGCAACATCAGTTCCTCTGGAGGCCCTCGTGGGGCTCAAGATGTTTTTCAGAAGGACGTGTATGAGGATCTGCAAATTCTTGAGCATTACATCGACGCCGGTGTCGCACACCGTGGCGTAGCGCTTGTGATGAATGACATGCCGTCTATCACTGAGCCAAAGGTGAAAAACGGAAAGTACTGGGCGTATGACATTTCACATGGTTTTACCTTCCCAGGCGGGACTATCAGCGTTCCTATTGGTGGGAAAGAGGTCTGCCTGACGTTGAAGCACTCTTACTCGTTCGAGTGGTCAAAATTTGGCAAGATTTGGTTTACCGAAATCGAGGGCATTCCTCATTCAGACGCAAATCGGGACTTTAGCGGTGCCAATTCAGAATCGGCTGGTATTAAGATAGACGCCTAAAAGGTGCAGTAGAGATCACCATGTATCCCTCTCTGTATCCCTAACCGTATAATCCGGCTGCAAGCCACGGATCATATAGAGCGCTCGAGTCTCCCTCGGGCACCAAAATTAAGAAAGGTCTTGCTTAGCAAGGCCTTTTTTTTCGCCTACAGAAAAGTGAGTTCGCCAAGCGTTGTGGTGTAGCAGCTGCGGGGATTGCGAGCTTTTGAT
>Ga0182007_10001334_pt1 | contig 13317 bp, 12 predicted proteins | sample Sormic07211113_1_FD_123023 | JGI IMG/M metagenome (GOLD analysis project Ga0182007, IMG submission 123023) | Rhizosphere microbial communities from Sorghum bicolor, Mead, Nebraska, USA - 072115-113_1 MetaG | ecosystem: Host-associated > Plants > Roots > Rhizosphere | place: USA: Nebraska... | reverse complement strand
GGACCGACGACGATTCGCCGCGTGTGGCAGCGCAACGGCCTGAAGCCGCATCGCCAGAGCAGCTTCAAGCTCTCGCGCGACCCGCGCTTCGAGGACAAGCTGCTGGACGTCGTGGGGCTGTACCTCAATCCTCCCGAGCGTGCCCTGGTGCTCAGCTGCGACGAAAAGAGTCAGATTCAGGCGCTCAACCGCACCCAGCCGGGCTTGCCGATGAAGAAAGGCCGTGCCGGTACCGTCACGCATGACTACAAGCGCCACGGCACGACCACGCTGTTCGCTGCCTTGAACACCCTGGATGGCACCGTGATCTCGATGTGTCAGCAGCAACACCGACACGCGGAGTGGCTGCAGTTCCTGCGCCTGATCCAGCGCAAGACGCCCAAGCACCTGCAGTTGCACCTGATCGTGGACAACTACGGCACCCACACGCACCCCGACGTGCAGGCCTGGCTCGCCAAGCACCCGCGCTTCGTCTTGCACTTCACGCCGACCAGCGCGTCGTGGCTGAATATGGTCGAGCGCTTCTTCCGCGACATCTCGGAGAACCGCATCCGGCGCGACAGCTTCACCAGCGTGCCTGAACTGGAATTGGTGATCGATCTCTACGTCGAGCACCACAACGCCAACCCCAAGCCGTTCATCTGGACCGCCAGCGCCACCGACATCCTGGCCAAGGTCACGCGAGCCAAGGCCGCGTTGGCACGGACCACAAGATAAGTACATATCTGAGTGGCGCACTACACTAGTGTGTAACTGCTGCTGCTTCAATCTGCACTGGCGCAATGAGCGCAAACGTCGAACGCATTTCACGCGCCTCTTCCCGGGGGCTACGGCCAAAAAATCGCTTGAACTCGCGATTAAATTGGGACGCGCTTTCGTAGCCCACCCGCGCCGCGGCTCCCGCCGCGGTGATGTCGTCGCGGATCATCATGAGCCGCGCCTGATGCAGCCGCACGGATTTGACGTACTGGATCGGTGATGTAGCCGCGACGCTCTTGAAGCGCGCATGGAAGGCCGGAATGCTCATGCCCGCCTCGCGCGCTAGCGAACCGACGTTCAGGGACATCGCGTAGTCGCTGTGTATGCGCCGCAGGACGCGTGCGATTCGGCCGAAGCTGCCATGGCTGGCGAGGGCCGCCCTGATCGCGCCGCCCTGCGCGCCCATCAGCACGCGAAAGCACAGTTCCCGCACGATGGACGGCCCCAGCATCCTGGCTTCCATCGGCGAGTGCAATGCCTTGAGCAGACGGATCGCCACGTCGGTCAGCGTGGCATCCAGTGGCGTGGAAAGGATGCCCACTGGCGCAGCGGGCGACGCGCTGGTTTGATGATCCACCTCGATGACGAGATTGGCCACGGCGGTCATGTCCAGCCGCACCGAAACCGCGAGCAGCGGTTCCTCAGCGCTGGCATCCGTCTCGGTGGAAAACGGCAGCGGCACCGAAAGCACCAGGTAGTGCTGAGCGTCGTAGTGATAGACCCGGTCGGCCAGATAGCCGCGTTTGTGGCCTTGGCAGACGATCACGATGCTTGGCTCGTACAGGACCGGCGTCCGTCCCAGCGGCCGGTCGGCGCGCATCAGGCGCACGCCGTCGAGCAGGGACTGCGTGTGGCCTTCGTAAGGCGCAAGCTGCTCGATTAGCGTGGCCATTTCGGTCTGCCGGGAGCTGCCCGGATTGATCTTTCCCACGGTGAGCACCCATTCTTAGAAATAGCAGGAGGCCATATTGTTTCCGCTTTTATGGCCCGTCGTCATTGATCCGAAGACGAATAGGCAATGACGGGAGAATTTTGGCTCTAGTCCTATTCGCGCGGTCTTCCTACGATCACAGCTCGTCCATTCATCCGCGCCGATAGCCGCCGCAAGCCATCCCCTCACCGGATGGTGACCACGTCAGCGAAGCCGCCGTGCGTGCACTTTTCATCTTCACGATCCACAAGATCGATCCGCCAAAGGACTTTCCATGTCTCCAGAGAGATCACCTGCCAACGACGCGGCATTTGCCGGGCGCGTCGCCATCGTCACCGGTGCCGCCAGCGGCATTGGCTTGGCCACCGTCGAACTTCTTCATCGCCGCGGCGCGCGCGTCGTCGCGGTGGACCGCCACGACGACATCAAGACACTTGCCCGTGAAGGCATCGTGCCTCTCGTGGTGGACGTAGCGCGGGAAGCCAGTGCCACGCTGGCCGTGCAGGCGGCCCTGGAGCGGTTCGGCCGCCTGGACATCCTGATCAACAACGCGGGAATCATCATCAACAAGCCAGTGGTCGAGATGAGCCTGGAGGAATGGAACCAAGTATTGGCAGTCAATGCGACCGGCGCTTTCCTTTTCGCCCGGGAAGCGATGCGGCCAATGATGGCGGCTGGGTCCGGCGCCATCGTGAATATCGGTTCCTACGCCTGCTATCAATCGTTCCCCGGCATCGCTGCCTATGCGGCGTCTAAGGGGGCATTGGCCCAGCTCACCCGGACGCTCGCCCTGGAGGCCATCGGCCACGGCATCCGCGTCAATGCGGTTGGCTCCGGCGATGCCATTACCAACATCACGAATGCCATTCATCCGGACGGACAAGCCTACCTGGCCGAGCATGGCCGCAAGGCGCCCATCGGACGCGCTGCCCACCCCCGCGAGATCGCTGAGGTCGCGGCATTCCTGGCTTCGGACCAGGCCAGCTATCTGGTCGGTTCGGTGGTCATGGCCGATGGCGGCATGAGTGTCGCAATTCAGTAAATCAATCCATCAAGGTACATCGACTCATGCAACAACAAGCACGAACTTCCAAGGTCTGGTTCATCACCGGAGCGGCGCGCGGCATCGGACTTTCGCTGGCGCGCAAGGCGCTGGCCAGCGGCGACGCCGTGGCCGCCACCTCGCGCACTCTAGGCAGCCTGCAACACGCGTTTCCCGGCGAAAGCGCCAACCTGCTGCCGATGGAGGTCGATCTGGGCAGTGAAGCGAGCGTGAAGGCAGCCATCGAGCAAACGATCACCATCTTCGGCCGCATCGACCGCGTGGTGAACAACGCGGGCTACGGTCAGCAGGGCACAATCGAGGCGCTATCCGATGCAGAACTGCGCCGCAATTTCGAGGTCAACGTGTTTGCGCCACTGCACGTGCTGCGCCACGCATTGCCGCTTCTGCGCCGGCAGCGCAGCGGCCATGTCTTCAACGTGGCGTCCATCGTCGGCTTTCAGGGGGGATATGCCGGATGGGGAAGCTATGTCGCAAGCAAGTTCGCCTTAGCCGGGCTGACGGAAACCCTGGCCGCTGAACTGGCCGAACTGGGCATCAAGGCGACCGTGGTCTATCCGGGCCCGGTGCGCACGGGATTTTTGTCGAGGAACAGCCTGGCCGTGGCGCAGCATTCGATCGCCGATTACACCGAAGCTCAGGCTTCGCTGGATTTGCATCTCGATGGGCTCGATGGAAAGCAAGCTGGTGACCCCGAGGAATTGGCCGGCTTGATCCTGCGGGCCGCTGACGTCGACGAACCCCCCGTGCATCTGTTTGCGGGCAAGATCGCCAACACTCTGGCCGAACAGAAGATTCAGACCGTGCGCAACGACCTGGAAGCCTGGCGCAAGATTTCCGAGGCCACTGATTTCGTCGAATGACTGGCACGCGCCGAAGAGCCCGAAAGCCCGAGAGCTTGGCGCCCGCACTCTCTGCCGTGGATCGACTCGGGCACCAGCCGCCAGGTGCCCTGTCGACCCGGACTTTCGTCGGGCCCAACGTTTCCGGCCAGCCGACGCTAGCCGCTGTGCGGTGGTGAAGGGCCTTGTACTAAGAACGCGCCGTAGTATTGCCACCACCCCCGCATCACCGGGTTATATAGCCGAGCCAAGTCAGCCAGCGTCGTGCCACGCCGTGCGTCTGGTACATCTTGCCGGTGTAGCCACGCTCCTTGAGCGTCTTCTGCGGCAGCGCGGCCGGCGTGCCCGAGCTTGCGACGAGCACCGCGTCGGCCTTCGCCGCCATGATCTTCAGCGCCTGGCCGGTGACCGAGGTGTCGGTGCGCGCATAGCGCTCGTTGGCGACGACCTTGAGCTTCTTCAGCTCGGCGGCCTTCGCAAACTCCTGCGACCAGCCTTCGCCGTAGGCGTCGGAGAATCCGATGAAGGCCGCGGTCGTCACGCCGTTGGCCGTCATGTGCTCGGCGATCGCGAGCGACATCATGATGTCGTTCTGCGGCGTCTTGAACACCCACTTCTTGTTGTCGTCCATCGGCTCGACGATGCGCGCCGACGCGGCGATGGAGAGTGTGTCTGGCGATTGAGTCGCCAGCGGCGCACCACCTTCCGGCCCGGCAACGCCTATGGCGTGGAGTAGCCCTCGGTGATGGCCGAACTCAGGACTCACGAAGCTAGGGCCGCGGGGACACAGCTATGCCTTCCACCGGGCCCGCACCCGTACCCAACAGCTCTGCCACCGTCGCGCGCAGCCAGCGATTGCCCGGGTCTGCGTGAAAACGTGCATGCCAGTGCTGCTTGACCGCATAGCCCGGCATCTCGTACGGCAGCGGGGTCACGCGGATGCGTTCCTGCGCCTGCATGGCTTCGGCGAAACGCTTGGGCACGGTGGCGATCAGCTCCGTGTCGGCGACGATGCGCGCCAATCCCAGGAAACTGGGCACCCGCAGCACGACCTTGCGTTCGACTTGCTCGCTGCGCAATGTTTTTTCCACCACGACGTGGCCGGTGCCTGAACTGCTCACCACCACGTGGCATTCGCGCACATAGGCCTTCCGGGTCAGCCGGTGTTGCACGCGCGGATGCTGCTGCGCCACCATGCAGACGAAGTCCTGCAGGAACAGCACCTGCTGGTAGAAGCCTGCATCGAGCTGGGGCATGAAGCCCACGGCCAGGTCCACTTCGCCTTCCTCCAGCCGACGCGGACTGTCGGCGGAGATGCGCTCCACGTCGATGTCGACGCCTGGCGCGGTGCGTCGCAGGTGATTGACCAGCGTCGGCAACAGAACCACTTCGCTAATGTCGGTCATGCAGATGCGAAAGTTGCGCCGAGCTGCGTGTGGCAGGAACGCGTCCGGCTGCTGCCGCATGCTGTCCAGACGCGCCAGCAGCTCCCGGACGTCGGCGTGGAGCGCCTGCGCCCGGTGGGTAGGCCGCATGCCCCGGGCGCCGCGGCTGAACAAGGGGTCGCCGTAGTAGGCCCGCAGCTTGGCCAGCGCGGTGCTGGCCGTGGCCTGGGCCATGCCGAGGTGCTCCGCGGCACGCGACACGCCGCCGGTGCGCATGACCGCATCGAAGACCGTGAGCCACTCGACGTCCAGCTTCAAAAGTGGGTCCCCTATGTGTCGTGATATCGAAGAACGTGATGCGAATTATCGAAGATGTGGGCTTGCTGCCATAGCGGTCGCGAGAAAAAATGCCGGCGAATCGCGCAGCTTGACACCCCCAACCCATGCAATACCACCTCCATGGCTTCCGCCCTGGCAACCCAGCCATCACCCAGCCGGCGCCCGACCTTCCGTCAGCGCCAGGCACTTGGGATTCCTCCGAGGTCGATGTACTAATCGTCGGTTGCGGCCCGGCTGGCCTGACCCTCGCGACGCAACTCGCCCAGTTCCCGTCCATCACCACGCGCATCGTCGAGCAGAAGCCGGGACCGCTGCAGGTGGGCCAGGCCGACGGCATCGCATGCCGTTCGATGGAAATGTTCGAGGCCTTCGGCTTCGCCGAAAAGGTCATGAAGGAGGCCTACTGGGTCAACGAGACTTGCTTCTGGCGGGCCGCCACCGGACAGCGTGCGGGCATCGAACGCACCAGCCGCATGCCGGATGTGGAGGACGGCCTGTCTGAATTCCCGCACACGATCCTGAGCCAGGCGCGCGTGCATGACTTCTACCTGGAAGCGATGCGGCAATCGCCGCGGCGCCTCGAGCCCGTCTACGGCCGCCGTCTGACAGGACTCGAGATCGATCCGGACGCGACGGCCGACCATCCGGTGGTCGCGATGCTCGAAGGCACGGACGCCCGCGATGGCCTGCGCGAGACGGTGCGGGCCCGGTACGTGGTGGGCTGCGATGGTGCCCGCAGCGCGGTCCGGGCCGCGCTGGGGCACGCACTGCGGGGCGACAGCGCCAACAAGGTGTGGGGCGTCATGGACGTGCTGGCGGTCACCGACTTTCCCGACATCCGGCTGAAGGCGGCCATCCAGTCCGCCAGCGAAGGCAGCCTGCTGCTCATCCCGCGCGAAGGCGGCTACCTGGTCCGCATGTACATTGAGCTGGACTCGCTCGGCAAGGCGGAGCGGGTCGCGGACCGCAACATCACGTCCGACCAGTTGGTCGCCGCGGCGCAGCGCATCCTGCATCCCTACACCCTCGCAGTGAAGGAAATCGCCTGGTGGTCGGCCTACGAAATCGGCCAGCGCGTCGCCGACAGCTTCGACGACGTCACCGACGATCAACGCGATGTGCGCAACCCCCGGGTCTTCATCGCGGGTGACGCCTGCCACACGCACAGCCCGAAGGCTGGACAAGGCATGAATGTGTCTATGGCCGATTCCTTCAATCTCGGGTGGAAGCTGGCGGCGGTGCTCGAGCACAGGGCGGATGCGAAGCTGCTGCACACCTATTCCGCGGAGCGCCGTGCCAAGGCGCAGGAACTGATCGCGTTCGACCGCGAGATGGCGCAGCTATTCAGCGCCCGGCCGGCCGGCGGCGGTGCCGACCCGGCAAAGTTCGAGCAGTATTTCGCCAGGCACGGCCGCTACACCGCCGGCGTCGAAACCCGTTACGACCCTTCGCTGATCGTGGGTCCGGACGCCTACCAAGCACTGGCCACCGGCTTCACGATCGGCAAACGCTTGCATTCCGCTCCGGTGGTCCGGCACGCGGACGCCAGGCCCCTGGAACTGGCCCACACCGTCAAGGCCGATGGCCGGTGGCGGCTGTTCGCCTTCGCGGGATCGGACGCCGCGTCAGCCGGCATGGCAGGTATCCGCGCCTTGTGTGACTTCCTCGCCGAGGCCCGGGAATCGCCGTTGATCCGGCATACGCCGCAGGGGTGCGAGATTGACGCGGTCATCGACCTGCGTGCCGTGTTCCAGCAGGTGCACAGCGCCTTGGACACCGGCGACCTGCCCACGCTGCTGCGGCCGGCTAAGGGCACGTACGGGCTGATCGACTACGAAAAAGTCTTCTGCGCCGACCTCAGGAGCGGCTCGGACATCTTCGACCTGCGCGGCGTCGACCGCGAGCGGGGCTGCCTGGTCATCGTCCGTCCGGACCAGTTCGTCGCCCATGTGCTGCCGCTGGACGCTCATGCCGAGCTCTCCGCGTGGTTCGGCGCATGCATGGAGCCGGGCTTCCCGCTTGCGTCGAGCACGAGACGCGGTGCATCGCCCAGCGAGACCGTCCCCGTCACGGCATGAAGCCGACGGCCAATCCCACAACGACATCGAGCAAGCACGCGGTCATCAACCGGGCAAGGAGAAACCATGGACATACAACTTTTGACGCAAGCAGAAAATCATCTGTCGGCAATGGGGACAAGGCGCTGCATGAACAGACGCAAGGCAATCGCATTCGGCGCGGCATTGCTGGCGTCTTTGGCGACCTTCTCTCACGCCCAGGACTACCCGAACAGGCCAATCCGCCTGGTCGTGCCATTTCCCGCAGGCGCGGGCATGGACGCCATTGCGCGCAGGTTCTCCGAAGGGCTGGGCAGGCGCCTGGGCCAAGCGATCATCGTCGACAACAAGCCGGGTGGGAACCTGATCCCCGCGACGATCTACAACGCGAAGGCCGCACCGGACGGCTACACGCTGTTCTTCATGCTGTCCCAGCCCTATACCGTGAACCAGTTTCTGTTCAAGAAGCTCCCGTACGATGCGGCCAAGGACTTCACGCCGATCGGAACCATGATTGCCTTCACCACGGGCATTCAGGTTCCCTCCGACAGTCCTTTCAAGAACTTGAAGGAATTCGTCGAGGCTGCCATGGCATCCCCGGAGAAAATGAACTTCGGCTCGGCAGGCACTGCAACGCAGAATCGTTTGTCCATGGAGATCTTTGCGGCCGCCACGAAAATCAAGCTGACGCATGTGCCCTACCAGGGATCGGGACCAGCCACCATCGCCATGCTGGCAGGCCAGGTCGACGCGGTCTTTTCCGACTACGGCACCATTGCGCCTCACCTGAAGGCGCACAAGGCACGCGGGCTCGCCATCAATCTGCCGAAAAGATTGCCCGGACTTCCTGACGTGCCGACCTTCGCGGAGGCGGGGTACAAGGATCTTCACATCCCGCTACTCTGGACGGGCATGGTCGCACCGCCGAACATGTCGCCGCAACTGGCCGCCAAGCTTTCGGCCGCCGTCGTGGCCGAAGCGGGCTCCACGGAGATGCGGAAGTTTGCCGACGAGCAGAACATGATCGTCATGCCCGCTGGCGCGGGTGAGATGCGCACCTTGATCGAGAAGGATATCGAAGCGTGGGGCGGCATGGTTCAGAAACTCAAAATCACCATCGACTGAAGCGGTGGTGAAGAAAACATGACCATTTCCAAGCTGTCCTTTCTCAAGCGCTCCCCTTCGTTGTCCGCAGACGAGTTCTCATCCTATTGGCGTGTGCCTCACGTGAGGGCCTTGGTCGAGGAAGGCGGACACCGCGAGTACAACCGGAGTTATGTGCAGAACCTGATACTGGAACACAGGCTGGAAAGCACGTCGTCCGTGTTCGATGGCATCGCCCAGATGGAAATTCGGGAAGACGTTCCGTCGACACGCCGGTTTCAAGAGGATCCACGCTACATGCGCAGTGTGCGCCCCGACGAAGAGAAGTTCCTCGACGTGGGCCAGTGCAGGGTGGTCTATTGCACGTCCGAAGCTGTCGTCGACGCGCCTGCAGGTGCGCATTTCAAGTTGTTCTTCATGCACGCCGCTGATCCACAGATGACCCGCGCCGATCTGGCCAATCTGTTGCAAGAGATCGGGGGTAGCGCTCGCGCTGGCATGACCCACCATGTCGTCGATCACACCAAACTGACAAGCATGTCTGATGGCAGTCCTGCTCGATGGCCCTATACAGCCATCACGGAGATAGGAGTGGTGGCGTCCACGACGACCAGCCAGTTGAATTGGGTCAGTGCCTTGCACGCAAGCATCTCGGAAATGCGAAGCCGTCCGGACGCGCTTGAATTCATGACCGCGTTGGAGCGCGTCATTTACTGAGGTTGGTTTGCCGGATCCAGCGGCCTGAGCACCAAGCCGAGGTGCTGCAATCGCGCGGAACGGTTCTGGCAGCAACGGTACGGAGCCCAGCGGAGCCAGGCCGTTGTCTGCTTTTCAAAACGCCAGCGAGTTGAACGTCACTGCTCCGGACGTGTCGGACGCTGAGATCGCACAGCGCTTGGCGCAGATCGCGCACACCGACAGCGAGATGTTGGTCAAGGACCGCAAGCTCGTGTGGAGCGAGGCCCGCATCGGTCGTCTACGACTTCGCGCCCAGCCGCGCGGGCGAACACGCTCGTGCGTTCCTGCAGCAGGACAACCAACCATGGCGCGGCAAGCTGGTGTGCGATGACTTCAGTGGCTACAAGGCCAGCTTCGCGCAAGGCGTGACCGAGGTCGGCTGCGCAGCCAACGCACGGCGCAAGTTCTTCGAGCTGCATGCGAACACCAAGAGTGCGGTGGCCGAACAGGCGCTGAGGTTCTTCGGTGAGTTGTACGAGATTGAGCGCGAAGTGCGGACCCTGCATACGAAATAGAGCCTGCGGCTCCGACAAGAGAAGGCGCGCGCGTTTGCCGGCTCGCTGCACGCCTTGATGCTCGCACAGCGCCTTCGTGCAACCGACGGCACCGGACTGGCACGAGCGCTGGACTACAGCCTCAAGCGATAGGCCGCGCTCACGCGCTACATCAACGACGGGCAGCTACCGATCGACAACAACTGGGTTGAAAACCAGATCCGGCCGATCGCGCTCGGGCGTTCGAACTGGCTGTTCGCGAGCTCATTGCGCGCGGGTCAACGCACCGCGGCCGTGATGAGCTTGATCCAGTCCGCCAAGCTCAACGGACTCGATCCGCATGCGTACCTGAAGGACGTGCTGCAGCGCGTGCCGATGCGCAAAGCTCGCCTCGTCGGAGAACTGCTGCCACATCGGTGGCAGCCTGTGCCATCAGCTGCCTGACGCGCCCGTCAAAGGCGTGTTCACCGGACGTACATGGACGCCCCCTATGCCAAGCTCTCAATCTGCAAGGACTCGAAGGTAAAGATTGCACCCGTGCATCCGGACTTTGACGCTGCCTTTTGAGCAGCTGTCCGTGATGGGACTTGCTGGTTGACCCCTCGATCGCTTACACGCACTATGGGTGCCTCGTCCGGCGCGGGCTTTGCCAACCAGGGTCTGACCTGTCTTGCCATCACTTCATGATCGCCTGAGCAATCGGTGGTTTGTTCTCCTTGATGTCGTTGTTGCCGGTTACTCTGACTCGGGCCATCGCCGCGCTGCGCACGTAGCCGGCATCAAAATGCCGGTCCTGCGCAAGCAGCGCCCACGCGATGCGAACGTTTTTGTTTGCGAGCGCCACTGCGGCCACGTTCCTGTTTCGTCGGTTGATGACTGCGCTGATCCAACTGCACGCGTCGGGCCGCTGGCTGACGCGGTAGATCACCGAGCGCGCGCCGTGGATCAACAATGTACGCAGGTAGGAGCCGCCACGTTTGCTCATGCCGAGCAGATTTGACTTTCCACCCGAGGAATGCTGCCGAGGAACTAAGCCGAGCCAGGCAGCGACCTGTCGGCCGCCATCGAAGTTCTTCGCATCACAGATCGATGCGACCAGAGCGCTGGCGGTGATCGGCCCAATGCCGGGACCATGGCCAGCTTTCGACTGAGGTCGCTGCTGCGATGCCGTGCATGAATTTTGTCTTCGAGCTCCTCGACTTGGCGATCGAATTCCTTGAGGTGATCAAGCAGCCGCTGGATGAGCAGTCGGAACGCACCCGGCAGCTCGTTGGCTCCGTCTTCGATCAGCTCGAGGACACGCTCGGCAATGTGGCCGATGCCCTGCGGCACGATGAGGCCGAACTCGCCCAGAAGCCTGCGGATTTGATTCGCCTGCGCGATGTGCGCCCGTACGAATCCCTGCCCAACCCGGTGCAGCGCCAGGTCGGCTTGTTGCTCGACGTTCTTCACCGGGACGAAGCGCATGTTAGGCCGCCCAACCGCTTCGCAGATGGCCTCTGCGTCGGCCGCATCGTTCTTGTTGGTCTTGACGTATGGCTTAAACAACTGCGGAGCCATCAGCCGCACCGTGTGCCCCATGCTCTGCAGCTGGCGACCCGAGTAGTGCGCGCTGCCGCACGCCTCCATGCCAATCAGGCAAGGCGGCAGGTTGACGAAGAACGTGGCCATCTGGTCGCGGCGCGGCTGCTTATTCAGAACCGCCTTGCCGTGTTCGTCGATGCCGTGGACCTGGAACACGTTCTTGGCAAGGTCGATGCCAACAGTCGTAATCTTCATGGTGGACGCTCCTTTCGGTTCAAGTGGTTGGTGACACTTCCACTGCGGCGCGCGAATGCCGGTACGGGTGGGGCGTCCATCCCATTGCTTACCCCTGTTTCGGCTGGCAGGTATGCCCGCGGTGACGTACGGCCCGTGCGCCAATGGAATGGGGGGCTGACGAATATGTGACGGTGCAGGATGTGCTGAAGGTCGCGTGCAAAACGCCGTTGCGGAAGAAGGTTTGGGTCTGACGGCGTGATGTCCATATCATCCTTGCGCCAACTGCGAGTCGCAATGTCGCACGCGGGAGATCTCCGATGACGCACGTCATCGCCACGCTGCTGGAAGACAGCATGCCCAAACTCACTGTGCCGTGGCCCACCGCGGCTTTCACCTCGTTTTCGCTGGCACCGGTTCGAGCGCGTCCGTGGGATTGGCTAACGCATCTGGAGCAGCGCCCGCACTCTTGCCAGTGGGACGCTGCCTGCGGCGCCTCGATGCTCTTGCTCTTGGGATCGAGCACCTCACCACAGTTCTCAACTGGTAACGGCCAATTTTCTACAAAAGTCCTCCCAGAACACCGGCGAGCACATCAGGCATCGACGCGAAGGGAGAATGACTAGCTTCCAATGTCTTCACATCAAATTTGTTGGCCGGCGTCATTGCGTCGGCTTCGGCGATCATCCGGTCCTGTAGCTCAATAGGAAGCGCGCGGTCTTGAGTGCATCGGATAAATGTTCGAGGGACCGCCCCCCACCGCTGGGCGGTCCCTCGCGCATCGTCGTTCACCGCTGCCAGGGGAAGATCTGGGTTGAGATAGCTTGCAAACCCGATGAATTCTTCGTTCGGGACATCGCCATAGAAGGCAATGCGGGATTTCTCCACGTACGCGGCATCGCCGCTACGTGGATTGATGCGTACTGCGCCGATGACGGATGGGTCGCCGATGTAGATCGAAGATGCCAATGTGCTCGAGTTTTCGGGCAAAACGCTGTATTCAGAAAGGCTCTTGAAGCGCGTTGGTACAAAAGCGGTGAGATAGACAAGCCTTGCGATTTTCTCCGGAACAGCCTCTCCAGCCAAAGTGATAGCAAGTCCTCCGAAGCTATGCCCGACAAGCGTCACTTTTCCAAATTTCGAGAGTTCTTTGATCTGTGCGACTATTGCGTCGCGATAGTCGGAAAGATGCACATCTTTTGCAGGCGAGACCTCAGTTTCAAGCTTAACGAAGTCGTTCGAAAGATACGATTTCGGATAGCGAGCATTGAGTCCGCTTCCAGGCAAGTCGATAGAAAAGACATTGTGACCCATCGCCGTCAGAGACTTGGCTAATCTATTCCAATGCGCTGCCGCATGCCAGGCGCCGTGAACCAACAAAAAGTTCTTCTTTCTTGGCGCGGCAGCGTTCACCCTGCCAGAAACGGAAAGAGCTGCGCCCGCAGCAAAAAGGGAACTCTGTTTTAACAAATCGCGGCGGATCATAAATTTCCTTCAACTTTTAATTGACGTACTGACCTATAGGTCGGATTAAGTGTGTATGCTGACTATTAAGAATGTCTAGGATCGGCTCTCAGTGCCGTCGCTTTCCTCTCTACCAGTATCTGTCGGTTCGCTTGCCATGGGCAGGCATGGATCAGCCGCCCACTCAGCAAGCGAGCCGTCGTACAACCGGACACCCTCTCGCCCCAACAGTGCAAGAGAAAACACGGTGCCGCTGGCTGCGAGGCCATAGCCGCAGTAAGCGATGACCTCGCAGCCTGGTGCCAGCACCTTGTCAAATTGCGCACGCAAGTTGGCCACTGGCAGGAACCTTTGCGTCTGCGTATCTAGGTGGAACGCAGCAG
>Ga0182007_10001332_pt1 | contig 13322 bp, 9 predicted proteins | sample Sormic07211113_1_FD_123023 | JGI IMG/M metagenome (GOLD analysis project Ga0182007, IMG submission 123023) | Rhizosphere microbial communities from Sorghum bicolor, Mead, Nebraska, USA - 072115-113_1 MetaG | ecosystem: Host-associated > Plants > Roots > Rhizosphere | place: USA: Nebraska... | reverse complement strand
GCAGGTCCAGCACGGTCGCCGCCGCGGCCAGGCCGGAGGCAAACGCGAAGCCGGCCACGCCGCCTTCCAGGTCCGCCACGCAGCGCTCGTAGGCCATCCGCGTAGGATTCTGCGTGCGCGAGTACTCGTAACCCTTGTGCTTGCCGGGGCTCTCCTGCACGTAGGTCGAAGTGGCGTAGATCGGCGTCATGATGGCGCCGGTGCTGGGATCGGGATGCTGGCCGGCGTGGATGGCACGGGTGCCAAGGCCGAGTGCGTCAGACTTGCTGCGGTTTTTCATGGCTTTCATGGCATCCGGCTGAAGTGGACATGGAGCAAAGCGTCTATCTTACTCGCCCTGCCCCCTTTGACTGAACCGCTGTCCCGATATCTGTTCATGTAGCCGGCCGATGGCTTGACCGCTACATGAGTCCAATCGGCTCAGCAACCGGGAAACCGTATTGCACATCGCGCCAGGAAACGCGATCTTTACCCCTTGCCCGCAGTGCGCGCGACACGCCCACGGCACTCCGTCAGTCCGGCTGTCGACCCAGCGAGAAACCACTACATGACCAACACCCTGAGCGATACCGGGCCTCTCGACACGCTTGAGGGTGTGGTCGACGGCTTGAATGGCAATGTGCTGCGCGGCTGGGCGTGCAGCCACAACGCAGCGCTACCGCAACTGCGCATCGAAGTGTGTGCCGACGGGATCCTGTTGGGCACCGGTACCGCGACCGCATTCCGCGCCGATCTTGCCGCCGCCGGCAAGGGTGATGGGCATTGCGCCTTTGCCATCACGCTCGATCCGTTACCCCTGCCCGGAACCGTCCTGTCCGTGATTGTCACGAACGGCCACTGGTTACGACAGCTCGCCGGGAGCCCGTTCACCGTCCCCGAACCGCCCTCGGTGGACGCAACTGGTTCACATGGCGACATCCTGCCTTTGCCGATCTGCACCGCTCACTTGCAGGGTTCACTCGATCAATGCGGGCCCGCCGTTATTCGCGGTTGGGTGCGCCGCCTTGATGGAAGCAACCAGTCCACCCGCCTGGCGTTGCACGAAGGCCATCGCGAACTGCTGCGCTTCGAAGCCAACCAATGGCGCGCCGACATTGCCGAGCTGCAGCAAGGTGATGGCTGCTGCGGTTTCGAATTGCCGCTGCCTGCGACGCTGCGCGACGGACAGTTGCACGTACTGGAACTGCGTTTGGCCGATAGCGAAACCGCCGTGCTCGCGGCGCCCTTCCGCGTACGCATCACGACCGCGGCGACAGGTCCGGCGCAAGCTGCGACACGTACGCCCGCGCCGCTGCAACGCGGACCAGTCGGCGACAAGGTAACCCTGTCGGTCATCGTCAACTTCTACAACATGCAACGCGAAGCGGAGCGCACCCTGACCTCGCTCGGCCGCGACTATCAGCGCGGCGCCGACGATCTCAGCTATGAAGTGCTATGCATCGACAACGGCTCGAACCCGCCGCTGGATCCCGGCTGGATCGCCAGCTTCGGCCCGCAGTTTCGCCTCATCCGTCCGAAACGCCTGCTCGCCTCGCCGTGTGCGGCGTTGAACGAGGCGGCGCTGCAGGCACGTGGCGAGTACCTGGCGGTGATGATCGATGGCGCCCACCTGCTTACTCCGGGCGTATTCCAGGAGGCGATGTGTGCATGGCGGGAACACTCCGACGCGGTGATCGCGCTGCGTCACTGGTTCGTCGGCGGGGACCAGCGCTGGCTGGCGATGGCCGGCTACACACGCGAACAGGAGAACCGGCTGTTCGAACGTATCCGCTGGCCAGCCAACGGCTACGACCTGTTTCGCATCGGTGCTCCGATCGGCGAAAACCCCGAGCCATGGTTTGACGGCCTCAGTGAGAGCAACTGCCTGATGTTGCCCACCGCACTCTACGACCGCATCGGCGGTTTCGACGAGGCGTTCGAGCAGGCCGGTGGCGGCTTCGCGAACCTCGACCTGTGGCGCCGCGCCAGCGACGCAGCCAGCGGACCGCTGGTCTCGCTGCTGGGCGAGGCAAGCTTCCATCAATTCCATGACGGCACCACCACCAATGTGGACGACGCCCGGAAGGACCTGCGCGTGCGCGCTTACGCCAACGCGTATCGCACGCTGCGCGGTGAGGACTTTGCAGGGGTGCATCGTTCCCGCCTGAGCTTCCGCGGGCGTATGCCCTCGGAGTTCGCTACCGGGGTGCGTCAGCGCACGCTGCTGCCGCTGCATCTCGACATCACCGATCGAGTTCGGCCTGGCCAGCTTGCCCTGCATTTCGACGACGGGGCACAGGCCTATCTGCAATCGGTCTACGCCGAATGCGGCCTGCAGCACGAGGTGAAGTGGCTCGGGCAGCCGACCGGCGTGGCACCTGCCGACCTGGTCAGTCTGCACGAGATTATCCGCCTGATCCGACCCGATGCGGTCGTTGCAGTGGGAGCGGAGGCCGGGCTCGTCGCCTTCGTCGATGGCATGCTGTCGGCGACCGATTGCACAGCGGCACGGATCCTCCATGTGAGTCCGTCGGCGGAGTTGCCTGGACATTCCGCTCGGGTCGCTGTGCTGCAGGGGCTACCCGGCGACCCGCACGTCCTGGCCACGACACGGCATTGGGTCGGCAGTGCCGAAACGGTGCTGGTGCTGCATGCCACCGGTCCGCTTGAGAGCTTTTCGCCGTCGACCCTGCAGGCTTACGGTGAACTCGTCTCGTACCGCTCCTGGCTGATCTGCCTCGGCACGTTGTTCGGGCAACCATGGTTGGGCTATTCGACCCGCCACCACCTGCAGGTCATCCGTGAATTCACCCGTGGTCATTCGCCATTTGTTATCGACCGCAGCTGGAATCGGCAACTGATCAGCACCAGTCCATCCGGCTATCTGCGCAAGGTCGGAGGCGCCGTGACAGCGGCCCTCTATGACCCAGCGCTGGACGAGCCAGCATCCGGCCAGTTTCCGCTCCTGGAGCACATTTGATGAACCGTTTCTGGCAGCGCTACATCCACCCGCTGATCGAAACCGCACAGCCCCGACGCCTCATGGAGATCGGTGCGGACCGTGGCTGGAACACCGGCAACATCCTCGCCTATTGCCGCGCTACCGGCGCGCGGGTCGACATCATCGACCCGGCGCCACAACCCAGCCTGCACGAGGTGCTGGTGCAATTTGGACCTGCCGAATATCGCTATCTCCCGTTGAAGAGCGTAGCGGCCATCCCGCAACTGGATACCCCGGACGTGGCGCTTATCGATGGCGACCACAACTGGGCTACTGTCTACACCGAACTGAACCTGCTCCACGCGCGTGCCGAACAGACCGGCCAGCCTCCGCCGATCGTGATCTCGCACGATGTGGCGTGGCCGTATGCCCGACGTGACATGTACTACAACCCGGATGACCTGGAAGCCTCGCAGAAGCACTCTTATGCCTATCGCGGCATGCTGCCAGGCGTGCCGGAACTGGTGGAGCACGGCATGAACGGCGTGCTGGCCAATGCGCTGCACGAGGGTGGACCGCGCAACGGCGTGCTTACTGCAATTGAGGATTACATCGCCAGTGCAGGCATCGGCTTCACTTTCCGCAAGCTGCCGTTCTTCAACGGACTGGGCATCCTGGTACCGGACGCACGCATGACTCCGCCATTGCAGGCCCTAATCGACGGTTTCTTCAGCGCGAACAGCCTGCTCGACGCCTGCCTCGCACTGGAAGCCGACGGCATGCATCTGCGGGCGATCCTCACCCAGACCGAAACCTGTCTGAGTCGGCGCACCGGCGCGCTCGAGCGCGCACGCGAAGTGATCGAGGCACAGCGCCAACGTATTACCGAACTGGAAGAACAAACCAAGGGTGCTGCGGAAACGCCGTAGGGTAATTCCCGCACCTGCCACTCAAAGCCACAGCGGCACCTGCTGGGCCGGGTACGCCGATGGCGCAAAGAACCAGGACTCGATAGCGTAGCGATCCTTCGTGATACCGGCCGGTATGCCCGTGCGATGCAGGAAGAAGTGATCGAACAGCAACGCATCGCCCGGCGCAAAAACCGGGCTGGTCGTCGCCACGCCGGCCGCCGCCTCGACAACCATGCCCGGCCCCACCGACCAATCGAATATGGTGCCGTGACTGCCGGTGGGCAGAATCCGCGGCACGCGCCGCGGCAATAGCTCTAGGCCGGACGCATCCTCACCGCAGTGGGACAGTGCGAGCCAGACGTTGACGCTACGAATGTCGGCTCCCATGAAAGCGCCGTCCTGATGCCAGTCGGTGTGGCGGATCGTCGACGGTACGCAACGCAGGGTCGATTTGCCCACCGACAGCATGGGTGGTTCGCCAAAATACTCCGCGATCACCCCGGCGATACCGCTGGACCCGAACAGCTCGGTCAATTCGTACAGCATGCGCGGCGAATCGGCCAGCCAGACACCTCCGGCACCCTCCACCCACGGCCGTGCCTGGGCCAACTCGCAGCCCTCCTGCAGCGGCAGGCGTGAATACCATGAACTGTCGAACGGTCCTTCACCGCGCTTGCGCCACGCTTCACAGGCAGCGAGTGCCTGTCTTACGCCGTCAGCCAACTGTGACGCCACGACGGCCGGCAACAGTCCACGCACCAGCAGTGCCCCGTGATACCGGATGCCGGCGGCGAGTGCAGCAGCATCAAGCTTGTCTGCGGAAATTTCCGGCACGCCAGGCACATCAGCAAACAGGTCGGCCGGCTCGACCGGCCAGGGATTGGCAACCGCCAGAGCAGGTGGCTGAACCAGGTAGACGCGATAACGGCACAGCGCCAGCAGCAGCTCAAAGCGCTCGTCGGCCCACCGCCGTCGGCAAGCCGTCAGCCATTCAATCGCGTCGTCGTAGCGATGCTGCTGCATCAGCTCCTGGGCGCGAACCAATCCGTCGCCCAAAGGTTCAACGTTACTCATCGTTTCCTTCCTGGCGATACGCCCCTACAGTCGGATTGGCCGGCTGATCCAGTCGCTGCTCGTCGCACAGCGTATCGATCACGGCCTGCCCATGCTGCAGAAAGTCATCGCGCACCGCCGGGGCAGACGGCGCCGCGGTGTCACCCAGCACATGCCGGAAGAACAGAGACATCACCTGGCGCACGCCATGCTCCAGGATCGAGCGACGATCCTCGGCAAGATACTCGCGACCGGCAGCGTTGACGATCTCATAGGCCGGAAAGTAATAGACACCCGGCAGACGACTCAGCTGCTCGGCGGCCACCCGCAGTACGGCCTTGGAACAGGTGGAGGCCAGTAGCACATGCTGTTTTGTCGCTGTCGCCGCCAGAGCCACCGGCGAAACGGTAAGAATCATCTTCATGTGCGGATTGATCGCACGCACTTCCTTGGTGAAGGCACGCAGATCGGCCACGACCTCGTCTACCGTGAGGTTGAGCAGGACATGCTGGTCGGCCTCAAAATGCCCCGCCGCCACGCCAGGGCACAGCGGGTAGACGGCGCCATCCGTACGCGCGCTCCAACACTCAGTGAGACCCAGCGTGAAAATGAACACGTCCATCTCGCCGAAGGCACGGCGCACAGCGGCAAAATGCTGGCGGCGATCCTCGTGGTACTCATGCAGGGAACTGAAGCCGCCCGGCTGGATGGTGGGCCGGAACGGGTCGAACCAGGCCCCGTCACCCTGCCAGATATCGTCCGCCGGAACGAAGGCTCCCGTCGCCCGCCGCCATAGCTGCAACAGCTGGCGCGACGTATAGATGTTGCCGTAGCGCGCCGAGTAGATCCCATAGCCGAAGGCTTCGGCCAGGGCAGCGGTCAGCAGCGGATGGGCGGGTTCGGTGTCAAAACACGCCTGGCCATGTTCACGCAGGTGACGCGCCACGTGCTGGGCGAAGCAGCTGCCCGCAGTCACCACCCGCGTACCCGGCTCGATCCGGAACGGCGGCAACGAGACGGGGTCGATGTCCGTGCTGGCGCGGCCAGCCATGGCACGGCTCCAGCGTTGCCGATCGTCGATGCCCAGGTAGGGATGGTTCATGCCAAGTTTCTCATCTGCTCCAGCACCAACTCGCCGTAGGCCACATTGGCGTGGGCGCCGTCACCATAATACGGCTCGAGCATGAAGCCGTTTTCATCGATGGCCTCGGATGGACAGCGCACAAACGTTACTCCGGCGGCAGCGCACCATTCGCTAGTTATCTGCGAATGCAGGCGCCAGAGCCTGTAGCGAAAATGCGCCGGTGAGATTTCGTGACACATCCCTGGAAACATCCCCCACGGCACATCAGCATGCATGCGCACAGCATCGGCGTACGGCGGTGGTGACTCGATATGGAACATCGATCCGACGCACAACTGGCGTACCTGTGACATCAGGGCCACATAGTCCGCCATCAGGGATTCCAGCATGCGCCGCACCGCCAGTGCGGGAAGGATCTCGGCAGCGGGATCAAGCGGCAGCAGCGGCTGTTCCGGCAGCACGAAGTCGAAGCGTCGCGGATGCACCAGCAAACCAAGCACGCCATGCGCTCCACCACCAATCATCGAGAAGATCGGTCCCCGATACTCACGCAACTGCTGTGCAAGTTCCGTCGACAGGCGCGGTCCGTCCTCACCAGGCATGGTGGCACCAGGCATCTCCCAGAAATTCAATGCCCGCAGCGGGAACCCCGTGACCTCGGCAGCCCGTGCCACACAGGCCACATGGCTATGGCCAATGCACAACAAGAGGCGGGATGCATGCGGGCATCGCTCAATTAGCCAGGACATTGGTCAACCGGAATACGGATGGGGGACGGTACACTCGGCCCCCTCGCCCCATCAGGCAACTGCCCTGTTGCCTCCGCCTGCCACTCGCGCGGTGGAAAAGCCAGCGTGAACGGCTCCCCGGAAAGCGTAAGATTGGGGTTGTAGGCCGGGTCACATTCCAATTGCCTGCCCCATCGCGACTTCATGAATTCCACTTCACTCATGAAGCGCTTGCGCTTCTCCGTGGTGTCCTCTTGTCCGCGCGATGCGGATTCATGATGGTAAAGCTCCGCGAAAGGGGTCCATACGTTGGCATATCCAAGTTGCCGCAGGCGCAGGCAGAAATCGATATCGTTGAAGGCTATCTGCAAAGAAACATCCAGACCGCCCGCCTGCTGATATACGTGCTGTCGCACCATCAAGCAGGCCGCCGTGACAGCGCTCATGTTCTGCACCAGCCTCGTCCGCGCCATCTGGCCCGGATAGCCTCGCGGCATGCCACAGTAGGGATGTGCCGCCACGCCATGCACGCCGATAATCACGCCGGCATGCTGGATAGTATCGTTGGGGTAGTACAACATCGCACCCACCGCACCCACATGTGGGCGCATGGCGTGACTTGCCAACTCTTCCAGCCAATCCGGCGTAATGACTTCGACATCATTGTTGAGGAGACAAATCAGCTCGCCGCGGCATTCCTGCACGGCATCATTGTTGATTCGCGAATAGTTGAACGGCCGATCGTGCCGGAGCACGCGCACTCTGGGATGACCTTTGAAGCCTGAGAAATAGGCAAGCGTCTGCGGCTCGACGGACTGGTTGTCCACGATGACGATCTCGTAGTGCGGATATGTCGATCGCTCCAGGATCGAGCCCACGCAGCGACGCAACAAATCCAGTCGGTCCCGGGTCGGTACGATCACGCTGACCAGCGGCAGCGGAGAAGGCAGCCGGTAACGCACGCGGAAGACGCCAGCGAGGCCCTCGATCTCCATCACGTCGGCCGCCACTCCGCTGCGCTCAAGGTGTTCGCATATGGCACGCCGGCCTGCATCATGGGCATAACTCTTCTGCTCCACCCCCTGTGCAGTCGATCCGGCGACCGCCCGCCAGTGGTACAGAACCGCAGGCACATGGCCAATCTGCGTGGGCTTCAGTCGCTCACTGCAGCGCAACGCCAGATCCCAGTCCTGACTGCCCTCCAGCCCCTCGCGAAAACCGCTCAGCGCATTCACCAGAGCACGTGAATAGACACCGAGATGACTGACGCAGTTCTGGCTACGCAGAAGGTCGGGATTCCATGCCGGCTTGAAATAGGGGTCATAGCGCCGACCCTCGGCATCGAGCTTGTCTTCGTCCGAATAGACGAGTTGCCATTGCGGGTTGCGCTGCAGCGCTTCGGCGATCGTGGCCAACGCCTGCGGATGCAGTTCGTCATCATGGTCGAGCAGCGCCATGTAATCGCCGCGCGCCAGTGCCAGCGCACTGTTCGACGCTGCCGAGATATGGCCATTGCGTTCCCGCCAGATGATGCGAATACGTGCGTCGCGGCCGGCGTATTCCTCCAGCACGGCCCGCACCTGCGGTTCGGTGGAAGCATCGTCGGCCACGCACAGCTCCCAGTGCGGGTAGGACTGCGCTAGCACGCTGTCAAGGCAACGCCGCAGCCATACCTCCGGCGTGTTGAAGGTTGGCAGCAGGATCGATAGCAGTCTTCGGGACCGGTTCCGCACGGGCGCCGATTGGTCATATAGCCTTAGCCATCTTTCGTAGGTGGGCTCCTTGGTCCCCTCGCGCAGATACAACCCGTGCAGCCAGGTCGCAAAAGCATGTCGACCGCCTTCACACAGCTTCCGCCACGCCTGGGTCAGCAACTCGTCGTGACCCCTGCTGTAGGTGTACTGGCTCTGCGAAACCACACGCCACATGCGGAAGCTTGCCTCAATGCGCCCGATCCGCCGCAACGTGAGGTGATGCGCATGGAACGTGCACGGAACGCTCGCCGGATCGAAGCGCAGTTGCCGCACATCCATGGGAAGCAGCACGACACCAACATGTTCTCTTGCATCGGCACGGACAAAATTGAGATGCAACGACCACGCCTCATGCATGCCATGGCCGTAGTCGAAATACAGCATCGGCTCCAGCCGCTCGCCTTCGACGTCCTGCAACTGGATGGCAAGACGATACCAGCCCGCCTTCAGCGGAAATTCCTCCGGTATGCAGGCGAATTTTGGATCGCCGCCCGTGGCCCGCCACAGCCCGACCGTTCCGGCGACCGGCTCGATCTGATCGATGGGCTGCAGCGCTAGCGACATTCCCCGCCAGCGCCAGCGCAGGCGGCGCAAGTACTTCGAGAGTGATCGCAGCGTCAGTGGCATGCTCGGTGACCCAACTTATTTGCCACGCCGGATGACACGCCTGATCCGTTGCCATAATCCACGACGGGCCAACTGATCGATACCCTGCTGCAACTGCTGCAGAGCCGACTGCGTAACGACACGATCGCGTTCAAGGCTCTCCGCCAGCCTCTGTACTTCCAGCGATTGATTCGTGAGTTGCCCCGCCAGCCGCTGCAGTTCGACCCTGCCAGCTACTTCGCCGGCCAGATCCTGCACAACCGCGCGCTGCTGCAAAATTTCGCGTGCCAAATCCAGCAGCTCCTTTCGTTGCCGCGTGAAGTCACGCGCCAGGTTCTGCATGTCTTTACGTTCAATGGAAAGCCGGTGCATCCCGGTAATCTGCAACGCCTGTCGCTCCAACAGGCGGAGCAAAGCGGGCGCGCTGACCACCACTTCGTACTCGACCCGGATGGCCACGTCCAGCCATTCATTGGCGCGCCACTCTGCCAGCGCGCTGCCAACTTCGAATTCGACGTACGGGTCCTCGTCAAAACTGGCCAAGCGCAGCGACTGGGTGGACATTGTGGGCAACAGCTCTCCGTTGACGTGCCCTAGCCGGTCCGGCAACCCGGCCAACGCCCGCCACGCCGCCTCGCCTTCACGGCGTACCATGACCCGGCTCAATCCGTACACCCCCGGCAAATCTGCCGGATCGATCCGCAGATAGTCGGCGCGATTTCCGGCCGGCAGCCTGAACTGCAGGTCCAGCACTCCGTCTGCTGGATCCACCGGCTGCGAGATCATGCGCGTCTCGTCGAAGGCCTGATCGTGACACCGGTAATAGAGGTGACAGGCTACCGTCTGGGCCTCGCTCCCCGCGGTCGCCATCGGACGGTCGTCGGGCTCGACCAGGGTGCGCGCCAGCGCCTCGAAGAACCCCTGCGTCGCATCAGGCGAGGCTTCGGCATTCCGCATGAAGGCGACGAATGCCGCCGGAACTTCCGTACCCGAGGCGACTACGCCCAGGCCATGACTGTGCCGAAATGCAAAACACGGGTAGCGTGCGGACAATTCCTCGAAGAACTGCCCCACGCCGAAACCACGCTCACGCACCTCCGTGTCGTGCAGCAGAACGACGGCACGCTCGCTGAGCTTGGGCAGCCAGGTCTCGAAATCGTGACGCACCGCGTCGTAGGTATGCAGCCCATCGATGTGCAACAGGTCGATGCTGCCATCCTCGAAGCCAGCAGCGGCGTCGTCGAAACGGCAACGCAGCAACCGCGAGAATTGCCCATACAGCGGATCGTGCCGCGCACGCAACGACTGGTATACCTGCTCGCCGTAATGCAGGGCATGCTCATCACCCTGCCAGGTATCCACCGCGGTGCAGCGACTGGGCAGGCCCAGCGCTTCCACGGCCTGACAGAACGCCAGATAGGAATTGCCCGAATGGGTGCCCAGCTCGACGATATTGGCCGGCCGCAGCAGATCCACCGCAAGATAGGCGAACGGGATATGGCCGACCCAGCCATAAGGCGGCACGACGCGCGGCCTCATCAGAACCAGCGGATGCTCCTGCAAGCGAAAATCAGTGGTCATGCGCGGTCCGTTCCAGCTGTACATCAAGCATCGGTATGCCTATGAGGCCGGAGGCCAGCGTGCCGCCGGTCGCCGAGAAGCGCAACGCCTCATGTAGCCAGTGCTGGATTACGTGCTGCTCCTGGGTTCCCTCAGCCAGACCCGCCGTGACGAAGTAGTCGCCTGGCAGCAGCCGCGGCATGACAAAGCGGAAACTGGCACGCAACGCCTCCCCGGCAGCTACCGAAAAATCGCCCTCATGGCAAAGCACGGTGTTGTCGCCGAAAAGCAGCTGGCCAAGCCGATCCTTCACGTAGAAGCCCACGATGACATTGTCGACCGCCTCCTCTGCCAGCAGATGGATTTCCAGCGTAACGCATTCGCCGGCCACGACCATGGCGACAACACTTCCGCTTTCGTTGCAAAACGCCACGTGCGTGATCTGCGCCTTGCATTCCCCGAACCCTTCGGCGTCTGGCTTGAATGGAAAGACCCTGAGATCGTTGCGCAGGGTCGAGCGGTCCATCAACTCCTGCCGCGAATCCACCTGGGCGGGCGGCAGTTTGTCTGTCTTGTACAGTCGTTTTGTCCCCCGCGTGCTTACCCCGCCCTGGCGTTCAATCAGGGATGCCTCGAGGTAGCTTTCCATCACTTTGCGGGCGTCACCAATACTCTGCATGCGGCCGTGTTCCAACCAAATCGCGCGATCGCACAGGCTGGTCACCGCTCCGCCATCATGACTGACAAACAGCATGGTGCCGCGCTTGCGGAACTCGCGCAGGTAACGCATGCACTTCTGCATGAAGAACGCGTCGCCTACCGCCAGCGCCTCGTCGATGATCAGGATGTCCGCGTCCACGTGCGTCACCACGGCAAAGGCCAGCCGCATCACCATGCCGGTAGAATAATTCCGCACCGGCTGGTCGACGAACTCGCCGATCTCCGCGTAAGCCAGGATGTCGTCGATGCGCGCGTCGACCTCGCTGCGACTCAAGCCCAGGATCGATGCATTCAGGTACACATTCTGGCGCCCGGTGAACTCGGGATTGAAACCGCTGCCCAACTCAAGCAAGGCGGCCACGCGGCCGTGAATGGCGGCGCCACCCTCAGTCGGCCTGAGCGTACCGGCGATCAGCTGCAGCAGGGTCGACTTGCCAGCCCCATTGCGGCCGACGATGCCCAATGTCTCGCCACGCCGGACCTCAAAATCGATCCCGCGCAACGCCCAGAATTCGCGATAGAAACGCTGACGCCCACCGATCAGGCTCTGCAGCATGCGATGCGCCGGCTTGTCGTAGAGCTGATAACACTTGCCCAGCCCTCGAACTTCGATCACGGCTTCGCCAAATGGTGCTTGCATCGGCTCAGAGGACATCGGCGAAACCATCCCGCGTACGCTGGAACCATGCATAACCGATCAGCAGCACGGCCACCGCCGCCAGCGTGTACAGGCCGAGTGCATGCCAGTCCGGCGGCTGTCCGAACAATACGAGCTGACGTGTCTGTTCGATCATCGTGGTCAGTGGATTGAACGCAATCCAGTCGCGGTACGGTTCCTTCAGGCTCGAGGCCGGATAGAACACCGGGCTCAGGAACATCAGCATGGCCGAAATCACTCCGGCGACTTGCGTGACATCGCGGATGAACACGCCCAGCGAAGCCATCAGCCAGCTCACCCCGCACAGCAGCAGCACATAGGGCGCATACAGCAGCGGCAGATACAGCACGGTGGGATGCAAGGTGTGCTGCGAAAGCAACACGAAGATCAGCAATACCAGCAGGCTGAGGAAAGCATTGAAGAGTGACGAGGCCACCATCACGCAGGGCAGGATGGCCAACGGGAAAACCACCCGCTTCACCAGGTTGCTCTGCGAGACGATCACCGTGGGTGCTCGCACCAGGCATTCGCTCAACAGTGAGTGCACGATCATGCCGCAGAAGATCATCAGCGAAAAATCGACCCCGGACTCCATGTTCGGCCAGCGCATGCCCAGGAACACGCGAAAGGCCAGCGTATAGACAGCCAGCATCAGCAGTGGATTGAAGAACGACCACAACAGCCCAAGGAAGGACCCGCTGTAGCGTCCCTCCACATCGCGCCGGGTGAGCTCCCAGAACACGTCCCGCCTTGCCCAAAGACGCTTTGCCAGGGACATCTTTGCCATTTCCATACTCATTCCAAAGCCTTTCATGAGGTTGCACGACGCTGAAGCATCGCCAACCATCGGTCATCTACCCTCGATGCTTTCTCCAATCCTCTCCTCCAATCAATGGCAAACTACGCACCGATTCGCCATGTGTACGCGCCCGATCTGTCGACTCGACCACACCGGACCATTCGCGCCCGCATGTGCGCCCATATGACACCAAAGAAGGTTCGATGAACAGCCCATCCGATCGTGTCCCGTCACTGCTGATCACCGGCGGAGCCGGCTTCATCGGCGCCAATTTCGTGCTGCAGGCCATCGCCGATGGCCTGCGCGTCGTCAACCTGGACAAGCTCACCTATGCCGGCAACCCGGATACGCTGGCCTCGTTGCAGGGCAACGAGCGGCACGTGTTCGTGCACGGCGACATCGGCGACCGCGCGCTGGTGGCCCGGCTGCTGACCGAGCACCGGCCCGACGCCATCGTCAATTTCGCCGCCGAGTCGCACGTGGACCGCTCGATCGACGGCCCCGCCGAGTTCGTGCAGACCAACGTGGT
>Ga0182007_10001329_pt1 | contig 13348 bp, 12 predicted proteins | sample Sormic07211113_1_FD_123023 | JGI IMG/M metagenome (GOLD analysis project Ga0182007, IMG submission 123023) | Rhizosphere microbial communities from Sorghum bicolor, Mead, Nebraska, USA - 072115-113_1 MetaG | ecosystem: Host-associated > Plants > Roots > Rhizosphere | place: USA: Nebraska... | reverse complement strand
TTCATAGTGTTTCGGTGGTTATAGCGTGAGGGAAACGCCCGGTTACTTTCCGAACCCGGAAGCTAAGCCTTACAGCGCCGATGGTACTGCAGGGGGGACCCTGTGGGAGAGTAGGACGCCGCCGAACAATCATTGAGAAAACCCCCGTACCGTTTATTCGGTGCGGGGGTTTTCTGCGTTTCGGCTAACGTGGCCGGCATGAACTACAAGGTCCGTTCCATACGCCGTGACGAGTGGCCCCGGGCGAAGGCGCTGCGGCTTGCCGCCCTGCGGGACCCCGTCGCGCACCTCGCCTTCCTGGAGACCTACGAGCAGGCCGAGGCCCATCCGGACTCCTTCTGGCAGGAGCGTGCCGCCGGCGCCTGTGAGGGGGCCGTCGGTGCGCAGCAGATCATCGCCGAGGGGCCCGACGGGGAGTGGGTCGGGACGCTCACCGTGTTGATCGAGGAGGCCGGGTCCATGGACTGGGCGGGCTTCGCGGTCGAGCGGAGGCAGGGGCATGTCGTCGGCGTGTTCGTGCGGCCCGAGCATCGAGGGATCGGGCTCACCGAGGTGCTGTTCGACGCCGGTCTGGAGTGGGCCTGGGCGCAGGGCGCCGAGCGGGTGCGGCTGATCGTGCACGAGGACAATGGGCGAGCACAGAGGCTCTACCAGAAGGTCGGGTTCGTACCGACCGGTGTGATCGTGCCCTTGCCGCAGGCTGAGGGAGAGTCCGAGTTGGAGTTCGCCCTGGAGCGTGACGAGGGCTGACGGCTACGGACGCCTACACCGGCAGTTCGTCGTGGGGCCACCGGGCCCTGCCCTGTTCCCGGGAGCGGAGCAGGGCCAGGGTCGGCAGGCCTCGCTCCGTTCCGCCGGCCAGTAGCTCGGGGAGCTGGGGCAGAGGGGCCACGGCGGCGATGTCGTCGAGGACAAGCGTCAGTGGTGGGTCGAGGCGACCGGAGGATGACCGTTCGGCCATGCGCCGGCCGCGCTCGACCACGCTTGAGACGAGGGCCGTCAGGAGGGGCATCGCGCCTGGGTTGGTCCTGGGGTCCTCAATGGATTCCCCCACTACATAAAGGGTTCCCCCTTCGTCGACGAAGGAATCCAAGGTGAGGGCATCGGTTCGGTTGGGAGTGCAGGCCTCGCGGATGTTGACGGTGAAGAGGGCCGCGAGGGCCCGGCTGGTCAGTTCCTGGGCCATGTCACGGCGTTCGGGGTGGGCGGTGAGCGCGGCCTCGAGCTCGCCGGCGGAGCCGGGGGACGCCTTGGGGTTGGTGCGGAGGATGCGGACCGCGTCCTTGAGCTGGCTGCCCTGGGTCCAGCGGTGGACATGGCGGATGGTGCGGCCGTCGATCGCGGCCGCGTGGAGATAGGTACGCAGGAGCGTTTCCGCGGTGGCCGAGAGGGTCTCGTCCAGCTTGGCCGTGGGGCGGATGGGGGCGAGCAGGGCCGCGGCTCTGGAGGTCGCGGTCTGTTTGTCCTCGCAGCCCGAGGTCGGTGACCAGTGGAGGCGGGCCGGGGTGTCGCAGCGGTGTGTGGGGTCGTAGAGGAGGACCGGGCCCAGTTTGGAGCGGGCGTCCTTGGTGTCCGACCAGACCGCGGGGTTGGAGGTGACCACGACGGCGGGGCCCTCCGCGTCACGGACGGCCTGGGTCGCGGTGGTCCGGCGGGTCGCGGGGGAGCCGTAGTGCAGGGCGGCGGGCGTCTGGAGGAAGCGGTCCGGCTCGGCGACGGGCTGTGCGGGGGCGGTGTGTGCGGGGGTGGGTTCTGCGCGCTGTACCGGGACCTCGTGCGGGGCCGGGGGCTCGTAGGTCTCCGTCGGCCGTGGTGTGGGGTCGGGGTCCGGTGCGGACGCGCCCGTCGTGGCTCTCTCGATGGCCGCCGCTTGCGCCAGTCGGCGGCGCAGCCGCTGGGCCCGCCAGCGGGCGAACGTGCCCATGACGAAGACGGTCAGCACGACCAGGACCATCAGCTGTCCGATGAACAGGCCCCAGAACAGCCCGTATCCGGAGAGCTGTGCGGGAGGTGTGTTCGGCCAGGCGCCGGTGATGTCGTGGGGTTGCCCGATGAGGTGCCGCATGGCCCGGGGGGTGTGGACGAAGGTCACGCCGTTCGGCCACGCGCCCTTGGAGAACAGGCCCGCCAGGCCCGCCGCCGACCACACCAGCAGGGTCATGCCGAGGAGGAAGGCGAGTATGCCGAGCAGCAGCCCGTCGGGGATGCCGCCCTGTCCCTCCCGGTCGTCCCGCCGAGGCCGTCGGTCGTCCGGTCTCACCACGTCCGCCTCCCGCTATGCCACCGTCGATTCGGACGTGCCGTCGAAGTCGCTCAGGTGCTGTTCCACGAAGGCCGCCGCCCGTTCCTCCGCCTCCAGCTCGGCGGCGCGCAGGGCGTCGTCGGCCAGGTCGCGGTCGGCGGACGACTCCGTCATCGCGCGGTCGGTGAAGACCAGCGGGCGTTCCGTCTCGGTGATCAGGTGTTTGACGACCTGGACGTTGCCGTTGACGTCCCAGACGGCGATGCCCGGGGTGAGGGTCGGGATGATCTCCACGGCCCAGCGGGGCAGGCCGAGCACCCGGCCCGTCGCCCTGGCCTCGTCGGCCTTCTGGGCGTAGATCGTCCTCGTGGACGCCATCTTGAGGATCGCGGCCGCCTCCTTCGCGGCCGCGCCGTCCACCACGTCGGACAGGTGGTGGACGACCGCCACGAAGGACAGGCCCAGTCGGCGGCCGAACTTCAGCAGCCGCTGGAAGAGCTGGGCGACGAACGGGCTGTTGATGATGTGCCAGGCCTCCTCGACCAGGAAGATGCGCTTCTTCCGGTCGGGGCGGATCCAGGTGTGCTCCAGCCACACGCCGACGATCGCCATCAGGATCGGCATGGCGATGGAGTTGCGGTCGATGTGGGACAGGTCGAAGACGATCAGCGGGGCGTCCAGATCGATGCCGACCGTCGTCGGGCCGTCGAACATGCCCCGCAGGTCACCGTCGACCAGCCGGTCCAGGACCAGGGCGACGTCCAGGCCCCACGCGCGTACGTCCTCTATGTCGACGTTCATCGCCTCGGCCGACTCCGGCTCGGGGTGCCGTAGCTGCTCGACGATGTCGGTGAGGATCGGCTGGCGTTCGACGATCGTCTCGTTGACGTAGGCGTGCGCGACCTTGAGGGCGAAGCCGGAGCGTTCGTCCAGGCCGTGGCCCATCGCCACTTCGATGATCGTGCGCAGGAGGGCCAGCTGGCCCGTCGTGGTGATCGCGGGGTCGAGGGGGTTGAGCCGGATGCCGTGGTCCAGGGCCGCCATCGGGTCGAGCCGGATGGGAGTTATCCCCAACTCCTCCGCGATCAGGTTCCATTCGCCGACCCCGTCCTCGCCCTGCGCGTCCAGGACGACCACCTGGCGGTCGCGGAAGCGGAGTTGGCGCAGCACGTACGTCTTCTCCAGCGCCGACTTGCCGTTGCCGGACTCGCCGAGGACCAGCCAGTGCGGGGCCGGGAGCTGCTGGCCGTAGAGCTGGAAGGGGTCGTAGATGTAGCCCTTGCCGGAGTACACCTCGCGGCCGATGATCACGCCCGAGTCGCCCAACCCCGGTGCGGCGGTGGGGAGGTAGACCGCCTGGGCCTGGCCCGTGGAGGTGCGCACCGGGAGCCGGGTCGTCTCGACCTTGCCGAAGAGGAAGGACGTGAAGGCGTCGGTGAGGACGGACAGCGGATCCCGCATGCTATGGCCCCTACCTTCGAATGCCGGTGGCGAACGGGAGTGTGTTCACGAAGGCGCGGTGGTGCTCGCGGTCGCACCACTCCAGCTTCAGATACGACTTTCCGGCCGAGGCCCGGATGGTCCGCTTGTCGCGGGCCAGGGCCTCGGGGGAGCGGGCGGAGACGGTGATGTAGCCGACCAGGTTGACTCCGGCGGCACCGCTGGCCAGGTCCTCGCCGCGCTGGTCGAGGCGGTTGTGGGCGGCGACGTCACGGGGGTCGACCGTGCGGTTCATCTTGGCGGCGCGGGAGGCCTCCGCCTCGTCGTTGGTCTTCTCGGTCAGCATGCGCTCGATGGCGACCTCGGTGGGTTCGAGGTCCATGGTGACGGCGACCGTGCGGATGACGTCCGGGGTGTGGACCAGCAGGGGCGCGAGGAAGTTGACGCCCACCGGCGTCATCGGCCATTCCTTCACCCAGGCGGTGGCGTGGCACCAGGGCGCGCGGGTGGACGACTCCCGGGTCTTGGCCTGGAGGAACGTCGGTTCCATGGCGTCGAGTTCGGCCGGCCAGGCGTTGCGCTTGGTCATCGCCTGGATGTGGTCGATGGGGTGGTCGGGGTCGTACATGGAGTGGATGAGCGAGGCGAGACGGCCCTGGCCCAGGGGCTGTCGTACGCGGATGTCGGCCTCCTGGAGGCGCGAGCAGATGTCGGTCAGCTCGCGGGCCATGACGACCGCGAGGCCCGCGTCCCGGTCGACCTTGCTGCCGCTGGTCGGGCGGGCCGCGCGGGCCATCGCCTGTGCCTCGGCGGCGAGTTCGCGGGTGTAGTGCATACAGGCGACCAGATAGGCGCGGTGCTGCTCGCTGCTGGTGGAGACCATCGACTGGAGTTGGTCGTACGACGTCTGCAGCCACGGCAGTGACTTCTCGTCGCCGCGCATGGCCACGTCCTTGGCGTGGGCGTCCGGGTCGGCGGGCAGGGTGCGGGCGAGCATCTGCAGGCGGGTGACGAAGCCGTCCCCGTTGGCCACGTGCTTGAGGAGGGTGCCGAAGCGGTCGACGAGGGCTTCCTGGTCCTCGGAGTCGCGCAGGCCGACGCCGGGGCCCTCGATCTCGATGGCGGCGGTGACCGTGCGGCGGTCGGCGTGCAGGAGTACGGCGATCTCGTCGGGGCCGAAGGGGGCCGCGAGCCAGCTGATGCGGCCGATGCCCGGCGGCGGGCCGATCTCGACCTCGCGGCCGTCGAGGCGGGTGCCGGCCTCCATGACGCCGGAGCGGTACAGGGTGCCCTGTTTGAGGGTGCGCTTGTAGCTGCGGTTGATCTCGAACCACTTGTAGAACGTGCGGTGCTTGTACGGCACGTAGACCGCCATCAGCGCCAGCAGCGGAAAGCCCATCAGCAGCACGATGCGCAGGGAGAGGACGGGGACCAGGAGCCCGCACATCATGCCGAGGAACGCGCCCACGATGATCAGCGCGATCTCGCCGGACTCGCGGTTGCGGCCGACGATCGCGTTCGGCCGGGCGCGGCCGATGAGATATGTACGGCGGGGCGTGACCGGATGGGACAGGTGGGACTCGGTCGTCAACGCCCTTCACCTCCCGTGCGGTTGGTACTGCTGTTGCGGCTGTTGCTGGCGTGCGGGGTGTTCACCGGGCTCGACGAACGGGGCGCGGGTGCGGCGGAGGGGACAGATCCGCCGCCACCACCGTTCGAGGAGCGGGTGCTGTGGGCGGCTACGCCACCGCTGGCCGGGTTGGCCGGGCGGGGGCCGCCGCCCGAGGACGACTGGCCGCCGCCCCCGTTGTCGTTGGCGCGGGCGCTGTGGGTCTTGATGCCCTGCGCGACCATGGTGGCCGGGGAGCTGATGACCGCGGCGGCCTTGCCCTCGGCGCCGGCCATGATGCGGTTGTTGCGGCTGCTGGCGATCTCGTCGCCGAAGCCGGGGACGAACCGGTAGATCATCGCGCTGGCGAAGATGGCGAGCAGGATGATGGCGAGGCCGGAGACGACGGCGGAGAAGGAGTCCGGGCCGTTGTCGGAGGACAGGGCGCCGGCCAGGCCCAGCACGATGACGATGACCGGCTTGACCAGGATGACGGCGATCATGATGCCGGCCCAGCGGCGGACGTGGCCCCAGAGGTTCTTGTCGACGAGGCCGGCGTAGACGACGGTGCCGAGGAGGGCGCCGACGTACAGCAGGGCCGCCCTCATGACGAGCTCCAGCCACAGGACGCCGGCGGCCAGGATGCTGACCAGGGACACCACGATCAGCATGATCGGGCCGCCGCCGATGTCCTGGCCCTTGTCGAGGGCGCCGGAGAAGGTGCCGAAGAACGTGTCGGCCTGGATGCCGGTGGTCTTGGCGAGGACGTCGGTCACTCCGTCGGCCGCGGAGACGACCGTGTAGAGGATCAGGGGCGTGAAGGCGGAGGCCAGCACGGTCAGCCAGAGGAAGCCGATGGCCTCGGAGATGGCGGTGGTCAGCGGCACGCCCCGCACGGCCCGCTTGGCGACCGCCAGCAGCCACAGGAGCAGCGTGAGGATGGTGGAGGCCGCGAAGACGACCGCGTACTGCTGGAGGAACTTCTCGTTGGTGAAGTCGACGGTCGCGGTCTCCTTCACGGCACCGCTGAGCTTGTTGATGGTCCAGGAGGCGGCCTCGGCGCAGCCCTTCGCCAGGGAGGAGAGGGGGTCGAGGGTGGAGGTCGGGTCGTTGTTGATCGACCCGCCGCTCTGCTTGGTGTCGCGGTCGCTCTCGCACAGGGACCGGGCGGCTCCCGTGATGAGCCGGCAGGCGTCGGCGCCCGAGCTCGGTGACGGGGTGGGCGAGGGTGCGGCGAAGGCGTTGCCCGCCAGGAGGACGGCCGTGGTCTGTACGGCCGTCAGCGCGGCGGTGAGCTTGAGTACGCGGTGCTTACCGGGCATAGGTGAACCCTCCGTACTCCTGGACGGCATTGGCCATCTCGTCGGCGCTGGAGGCCTTGTCGTCACCGGGGACGGGTGCCGGGCCTGCCTTCTGGGACTGTGTGACGATCTTCCAGTCGCCGCCGGCCCACTGGAGCTGGACCGTGTTGGTGAACCAGCTGTTGGTGACCGGGTTCGTGGAGTTCTGGCCCGCGAGGCCCAGGAGGCCGCTGCACCAGACCTCGACGGTCGCGGTGTCGGACGTGGACGCGGTGACCTTGGTGCCGATCGGGCTCGTGCGGGAGACGAAGGTGAAGCCCTGCGGGGTGGAGCCGTTGTCGTTCAGTCCGACGCTCTTGTTGAACGCCGGGCTGTAGGCGGTGTCGAGTTCCTTCTCGAACTCCGCGAGCTTGGCGGGGGCGATGACGGTCGCGAGGACGGCGTCCCGCTTCGTCTTGTCGAACATGTCGGCCGAGCCCAGTGCCACCGCGTAGTTGGCGGCCGCGCTCTGCGCCCCCTGCTGGTCGTGCGCGTACCCGGTGGCGATCGCGCCGGCCCTGCCCGTCACCGGTTTGGTCCCGCTGGCCGCCGTGGACGAGCTGTCGGGCTTGCTCCCGCCGCTGGTGTCGGCCGTAGAGGAATCGTCTCCTCCGCGGTTCGCGAATGCGATCGCGGCGATGAGGAGGACCACGACCCCCACCACCGTGACCAGACCCCGGGACGACGACCGGCCGCCTCTGCGGGCGCCGCCGTACACGTCGCCGCCGCCCGCGTCGGGCAGCCGGGTGCGGGTCTGGCCCGTGCCCCCGTAACCGCCCGAGCCCGCGCGCTCGTCGTCGAGACTCATGCCGCGTACGCCCTCTCCACCTCGTAGACATACGACGGTAGCCGTGCTGGAAGCCGCGCGGGCGCGGTGTGGTGACTCGACATCAGGGAAACGCAACCTCAGCCGGTGGGCACGACGGGCGGGTGGGGTAGGGGCGCCGGGGAGAACGCCTGCTAGACGGCCATGCCGTACACGATGGTGAAGAGCGTGCCCAGTGAGCCGATGATGAATACGCCCGTCAGGCCGGCGATGATGAGGCCCTTGCCTTGTTCCGCGCTGAAGGTGTCGCGGAGGGCGGTCGCGCCGATGCGCTGCTTGGCCGCGCCCCAGACCGCGATACCGAGGCAGAGCAGGATGGCCACCGCCATCACGGCCTCGATCATCACCTTGGCCTCGTTGCCCAGGCTGCCGAAGGGGCCCCAGTCCGGAGCGATCCCGCCGATGATGGTGTTGATGTCTCCCTTGTCGGCCGCAAAGAGCATGTAAGTCACCGCCCCTGGTGGGTAGTTCCGCAGTTCCCCTGCGGGTGTGCAGAGGTCAGCATCATTCTCGCCGACAATGCCGCGTTCGTATGTCGACTTGGCGTCATTGGTTGGCGTGATTCGTACGAATTGCATGTACGGTCACTCTGTGTATCACGGCAGGTCACGCCGGGCAATGAGGCCTGAGCGGAACCAGTCGTGTGGTTCCGTCGTTGACCCCTTCCATGACGTGGGTCGTTCCTGACGGCTGATCGGGTGAGTGGTCGAGACGATGTTCTCACGGCGGCGGTCGGGAAAAGGTGAGCGGGCCCCGGCAACCACCGGGGCCCGCTCGTGTTCCGGGACGGCGTCAGTTGGCGAACGCCGCGGTGCCTTCCGGCGTGCCCCAGCCGGTCGGACCGTCGTAGCCGGTGCCCGCGGTGCAGAAGTACGACGTGGAGCAGGAGCCGTTGTTGCCGCTCGTCACGTCGTTGAGGGACGAGGTGCCCGCGAAGTCGTACGGGTACTGCGCGGGGTAGGTGCCGCCGGCCGGGGTGCCGGCCAGGGCGTAGACGCCGGCGATGATCGGCGCGGAGACGCTGGTGCCGCCGAAGGTGTACCAGCCGGCGGTGACGCCGTAGGAGTCGTAGACCGAGACGCCGGTGGCGGGGTCGGCGACCGCGGAGACGTCGGACTCCATGCGCTTGCTGCAGCCGGTGTCGGTCTGCCAGGAGGGCTTGGCGTCGTAGGAGGAGCAGCCGGAGCCGGTGCCCTCGGTGCTGGACGTCTTCCAGACGGTCTCGGTCCAGCCGCGGGTGGTGGAGGACGTGGACAGCTTGGTGCCGCCGACGGCGGTCACGTACCGGGAGGTCGCCGGGTACTCCGCTCCGTAGGCGCTGTCACCGGAGGAGACGGTGATCGCGACGCCCGGGTGGTTGTAGTACGAGGTGTCGTACGACGTCTGGGAGGAGGACTCGGAGCCGCCGTAGCTGTTGGAGACGAACTTGGCGCCGAGCGCGACGGCCTCGTTCTCCGCGGTGCCGAGGTTGGCGTAGGAGGCGCTGGTGGCCTCGACGAGCAGGATCTTGCAGTTCGGGCAGATCGCGGAGGCCATGTCGAGGTCGAGGGAGATCTCCTCGGCCCAGCCGGAGTCGCTGGAGGGCAGCGAGGTGGTCGAGCCCGTCTGGCTGACCTTCTTGAAGCAGCCGTTGGCCGTGGTGCAGGCGGACAGGCCGTAGTACGAGCGGTAGGTCGCGAGGTCGGACTCGGCGTTCGGGTCGTTGTACGCGTCGACGATCGCGATCGTCTCGCCGGAGCCGTTGGAGGCGGCGGCGGAGGTCAGGCCGTAGGCGGACCGGAGGTTGGTCGGGCTGTAGCCGGAGGGCGTCGAGGCGTCGGCGGCCTTCGGGGTGATGCCGGTCTTCTTGGCCTGCATCTTCTGGAAGGCGGTGAGGCCGCCGGTGACGCGGTAGGACTTGCAGGTGAGGTCGCCCTGGTGCTTGGGGGTGGCACAGGGGGTCGAGACGTAGGTCACCTTGGCGGACGCGGTGGTGGCCGCGTCGGCCTGTACGGCGGTGCCGAAGCCGCTGAGCAGAAGTGCGGCGGTGGCGGCCGCGGCGGCGCCTATGCGGCGCCAACCGCCTCTGTGGGAGGGGCTGTTGGGGGTGGTGGTACGCAAGGTGCAGCCTCCTGAGATGTGGTGAAACAGGGGCAGTGCGAGTGCGTGTGGGGGGTGGCCCGTCCAGACCATCTCTTGTTGAGTACGCGACAAACCAGGGCTGCTGTGGAATCCTGACTTCCGGCTTACCGAAACCGGTCTTGGCCTTTACTCAACTCACAGGAACCTCAAGGGCGTTGCACGCGTGAGAGGCGTCCGCCGCGCTCAGAACAGCCAGCTGCCGAACGCGACGATCGCCAGGCCCAGGACCAGGAAGACGCCCGTCATGAGGGCGATGGGGCGCAGCTGCCGGCGCCGGCGGTCCGGGGCGAGGCCGCGCCAGGTGCCGACGCCGGCGTACAGGCCGATGACGGCGATCGCGGAGCCGACGACCACGGCCGCGAGTCCGAAGAACTTGCTCCAGGTGTAGGGGTGGGCGGGGTTCGGGGTCCACACGGCCGCGAGGTCGAGGACGGAAAGAGCTGTCACTTGTCGTTCTCGTTCTTCGTCAGGTCCTGGATGTCCGACTCGATACCCGAACCGGCCGCGTAGACAACGGTGTTGAGGGTGGTGCCCACCGTGTTCCGGAAGGAGGCGTCGGCGAGCTTCCCCTGCTCGCTGCCGGAGCCGACCCCCTGCGGGCCGCGTCCTGGAGGTAGCCGACGGCGGTGCGGTCGGAGTCCGTGTAGTCGGTCGCGTTGGCCCGCAGCCGGTCCCCGTCGCTTCGCAGCACGTCCGGCAGGCTCCCGAGCGCCTTGACCGTGTGGGCGAGCAGCTGCTGGTACTTCTGCGCCGCGCCGTCGCAGACACCGAGGAGGCCGAACGCCTGCCCGATGTCGGACGCGCTCGCCGCGAACTCCCCGACCGGCTTGGCGAGGTCCTTCGCCTCGGTCGAACCTGCCCGCCAGGTCCCTCAGAGTGTCGGGGTCGACACCGAACTGCCCGCCCATCTCGTTCCCTCGGTCGCGTGTATGAACGTCCGACAGGGTTCCCCGGTACGCGGCCCCACGGGAAGGGGCCATCACGTGCTTTGAGCACGGCCTGACGGAGACTTTGCGTCCCATAGGCCAAGCCCATGCCCAGGAGTCACCGCGGCACCATCACCAGCTTCCCGGTCGCCCGGTCGTCCTCCATGTACCGGTGGGCGGCGGCGATGTCGTCGAGGGAGAAGACGCGGTCGATGTTGGGCCGGTAGGTGCCGGCCTCGATCTCGCGGACGATCCGCCGCAGGACGGGCGCGCCCGCGCCGCCCTTGGCCGTGTCGCTGTGGAAGGACGTGAGCCGGGTCCCGGACGGGATCATCGCGATCGGTTCGAAGTCGTGGATCAGCCAGCCGCTCAGGGAGCCCGAGACGCAGACCGTCCCGCCACGGCGGACCAGGCGCAGCGAGTCCACCGCCGTACGGGCGCCGACCAGGTCCAGGACGTGGTCCGGGCCCTCGGGCCACAGCGCGTGCAGGCTCGTGGCCAGGGAGCCGCCGTCGTCGCTGTCGTTGCTGTCGCTGCCGTCGTCGATGAGCACGTGGTCCACGCCGGCCGCGGCCAGCGCCTCGGCCTTGTCCCGGCGCCGGGTGGTGGCCGCGGTCTCCCACCCGTACCCGGAGGCGATCGACGCGGCGGCCATCCCCACCGAGGAGGTGCCGCCGCGGATCAGCAGCCGGCCCTTGTCGCCCGGCGCCACGCCGAGCGCGTCCAGCGATCCCCGGGCGGTCAGGTAGGTCTCCGGCAGGGCGGCCAGGACGTCCCAGGGGAGGGTGGTGGTGACCGGCATCAGCAGCGCGTTCGGCAGCAGCGCGTACTCGGCGTAGCCGCCGTCGAACGCCCGGCCCATCTCGCCCATCACCGCCGCGACGGTGGTCCCCTCCGGCAGCCGCGGGTCGGTCGATTCGGCCACGACTCCCACGCACTCGATCCCCAGCACGCGCGGGAACCGCACGCTCGGGGAGTGCCCCTGCCGGGTCCGCAGCTCCGACCGGTTCAGCCCCGCGCCCATCACCCGCACCAGGCTCCAGCCCTCCCGGACCGCCGGGACCGGCACCTCGCGGACCTCCAGCACCTCCGGGCCACCCGCCCGGACGCAGACCGCCGCTCGCATCGTCGTAGGCATCACACGAGGGTAGGCGTGCCGGCACCGGCCGCAACCGGGTTTTCCATGCGGCGCTTCCTCGCCCCGTAGGACGGGTGAACGGGCCGCGGCCGGCTGCCGTGACCCGTTTCCCTTCTTGCCGCCGAGGAGACCCCACGTACTCCTCACTCAGGGCGGCTCCCCGTGACCCGACGGGGAGGTCGTGCGTCGCGTCTCGGTGGGCTCAGCTCGCCGTGAAGGCGCCCAGGCCCTCCGGGGTGCCCCAGCCGGTCGGACCGTCGTAGCCGGACTTCGCGGTGCAGAAGTACGACGTGGAGCAGGTGCCGTTGGTGCCGCTGGTGACGTCGTTCAGGGCGGAGGTGCCGGCCGCCTTGTACGGGTACTGGGCCGGGTAGTCGCCGCTGCCCGGGGTGCCGGCGAGGGCGTAGACCGAGGCGATCAGCGGGGACGAGGCGCTGGTGCCGCCGTAGGTGTTCCAGCCGGTGCCGTCGGAGCCGTAGGAGTCGTAGACCGAGACGCCGGTCGCCGGGTCGGCCACCGCAGAGACGTCGGCGATCATGCGCTTGCCGCAGCCGGTGTCGGTCTGCCAGGACGGCTTGGCGTCGTAGGCGGAGCAGCCGGAGCCGGTGCCCTCGGTGGAGCTGGTGTGCCAGACGGACTCCGTCCAGCCGCGGCTGTTGGAGGACGTGGAGAGCTTGGTGCCGCCGACCGCGGTGACGTAGCGGGAGGCCGCCGGGTACTCGGCGCCGTAGGCCTCGTCGCCCGCGCTCGCGGTGATGGCGACGCCCGCGTGCTTGTAGTACGAGGTGTCGTACGTGGTGTCGGAGGAGGACTCCGAGCCGCCGTAGGAGTTGGAGACGAACTTGGCGCCCAGCTTCACGGCCTCGTTCACCGCGGTGCCCAGGTTGGCGTCCGACGCCGACTTGGCCTCGACGAGGAGGATGTTGCAGTTCGGGCAGGTCGCGCTGACCACGTCGAGGTCGAGCGAGATCTCACCGGCCCAGCCGCTGTCGGCCGAGGGCAGGGAGGTGGTGGAGCCGGTCTGGGAGACCTTGGTGAAGCAGCCGTTGTCGGTCGTGCAGTCCGGGAGGCCGTAGTACGAGCGGTACGTCGCCAGGTCATCCTCGGCGTTCGGGTCGTCGTACGCGTCGACGATGGCGACCGTCTCGCCCGAGCCGTTGGAGGCGGCGGCGCCGGTCAGGCCGTACGCCGACTGGATGTCCGTCGGGCCGTAGCCGGTCGGGGAGTCGGTGGAGGCGTTCGGCTCGACGGTCCTCGGGGCGATGCCCTTCAGCGCGGCCTGCTTCTCCATGAAGGCCGTGGTTCCGCCGGTCACGCGCAGGGCGTCACAGGCGGCGTACCCCTTCTTCGGGGTGGCGCCACAGGCTGCCTTCTCGTACCGCACACGGGCCTTGGCGACCTGCGCGGCGACCGCCTTGGCGCTCACCTTGTGCGCGCCGGCATCGGTGGCGGTCGCGGCGGTCGCGGCGTCCGCCTGTACGGCGGTGCCGAGACCGGCGAGCACGAGGGCGGCGGTGGCCGCGGCTGCCGAGCCGATCTTCCGCCATCTGCCGGATATATGCGGGGAGTTGGGGGTGGACGTACGCAACGTACAGCCTCCTGAGTGAGGTTTACAGAGGCCTGCGAGTGGGGGTCCACCGGTGAGGTTGCCGGTGGGGGCGGCGGCCCGCGAACGACGATGGCTTGTTGAGTACGCGACAAACAAG
>Ga0182007_10001328_pt1 | contig 13352 bp, 10 predicted proteins | sample Sormic07211113_1_FD_123023 | JGI IMG/M metagenome (GOLD analysis project Ga0182007, IMG submission 123023) | Rhizosphere microbial communities from Sorghum bicolor, Mead, Nebraska, USA - 072115-113_1 MetaG | ecosystem: Host-associated > Plants > Roots > Rhizosphere | place: USA: Nebraska... | reverse complement strand
GACAGGCTTCCGCCGCGACCGGGCCCTTCTACTGCCCGAGCGATCAGAAGGTCTATCTCGACATGGCCTTCTTCCAGCAGATGAAGGATCAGTTTGGCGCATCCGGCGATTTCGCTCAGGCCTATGTCATTGCGCATGAGGTCGGCCATCATGTTCAGGATCTGCTCGGCATCCTGCCGAAGTTCAACCAGGCCCGCCGGACCATGAACGAGGTGGATGCCAACAAGATGTCGGTGCGCATCGAGTTGCAGGCCGATTGCTTTGCCGGCATCTGGGGCAAGTTCACACAGCAGAAGGGCATCTTGCAGGCAGGCGACCTTGAGGAGGCGCTGAACGCCGCCCAGCAGATCGGCGACGACACGCTGCAAAAGCGCACACAGGGCTATGTCGTTCCGGATAGCTTCAACCACGGTACTTCCGCGCAGCGCATGAAGTGGTTCAAGCAGGGCTTCGATTCCGGCAAGCTCAGTGATTGCGATACGCTGAACAATCCCGTTTGATCTCCTTCGCCCGCTCTCCGGCAGGGAGCGGGCGAAGTGCCAATTCCCTTTCCTTATTTCTCGCTATCCAGATGCGTCAATTGCGCTTCCGGATAGCGCCCGCCCGCGGCGGCGTCCTTTGGCACGGCGCGTTCGATCGCCGCCATATCGGCTTCCGACAACTCCACCGAGAGCGCGCCTAAAGCTTCAGTCAGGCGATCGCGGCGGCGGGCGCCGACAACCGGCACGATGTCCTGGCCTCGGGCCGCGACCCAGGCGATGGCGACCTGGGCGACGCTGGCATCCTTGGCTTCGGCGATCCCTCGCAATGCTTCCACCAATTCCAGGTTCTTTTCGACATTTCCGGCCTGGAAGCGCGGGCTCATGGAGCGGAAGTCGCCTTTCTGGACGTTGTTCTTCTGCCAATGGCCGCTGATGAGGCCACGCGAGAGGACGCCATAGGCCGTGATGCCGATACCGAGTTCGCGGCAGGTCGGCAGGATACTGTCCTCGATGCCGCGCGAGATCAGCGAATATTCGATCTGGAGGTCGACGATCGGATGCACGGCGGCGGCGCGGCGGATGGTCTCCGCACCGACCTCGGACAGGCCGATATGCCTGATGTAGCCGGCCTTGATGAGATCGGCCATGGCACCGACCTGCTCCTCGATCGGCACGTTCGGATCAAGACGCGCCGGGCGGTAGATGTCGATGTGGTCGACTCCGAGACGTTGCAGCGAATAAGCGACGAAATTCCTGATCGCGGCCGGTCGGGCATCATAGCCGAGCCAGCCGCCGGCCGGATCGCGCAATGCACCGAATTTCACGCTGAGCAGGAAATCGTCCCGCTTCAGCCCCTTGATGGCCTCGCCGATCAGCATTTCATTGTGGCCCATGCCGTAGAAGTCGCCGGTATCCAGCAGGTTTATGCCGGCATCGAGAGCGGCATGGATTGTCGCGATGCTCTCGGCGCGGTCGGACGGCCCGTACATGCCGGACATGCCCATGCAGCCGAGGCCGAGGGCGGATACCTGGGGGCCTGTCTTGCCCAATTGGTGGTTTTGCATTGCAGTTCTCCTTCGGTCGGAAGCGCGCTCTCATCTCCAGAGCCATCTACGCAGCTTGTTTACTCGATCGGCCTTTGTGCGATAATCCGTGTAAATCGAAACGGGCTGTTTGGAATTTCGCACAATGGATGACTTGCCGCTGGCCGATCTTGTCGCCTTCACCGCTGTTGCCCGCGAGCGTAGCTTTCGCGTGGCCGCGCGCAAGCGCGCTGTTTCCGCCTCATCACTGAGCGAGGCGATCCGGCGGCTGGAGGAGCGGCTTGGCGTGCGCCTGCTGAACCGTACCACGCGTAGCGTGACGCCGACCGAAGCGGGTGAGCGGCTGATGGAGCGGCTGACCCCCGCGATGAGTGAGATCGCCGTTGCGCTCGACGACATCAATAGCTTTCGCGACCGTGTGGGCGGGACTTTGCGGCTGAATGTGCCGACAGTCGCTGCCATGGTGGTGATGCCTGATATCGTCAATCGCTTTTTGAAGAACTATCCGGGGATATCGGTCGAAATCGTTGCCGAAGACAGCTTCATCGATGTGCTCGCGGCCGGGTTTGACGCCGGCATTCGCTATGACGAGAGGTTGGAAAAGGATATGATCGCCGTGCCCATCGGGCCACGGCAGCAATCTTATGTGACCGCCGCGGCGCCCGCCTACCTGGCGGCAAACGGTACACCGCGCCACCCGCGCGATATACTCGAGCATCGCTGCATCGGTCATCGGTTCCTCAGCCGCTCCAACGCTCCCTGGGATTTTGAAAAGGATGGCGAAACGATCGTCATTTCGCCTTCAATGGTGATTGCCACGAATTCGATCGATATCGAACGCAGTGCCGCGGTTGCCGGTCTCGGCATCATCAGGACGTTTCGGGAATTCCTCGCGCCGCAGCTTGCGACAGGCGAGCTGGTACCCATTCTCGAAGAATGGGAAACGGCCTTTTCCGGTCCGTTTCTCTATTATGCGAGCCGCCGCCATATGCCGGGTCCGCTCCGGGCCTTCGTCGACTTCCTTAATATCGAGCAGCGACGGACCCGGGAAAAACAAGTGTCATTATAGCCCGCAGATCAAAAAAAGCGGTCGATAAATCGATAAGATTGAAGCGTTCACGGATTGTTTCCGCCAAAATCTTTAGGTATGGGGAACACTCCGGTTTTTCGTTCACGTTCTGTCTCTTCATGGAGGCGGGGCCGCCAAAAGGCAAACTCCATGATCGATCAGAAATTCGCGCGGCGCGGCCTGTTCCTCGTCTTCCTTATCCTCTTCCTCGATGTCATGGGCATTGCGATCATCATGCCCGTGATGCCGAAATACCTGGAAGAGTTGACGGGTGCCGCAGTCAGCGAAGCTGCCACCGAAGGCGGCTGGCTGCTGCTGGCCTATGCCGCGATGCAGTTCCTGTTCTCGCCGCTGATCGGCAATTTGAGCGATCGGTTCGGACGCCGTCCACTCCTGCTCGCCTCGGTGCTGACATTCGCGATCGACAATTTCATCTGCGCGATCGCGGGTACCTACTGGATGCTGTTCGTCGGCCGTATCCTCGCCGGTATCAGTGGTGCGAGCTTCTCGACCTGCTCGGCCTATATCGCCGACATCAGCAATGACGAGAACCGTGCGAAGAATTTCGGCCTGATCGGCATGGCCTTCGGTGTCGGCTTCGTGCTCGGTCCGGTCATCGGCGGTTTTCTGGGCGAATTCGGTCCGCGGGTGCCGTTCTATGGAGCGGCTGCCCTCGCATTCCTGAATTTCGTCGGAGCCTATTTCCTCCTGCCGGAAACATTGGACGCCAGGCATCGCCGGCCGTTCGAGATCTGGCGGGCCAATCCATTCGGCGCGCTCAGGCAGATACGACGCTATCAGGGCATCGGCTGGGTCTGCGTCGTCATGTTCCTGAACTGGCTGGCGCATGGCGTCTATCCGGCCGTCTGGTCCTTCGTCACCTCCTATCGCTATGATTGGAGCGAGGGGCAGATCGGCTTTTCCCTTGGCGTTTATGGTATCGGCGCGGCCCTCGTCATAGGGCTTGTCCTGCCTCGGCTGGTGCCCATGCTCGGGGAGTGGAAGACCGCATTGCTCGGGCTGGCGTTTTCCTGCCTCGGCCTGATGGGCTATGCTTTCGCGTGGCAAGGCTGGATGGTCTATGGGGTCGTCGTCGCAACGGTCATCGAAAACGTCGCCGATGCGCCCTTACGTTCCATCGCCGCGAGCAAGGTTCCGCCTTCGGCGCAGGGTGAGCTGCAAGGCGCGCTCGGCAGCCTGACGAGTATCACCGCGATCATCGGGCCTCTGCTGTTCCCGTATCTGTTCCGCTATTATACCGCGCCGACGGCGCCCGTGACCTTTGCCGGAGCACCATTCGTCATGGGTGCCATTCTGGTCGCGACAGCGCTCGTTGTGCTTCTTACCAAGGTGCGCAAAGATCAGCCGAAGGCGGCCGTGCAATCGCAAGCCGGAGAGGCGGCCTAAAAATTCATCAGATATTTTGATGGTATGATGAATTCTTTAGCATCGTTACCTTGTTGGCTGGCTTTTCCGCCTAAGTTGCGGTATTGCGACAGGCTCGCGCACCCAGGGGTGGGGCGGTTCGCGCGATTCTAGAAATCGAGTTTTCATGATGGATATGCCGCTAGCTGCGCGCCCGTACGCGCACGACAACAATAATTCGTGGTCTGCGCATCTACGTGCCACCCTTGCGCTCGGCATACCGCTGATCGGCGCACAATTGGCGCAGCTTGGCATCAATACCACGGACGTGATGATCGTCGGTCGCCTCGGCGCCGAGCAGCTGGCCGCGATGGTACTCTCAGCGCAGTTCCTGTTCACGATCCTGATTTTCGGCTCGGGCTTTTCCATCGCCGTCGTGCCGCTGGTGGCGCAGGCCTACGGCCAGGGCGATGTCGTGTCCGTGCGACGGGCGCTGCGCATGGGCCTGTGGGTCGTGACCATCTATTGGCTGATGGCACAGCCTGCCTTTCTATATTCCGAGGAGATCCTTCTGGCGGCGGGACAAAAGCCCGATGTGGCAAAACTGGCCAGCGACTACATCGCCATCGGCCATTTCGCCCTGTTGCCGGGATTGCTCTACAACGTCATTCGCGCCCTCGTGAGTGCTATAGGCCGTGCCGGCGTCATTCTCAATGTGACCATCGCCATGCTTGTCATGAACGCTGTGCTTGCCTATGCCTTGGTGCTCGGTCATTTCGGCATGCCGGCGCTCGGTCTTCATGGCGCGGCCATCGTCTCCGTTGCCGTACAGACGGCCGGCTTCATCTTCATCGTCGGCTATGTTCAGAGCCGGGAAGAAATGCGTCGCTACGAGATCTTCGTCCATCTGTGGCGGCCGGATTGGCATGCCTTGTGGGATGTCGTCCGCCTGGGCTTCCCGATCAGCATCACCGTTCTCGCCGAGGTCAGCCTGTTCACGGCGGCGTCGTTGCTTATGGGGCGGATCGGCACGATCGAGCTTGCTGCCCATGGCATCGCGCTTCAATGGGCATCGATTGCCTTCATGATCCCGCTCGGCCTCAGCCAGGCGGCGACGGTGCGGGTGGGCGTCGCGCACGGGCAGGGCGATCATCTCGGCCTGAAGCGCGCGGCGATCGTCGTGCTCATCGTTTCGAGCTGCATTTCGCTGTGTGGCAGCATCCTGTTCGCCACCTTGCCGGCATGGTTCGGAAGCTGGTTCCTCGACATTACGTCGGCCGATGCCCCGAAAGTGCTTGCCTATGCAACGCCGCTGATCGTGGTCGCCGGCCTGTTCCAGCTCGTCGACGGCTTGCAGGCGATTGCGAGCGGCCTGCTGCGCGGCCTGAAGGATGCGCGCGTGCCGATGATCCTGGCGCTGATCGCCTATTGGCCGATCGGCTTCTTCCTGGCATGGCTGCTGGCCTTTCCGTTCGATTTCGGCGGGATCGGCATATGGCTCGGTTTCCTGCTTGGCCTTGCTTCGGCGGCGGCGATGCTTTGCGCGCGATTCTACATTCTCGTGCGTTCGGAAAGAGAACCCGCATAATATCTGCGGCGGCGATCGTCGGGCGGTGAGACTACTGACAAATACTGTCAGCATGGTCGCGTATATTCCCTTCATACCAATGACGGGAGACGACCATGACACTCAGAGCCAGCGATCGTAACGATGCCGCGCTTTTGCCGCGGGAAGACTCCATCAACGAGGGCACGACAGTGCGCCTTTTTCCGCACGCCAATACATCGTCCCGGCGGCCCGAACCGGCGCAGAAGTCCTATTGGCTGGCGGTGGCTAGCGCAGAGCACGTGCGCCACGGGCGCGAGCACGGCTTCATGCAGGTGAACCACGGCAAGCAGGGGCCATTGAAGCGCATCAAGCCGGGCGACGGCATCGTTTATTATTCGCCGTCTGTAAAGATGGGCGAGAAAGACAGCTTTCAGAGCTTTACCGCCATCGGCTTTGTCCGTGAAGGAGAGCCCTACCTTGCGCAGATGGGTTGCGGAAAAGCCTATCGCCGGGATGTCGACTGGCTGGATGCGCCCGAGCAGCCGCTCCGCCCCTTGCTGGGTTGGCTTGATTTCACCCAGGACAAGAACTGGGGCTATAGGCTGAGATTCGGCCTTGTCGCCTTCGGACAGTCGGACTTCGAGTTCCTGGAGGAAATCATGATGAGTGAGCTTGAGGTGGTAAAGCAGCGCCGCCTGCAGGCTTGACCGGGCATGGAGCATTTGGGCGCTTCACATCCCGACGCAAACGAGAAAGGCCTCGGATTGATAGTCAATCCGAGGCCTTTCGCATCATGAATGGTTGTGGAGCAGCTTAGGCGCGTTCGGCCAGTGCCGGCTCGCCCTTCTTCTCGCGTACCAGATTGATGAAGCGGCGGAAAAGGTAGTGGCTGTCTTGAGGGCCGGGCGAGGCTTCCGGATGGTGCTGCACCGAGAAGACGGGCTTGCCGGAGACGCGCAGGCCGCAATTGCTGCCGTCGAAGAGAGAAATATGTGTCTCCTCAATGCCTTCCGGCAGCGAACTCGAGTCGACTGCAAAGCCATGGTTCATCGAGACGATCTCGACCTTGCCTGTCGTGTGGTCCTTGACCGGATGGTTGGCGCCGTGATGGCCCTGGTGCATCTTCGCTGTCTTGGCGCCGAGTGCGAGGCCGAGCATCTGGTGACCGAGGCAGATGCCGAACAGCGGGATTTCCGACTTCAGAAGGTCCTTGATGACGGGCACGGCATATTCGCCTGTCGCAGCCGGATCGCCCGGGCCGTTGGAAAGGAAGATGCCGTCCGGATTGAGGCCGAGCACGTCTTCGGTCGAAGCGGTTGCCGGCAAGACGGTGACCTTGCAATCGAGACCGGCAAAAAGGCGCAGGATGTTGCGCTTGACGCCGTAGTCGAGGCAGGCGATGTGGTACTTGGCTTCGTCGGCGCCCAGCTCGCCATAGCCCTCGTTCCAGACCCACGGGGTCTGCGACCAGTGCGAAGACTGGCCGGATGAGGCGACCTTGGCGAGGTCGAGACCTTCGAGGCCACTCCAGGCCTTCGCATCCGCCTTCAACTGTTCGATGTCGAAGACGCCGTTCGGGTCGTGGGCAATCACGCCGTTCGGCATGCCGTTCTCGCGGATCCAGGCGGTCAGCGCGCGGGTGTCGATGCCGCAGAGGCCGATAATGCCGCGGGCCTTCAGCCATTGGTCGAGATGCTTGGCGGCGCGGTAGTTCGACGGATCGGTGATGTCGGCTTTGAAGATGACGCCGACGGCGCCGTGCCGGGCGGCCGGCGTCAGATCTTCGATGTCTTCCTCGTTCGTGCCGACATTGCCGATGTGAGGGAAGGTGAAGGTGACGATCTGGCCGAGGTAGGAGGGGTCCGTCAGGATTTCCTCGTAACCCGTCAGCGCCGTGTTGAAGCAGACTTCGGCCTGGACCTTGCCGGTCGCGCCGATGCCTTTGCCTTCGATCACGGTGCCATCGGCAAGAACGAGAAGAGCAGTCGGCTTTTCAATGGTCCATGGGGCTGTGGCGGTCATAGTCATCCCGTTTCCGGCGTCGTGCGCGACCTTGAAGAGGCCGTAGGCTTCCGCCATGTTTGTAGCAAGGTACCGCCGGCGGCACTGGCCGCGGCTTGAGATCTTCATATCGATCTAATGTGCAGGTGATGGACATAGCCAAACAAGGCGAGCCGGTCAATGCGCGCTTTTCGTTTCCTGCCGGGGAATTCGTCCTGTTTCGGCCGGTTTGACGCAATTGCATTGATCGGCGCTGATGGTCTATGAGACAGGCAACATGAAATGAGAGGCCGGGCGATCGTCGCCTGCCTGCTTGAGGAGTTACAGACATGATCCGCGAGACCCTTTCCAATGCCCAGAAGGATGCGATGAAGGCAAGGGATACGGCGAAGCTTTCAACCGTGCGTCTTATCCTTGCCGCCATCAAGGACAAGGACATCGCCAATCGTGGCCAGGCCAAGGAGCAGGCAAGCGATGACGAAATCCTCCAGCTGCTTGCCAAGATGATCAAGCAGCGCGAGGAGTCGGTGAAGATCTACGTCGACGGTGGTCGTCCTGAACTCGCCGACAAGGAACGCGCGGAAATCACCGTCATCCAGGGATTCATGCCGGAGCAGCTCTCCGACGAGAAGGTGCGTGAGATATGCGCCGGCGTCGTTGCGGAACTCGGCGCCCAAGGCTTGAAGGACATGGGCAAGTGCGTGGCGGCTTTGCGCGAGCGCTATGCGGGGCAGATGGACTTCGCGAAGGCTTCGGCTATCCTGAAGGAGTTGTTGAAGTAAAGACCAGTCTCGGCTTCGGCATACGGGCCTGCCGTATGCCGAGGGCTCGCTGCCAGGCGGCGTCCATGATGGCAAACTTTTCAGCCTGATAGTTCCGATATTCCTGAATGAAGCCGCTGGACAGCCACAGCTCGCTTTTTCCCGAGCGGCCTGTCCAGCCAACGCTTCGCATGTCTACGGCTTTGCGCATGAGCCGCTTTGCGTGCGTTCTTGAGATGTGGAAACGGCGACAGATGTCCGTGAACGCGACCGGCCCGACAATTGCTCTTTGTGTTTTCGGATCGATCATACCGACGCGCGAGATCAGGTAATCCATGATTATGCCGCCGGAATTTGCCCAGGTGAACAGATCGAATGTATCGCCTGGATGGCGGACGGCGTCGCTGGCAATGATGCTGACCGAGATTGCAGGCTGCAATGCCGCAACGAGTTCCGGTCTCCCGGCGAGCAGGCTGCTTCGTTTGCCTCCGTCCAATTTGTCGAGCGCCGCCAAGTGAATGCCGAGCCATCTTGCAAGCTGTTTGACAGCTTCTTCTGTTGGCTCCATCGGTCGTACCCGACGATCTGGCATGACTGTCTGGTAGCGCAGAAAATGATGGTCGCGCATTTCCTGAATGAAGCTCAATGCCGTGTTATGACTGGCGATTTCGTGCTCGACGACAAAGTCGGCGAAGCGGTTGGCATGGATACCGGGCGGCTTCCCATCTACGCCGCCGTAATATAAGGCGAAGCCGGCGAGGGCCATCAACCAGCGCTGCTGTGAAGAAAAAACGGAGCCTATCCGGCGATTTTCTTCGTAAACCAATACAATTTCTCGGGTATAGTCGAGAAGTATAGCGAAAAAATCAGGATTATCGGCAAGTTCCTTCGCGGATAAAGACATGCAGCCATCCCCCGATGAGCTGAGCAATTCTCTACGCTGTCTTAGGAAATCATCATCTAGATTATTGATACATGAAATATCAATTGTGGCCTTCACGTCAAGATACTGGCCTCATTTGAACTCTAAATGTTCTGCCGCGGAGGTTCGGTGCTTCCGTCATCGGAAAAATTGGGATCGTAAAATTAGAGAAGGCAGGAGCTGGGGGAGCTCCTGCCTTCTTGCGCTTTGCAGCCGTTTGATGACGCAGGGTGGGGCCCAAAAATCAAACGTCTATTGCAAAGGCACTCAGGTGGGGCGGCGCCGGGGGTAGGGATGGTGCCCCACCTGAGTATCCCGTAAAACTTATCTGAGAATCCTGACTTGCTGCGGCAAAGCCAACGCTTGCGGCGTCAATCCGGACATTTGAACTTTAACGCCTGCGGTGAGAGCAGGGATCTTCATATCCACCGGCAACTGATAATGCGCGCCAGCGTAGAGCACATTCCGATCGTCAGCGCTGCCGGTCGTCGTTGCCGAGCTATAGGTAGCTGTGGCGAAGATAGCCGCGGCGGCTAGGGGTACGATCAGAACCCGCATTTCCTCTCCTAAACTGAAAGCCCTGTACCTGATGGCTTCCCGTTCGTGGGGCGTCTCGGCATGTCGCGTCGCGAAGCAATTTTCTTCGCCGGCTTGTCTCGCCCCGTGAGAAGAACGCTATTGCGCCGCACATCAACAATCAAATTACAAAAAAATAATGTTTGGCTTACGAACCATGCCGTAAATGCGCCACCAAACAGATGGGTCGCAGTCATCGAGCATTGCAGCTACTGATTGTTCGAGATGCGTCCGACGCACTGTTCCATCCACTTCAAGGTGTGCAAGTCTTTGCTTTTTCGCGTCTTTTCCGCAAAGGCCGATGCTCGTCAGGTCGGCCGAACACTTAATTCCGGCTAAGTGAGGTCAATATCGATCGTGTTTTTGGTGACTCGGAAACGACGCCTCAAGCCGGTGCGCGCGGCCTGATCCTGATAATAACCTCACGAAGTTGTGATCAAGACGATGAAATTGCAATTGCCTGCAAAGGGCTGTGAATACCGTGTGTGCCGGTCGTGTCGTCGTGGCAATGCGCGCCATTCCTGTTTATATGGGATAAGCCAGAGGTAGCCATGCGATTTTCCAATACGTTTCTCGATGAGATTCGCGACCGCGTTCTGATTTCGGACGTGATCGGTCGTCGCGTGAGCTGGGACCGCCGCAAGACCAACGTGCCGCGTGGAGATTTTTGGGCCTGCTGCCCTTTCCATGGCGAGAAGTCGCCGAGTTTCCACTGTGAGGATCGCAAGGGCCGCTATCACTGCTTCGGCTGCGGCGTGACGGGCGATCATTTCCGTTTCCTCACCGAGCTGGAGGGACTGAGCTTTCCCGAGGCGGTGCAGCAGATCGCCGACATGGCGGGCGTCCCCATGCCTGTGGCCGATCCCGTGGAGGCAAAGCGGGAGAAGGAGCGCACGTCGCTGCTCGACGTCATGGAGATGGCGACTCAGTTCTTTCAGGATCAGCTGCAGACTGCCAACGGCGCCCGTGCTCGCGCCTATCTGCGCGATCGTGGTCTGACCGGCCGCACCATCGAGACTTTCCGTCTCGGCTATTCCCCTGACAGCCGCAATGCGCTGAAGGAGTTTCTTGCCGGCAAGGGCGTATTGAAGGAGCAGATGGAAGCCTGCGGCCTGGTCGTGCACGAGAACGTGCCGGTCTCATACGATCGCTTCCGGGATCGCATCATGTTTCCGATCCTGTCGTCGCGCGAGAAGGTGATCGCCTTCGGCGGCCGCGCCATGTCATCGGACGCGCCGGCGAAATATCTCAATTCCAACGAGACCGAGCTCTTTCACAAGGGCAATGTGCTTTATAATTTCACACGCGCGCGCCGCGCTGCCCAGGGTGCCGACGGCGCAGGCACTATCATTGCCGTCGAAGGCTATATGGATGTCATAGCCCTGCATCAGGCGGGCATCGAGAATGCCGTTGCGCCCCTCGGCACGGCGTTGACCGAGAATCAGCTGGATCTCCTGTGGAAAATGACGCCGGAGCCGGTACTCTGCTTTGATGGCGATGGCGCGGGATTTCGCGCCGCCAACCGCGCCGCCGACCTGGCGCTGCCGCATATCAAGCCGGGCCGCACCGTCCGTTTCGCACTGCTGCCCGATGGTAAGGATCCGGACGATCTCGTCCGTCACGACGGTCGTGCGCCTTTCGACAAGGTTCTCGCACAGGCAAAGCCGCTGGCCGATCTGATCTGGGTCAGAGAGGCCGGTAGCGGCACGTTCGAAACGCCTGAGGCGCGGGCGGAACTCGAAGCCCGGCTGAGGCGCATCGTGTCTGTTATCGTGGACGAGGATGTCCGCCGACACTATCAGCAGAATATGCGCGAGCGGTTGAACAGTCTCTTCCAGCCGCAGTTCCAGCGTGGCGGCAATCAGCAGGGGCGAGGCTTTTCCCGTGATGGCAATGGCCGCAATTTCACCGGTCGCGGCGGGCAGCAGGGCCGCGATCGGCCGGTCAGTACGACGGCGTCCGATCGCTTGACGCGTTCGGCCATGATCAAGGGGCATCAGGACATTCCGAGCCTGCGCGAAAGCGTTCTGGCGCTGACCATCGTCAATCATCCGCTGCTGCTGCAGGACGAATATGACGAGATCGCCGCTATCGACTACGAGAGCCGCGAATTGCAGCGTCTCTGGTCGGCGGTTCTCGGGATCGCCGCAGCCATGGCCGCGCCGCAGCTCATCCGCGAGCGGCTGGTCGAGCAGTTGGAGGAACAGGACTTCGGCGCATTGCTGAAGAATCTCGACCAGCAGGTCCGCAACGCCAGGCTATGGACGGCAACCGAGGAAGCCGCGATGGAAGACGCGCGCGAAGGCTATCGCCAGGCGTTGGCGCTTCACAAGCGTTCCAAGGCACTGCGCTGGCACAAGATCGAATTGGAAGGCGCGATTGCCGAGGCAACGGAAGATAGTGACGGCGAGCTTATCGAGCAGTTGATGCGCGCCTTGCAGGAAGTGCAGCTCGAAGCGGTGCGGCTGGAAAACCAGGAGGCGATCATCGATGGCTTTGGCGTGCTTTCCGGCAGAGTCAAAAGCGCTGCGGGAAAGTAGGGAATAGATGTCACTGCCGGATAGACTGGAACCGCGATTTTCCGCCGATGATGCCTTGTTCGGCGATCGTGCCGGGGCGCCCGCGCCGCTCGATGTGCTGAAGCGCGTCTATGGCTATACCGCGTTTCGCGGCAAGCAGCAGCAGGTGGTCGAGCATGTCGTCTCCGGCGGCGATGCCGTCGTGCTGTTTCCGACCGGGGCCGGCAAGTCGCTGTGTTTCCAGATTCCCGCACTTTGCCGTGACGGTATCGGCATTGTCGTTTCGCCGCTGATCGCCTTGATGCGGGATCAGGTGGAGGCGATGAAACAGCTCGGCATCCGCGCGGCCGCCTTGAATTCATCCCTGTCGCGCGATGAGGCGAGCGATGTCTATCGCGCCGTCTCCAGCGGCACGCTCGACATGCTCTATGTGACGCCCGAGCGCATTCTCACCGATGGCTTCCAGCAGATGATCGCCAGGGCGAAGATCGCGCTGTTTGCGATAGACGAAGCGCATTGCGTGTCTCAATGGGGGCATGATTTCAGGCCGGAATATCGGGATCTGGGCAAGCTTGCGGAACTTTTTCCCGGCGTGCCGCGCATCGCGCTGACGGCGACGGCCGATCCGCATACCCGCGACGATATCATCGAGCGGCTTGCTCTCGGCGGTGCCAAGGTTTTCACCACCAGTTTCGACCGGCCGAATATTGCCTATGAAATTGTCGAGCGCGATCAGCCGCGCCAGCAATTGCTGCGCTTTCTCGATGGCCACCGCGGCGACAGCGGCATCGTCTACTGCCTGTCGCGGGCAAAGGTCGAGGACACGGCTGAATGGCTGAATGGGCAGGGCATCCGGGCGCTCGCCTATCACGCGGGGATGGACCGATCGCTTCGCGACGCCAATCAGGATGCCTTCCTGAAAGAAGAAGACCTTTGCCTTGTCGCGACAGTCGCCTTCGGCATGGGCATCGACAAGCCGAACGTGCGCTATGTCGCCCATCTCGATCTGCCGGGTTCGGTCGAGGCCTATTATCAGGAGACAGGTCGTGCCGGGCGTGACGGCCT
>Ga0182007_10001324_pt1 | contig 13377 bp, 10 predicted proteins | sample Sormic07211113_1_FD_123023 | JGI IMG/M metagenome (GOLD analysis project Ga0182007, IMG submission 123023) | Rhizosphere microbial communities from Sorghum bicolor, Mead, Nebraska, USA - 072115-113_1 MetaG | ecosystem: Host-associated > Plants > Roots > Rhizosphere | place: USA: Nebraska... | reverse complement strand
CTGGGAATAAAGTTCAATTCGTCCACTTCGATGACCGCGTGCCGTACGACACTGTCCGCCAGGGCTTGATCTTCGATATCAGCCAGTGCGGCACATCGCTGTCTTGTGCTCATGCATTGCAGCGACTTCAGGCACCGCACGGGCTGGCGCAAGTAGCGTTCGGTCAGGCAGCCGGCTTCTGGGTCGATACCGCCTTTGAGGTTGACCAGGAGGTGGGGTGCCGATTCCAGCAGGAAGCACTGGAAGTCTGCCGGGAACAGTTCGATGTTTTCCAGCTTGGATAAAAAGTCCTGGCTGAAGGCGATGTCAAATTGCACCGCCTCGACGGCCAACTCATCAAGCAAGGCCGGACGGTGGTACATCTCCCCGCCCAGGTCTATCAGAGCCTGAGCTGCCGGCACGTTGAACGACGCATAGATTTCCGCACAGAACAGGTTGAAGCTTCGCGAAAACCTCAACAACTCGGCAGCTTTGGTGCTGTCGGGTGTCGACAGGAACTGTCGGTGGATCTCTTCGAGTCGACGAAACGCACCTGATTGTTTCAAGTCCGACAAATGATCGCGCATCTGCCGAACCGACCCGTTGTTGAAGATTTCGCCTTCAAGTGTCAATGGTATGAGTTCGTCGACTTCGGTCTTCATTGCGTTAACCGTAGGTTGGCTCGCTACCGCGAGTCTGGCGGACAAATGGCTCTGGGATGGCTGACAGCTTCAGCGTGCGCTGGCCATGCCGATCCAGTTCCAGGGCGTTGCCGATGGCTTTGCCATAGGCATGAATGCTGCTCAGCAAAATGGTATTCGACTCCCGGTATTCACGCGCACGGGTGTCGGCAGTACGCATGGCGATCGGACAGGCCAAATAGGCGTTCTGGTTGGCAAAGTTGACATACGGGGCATGGTAAAAACGTTTGTCAACAAATGCCTTGATCTGCTTTGGAACGCCGCCTTTGGCAAATTCCTTGGCATATTTTTCGTTGGAGATCGGCCCGCAGTTCACGCGCTGGATTGGAATGATTTCCACTTCGCAGCCTTTGCTCTTCATGAACTTCAACCAACCCGCTCCCCGACCTACAAAGGCATCCCACAGGGTCGAAACATCCGGGATTTTTTCAGCCTTGTAGTCAAATTGATGGTTGATCCGGCGAATGCTGTCGACCTGTACTTCACGCACCCCAGCCACTTCCTTGACTGGGCGCATGATCACACCACCGTACATGCCGCAGTTGGAATTGGATTCGATCAGTTCGAGGATCGTGCGTCGCACGGAGGCTTCATTCTGCAGGTTCAACACGTCCAGGCGCTGGTATTGCACGTCCACACCGATGAACCACTGTTTTTGGCACTGGAACAGATCCAGGGCCAGCTGGTCGCGTTCGGCAGAGTATTCAAGGACACTGACACCGTCGATGTCTTCGACATCCTTGTTGATCAACTGGGCTGTTTGCAGCATCCCGTTCATCTCGATCAGTCGCGCCTTCTTTTCCTCGTACAGGGCCGAGGGAGGGGCGAAGCCGTTGACTTCCAGGTAACCGATGCCCATGCGTGGCTTGGGGGTTTGATCCTGGTCACGTAACACCGAGAGCCAGTTGCAGGACAGCAGGTTCTTCGCCGCGTCCACCACTTGCACCTGTTCGGCCAGGAATACGCCGCCGGCAAAAGTAATAGGGCCGTTTTGTGCATCGGCGAAGCAAGGGTTTGAGGCTTTGCGATGGGTTTCGCTGAGCGTGAAGATGTCTGGAATGATCACGTCCTTTTTCTTCTTGGCGGCTTCCAGAAACTTCTGTGGGATCGTCAGCTTCAAGGTGAATGATTCACCAGCCTGGTCAACCCCATGGATGAACTGATCTTCCGGTCGGTCGCCCATCTCATAGCGCGTAGGGTACCCGATAAAGCCGGCAGTCAGGCCTTGCTTGAGGGCTGCAACGCTCCCCATGGCTGCCGGACTGGTTTGTCCTGTGGTTGACATAAAACACCTCGTATCAATTTAGTGGCAAATCGTAGTCGCGGTTGCCAGGGATTGCAACAGGAACACGTCATTTTCTGGTCAGCGGTGAAAAATCGACCGCCCACAAACGAAAAAAAATTTGCTCGCGCCTGATGCCTATAGCACCAATATACGAGCAAATCCAGTTTGAAGCCAAGCGATTAGCGCATGCCCATCGCCGAGTCCTGGTGCTGTTGCTTTGGCTTGCTGGAAAGGGTGTCAACCAGGCGCCCCCACAGGCCTTTTTCCTGCTTCACTGGCAATGCAGTCTCACGCATAGGTTGCGTGCCCTGCGAATGCTCCAGGCGCGCCTCATACGTCGATTTCACGCCGGAGTGCAGGCGGCCTACCAGGATTTTCTCCAGGCTTTCTTCGTTTTCCTTCACGAATTGCTTGCTCAGCTTGAAGGTGCTGATGAAATTACCACCGCCACTGGAAGGGCCGTTCGCAGCGTCACGCAGCAGGCTCAACTCTTCCGGGTTCAGGGCTTTGGAATCAATGACAATTTTCGCGAGGAACGCAGAGTCCTTCGCAACTTTGCTCAGTTTGCCGCTGTCAACCACTTCCAACAGGTGGTCGATGCGCACGTTGTCGGTGTTTTTCTTCAGGTCACGCAAGTTGTAACTGGAGTTAGAGTACATGGCGTCTTCCTCGTGTTCGATTACCTACACTTTGAGGAATGAGAACTAGGTCACGCAATTCTCAAACTCGCACGAAGTGGTTATATAAACCGTCGTACTTTAATTATTCATTGAAGGTTGTGTACTTATCGAGCATCGAAAATATTTCGCACATTTTATTGATCCATCCTATTCCCCCTGCAAATGAAAAAACCTGGGCAAGCCCAGGTTTCAGTTTGACCCATGACAATCAGGAGTCTTTGTTTTTGTCGATTTGTTTGAGCATCATTTCCAGCGTCTTGCTGACAATCTCTTCACTCAGTCGGTTCGGCTGTGGTTCGCTTGGGTACTGAATGCGTTCATCAATGATTTCCAATCCTCGGCGGGCCTCGGCTTCTGCCTCTTCTTCATCGAGTCCATGCTCCATTTCAATCGCCTTCAATTGCTGCAGAGGCAAGGCCTCTTGTTGGGCGCGTGGCGAAATGGCTTCTTCGTGCGTATCAATTTGCTCTTGAATGGTGTCGTTGATGATCTCCGACAATGACTTGTAGATATCCTTCGCTTCTTGTTTGATCGCAGAGTCGGACTCATAAGGCTCGCGCATAAACGCCAGACCTGCCTCCACTTCATTGTCCAACTCATCATCCTGATCCCCAGTGCTGGCTGAGCGCGGGGCAGGACGCGGTGAGTGCGCCGCTGGAAGGCCTGGGGCCGGTTGGCGACTGCCGTCTCCTGGGGCCGGGTTGCGTTCTCCTGGTGCTGCTTTGGCGGCTTGTGGCGCGTTATCACCCAGGATGGCCCGAACAAAGGTCTCATCGAGCAACTGCTCTTGATACTCCATCAGACCGAAAGCCAGGCGAGCACTGCTGTTGGGCTCCTGATTGCGGTTGCGGGCCAGCTCGTAGCCGGTAAACAAAGCCTTGAGACCCGCATCGAGTTCAGTGTTTTTCAGCTTGCTCAGTGGCAGGCCAACATCAAACACTTTGCTCATGTTGGTGCGCGCCTGGGTAATTTGCTTGATCGTCGCGGCGCTAGGTCGGTTAACCATCAACATGCGGTTGATGCGGTACTCCGGAGATGCCTCTGGTTCTGCGTAGAACAGCCTGCAGCGCACCAGCAGGTCACCGAACATCACGTGCGCCTCACCTGGTTTCTGATCCACGAGGTCGCGGATCGTGATCCGTTTGCGTCGCTCAATCCGGGTTTGCAGGTTATCCGCATAACCCGACACCAGGTCGCCCTTAACTTCGTGGCCCGCTGTTCCGGCTGTTTCACCTTCGCCGGCACGCTCTACCGCTAGTTGGAAAGTATCACCCTGATCTTCAAGTTTCATGAAGATTTTAATGTTGGTGTTCGCTGTTACGGACTTGGCTTCGTCCTCTCCGCCGCGTTTAAACGAAGGGAAATCTTGACCGGCGAAGATCACACTAATACCCAGCGAACGAGCCTGTGCCGCAACTACTGAGAAGCCCTTGACTGAGTAGTAGCCGTACTCATCAAGTATAAGTAAGAAGGGCACATCAGAGTTGGTTGGTTTAGCGTCCATCACTTCTTCGTGAGAACCTTCAACCTTTTCACCCAGCGCTGGAGCCAGTGCGCTTCGTACACCCGCCACAACTAGCTTACCCAATCCGGAAAGCGAATCCGGGTCTTTTTCGAGGGCGGGCAGCATCACAAAGAGGATACGGCGGTTGTACACCAAGTCTTTGTAGTCCACTTCACCCAGGGGCGCGTTAAAGATGTGCGCGTAAGTAGAGGACAGCTCGGAAAGTACCTCGGTTAGTTGCATTTGCAAATAACCATGTTGTTCGTAGCACTTCGGCGAGAGCGAACCGTTCAAAGCGTCATCGTCATTGTAACCTGGCAAGTCGAGCAGGTATTTCTTCAACAAAGTGATGCCATGTTCCGGAATATCACGGCGCTGGGTAAGTTCAAGCACACGGTCAAGCGGCATGAAGTCACGCAACTTGCCCACGTCCATGTTGATCTCACCCACATCACGCAGGTAGACCAGGGTCTGGAGCAGTGCGGCCAGCAAGGCGCTCGCACGACCTTTCCACATGTCGTCGCCGCCGCCATCGCGCATCAAGCTGACCACCAGCGAACGGAGCTGTTCCGCAGGGCCATACGCGAATGGGTTGGTGGTGTTGGACAGTCGGGTACCATCACTTTTCGTGCTGGGGGTTTTGGAGCCTGTCAGGTAGTTGATCAGCAGCAGGTCGTCTTCACGCCCGAGCCGCCTGACCATGCTGAACACAAGACCGAATACCGTAGTATCGCCCTTGCCGTCGACATACATTACCCCTGATCCAAGCAACAATGCCTGGTAGAATAACCCTAATAAAAATCTGGTCTTTCCACTACCAGTCGAGCCGAAGACCAGCATATGCGTGCGCGCATCGTCGTTTGAGACCCAAAACGCCTCATTACTGACTCGATCATTCCCGATGAGAATGATGCCATTACCCATTCTTCGCTTAAGAATCTTTTTAGGGTCGCCCTTGTCCTCTTTTTTCAGTTTGACCGTGGGGTCTAGCTCAAGGGGATCCATCGGGCGACGAAGTGGATAGGCACGGCGGTTGTTGCGGCTGAGCATCAGCATGATCAGTCCAAAGACCGCCATGAAGTCAGACAGTGACGCGTAACCTATCCAGGGCGTAATGATCGTGGCGCAGCCGAGGAAGCCGGTGACGGCGCCCCCCACCGTCGAGAAAAAGTCCTTTACCCGATATCTAAACGGGCGGACTTCGCGATGGAGCAGTTCGGGATCGAGATCCGCATTTTTAGAAATACCGTGAACAGGCATGGTTTCCCCGTTTTTATTTTTTTTATTGGGTTATTCCAGTTCAATTCAATTTACAGCAAAAGCGAAGTTTTAGAAATTGTTATTGACCTGAATTTTATCTTTACAGCGCCTGAGCAGTCCTTCTACGCGCAACTGTTCAGGCAATTTCCAAAGGGCCAGCGACAAGTCCTCTTCGGCCACCCCCAAAAATAGACTCAAGGCAAAACTCAAGCGCACACTATGGGCTGTGTCACCACGCAGTACGCGCTGAATGATGACCAGGCTGAACAAATCATCGGCCAGCAACTGCGGTTGTTCCAACATCTGCCAATCCGACAGGATGTTGAACAGGCGCAAACAGTCGTGTGTAACGCTTGGCTCACGCTTGATTACCGCAGAGGCGGGACGCATCAGGCCCACTCATCCTGTTTGGTGCCACCGGATCTGGCCGGCAGTCCCAGGGACAAGCGCAACGCCTCGATCGCTTCAGTGGTCTCGGCATGCGGCACAGCCATATTGATTTCTTTTTCCAGCAGCCAGTGCGCGTAGGTGCCGGAGGACTCTGTGAACGAGGTTTTTTTGCCGACGCAGTTGAGTGCGTACCAAATGGTTCTGTTGCGCCCTTTGAGCCAGCGGAAAGAGGACGGTGCGAGCGTAGCACCTTCACGGGCCGCTTCCAGCAACGACATCAACCCGGTGGAGGTAAATGCGTGCCGCGACAGGCGATCATCGGCCATGACGTGGCGCAGAGTCATTTTGAGGTCTTTGTTGGACACCATCGAGCGAATATCGGACTCTTTTACCTTCCAGCCAGCCCCGTGCTTCTTGAAGCCATTGTCGAGTAGTAGGGTCAACTGCTCTACCAGGGCGACATGCGAGTTGAAGGTCTCGCGCTTGGTCACCTCGGGTTGCGGCAAGGTTTTGATGTCAAAAGCCGCCAAGGCCTTTTTGTCGGTCGGAATCAGTTTTTTGGTAATCCGATCCTTGCAAATCTGACCCACGTAGTCGATCAGAATCGGCAGGACTTCAACCCGTTTGACCAGGATCTTGCTGCGAAATAGATCGGTCAGGGTTTTTTCATCTTCCGCGAGGCGGTTGTAGCCCATGTAGAGCGAGCCAATTTGCTTGTCGAAGACTTTTCGGCAAAGGTCGTCGTTAAAACCCTGGTCGCCGTCCCAAATCGGTTTTTTCAATGAGGCGTCACGGTTCGCCTCTTTCTCCAGGCCAACCGGTGGGATGCATTGGGCAAATTGACGCTCGCTCATGCACATCGAATATTCGTAGCTGCTGGGGTCATCCGGGTAGAAATCCAGCGGAGTCAGTTCCGGGTGAATATCGAGGAACATCTTGTTGTTCGGGAACGCTCGCGACATCTTCAGCAGCAGTGACTCCATGTCGTATTTTTTCGACACGTTTTCCGCTGCCAGGAACAGTTTAGCCCCGGCCAGTGCCAGCAGAATGCCGGGCAGCCAGTTGAAAAACTTCACATAGATGTTGTCGAATTGCCCAATCATCGACGCCGTCATTAGGGTGGGCTTGGTCTCCAGCAAAAAATCCAGCCCGGCGCCGAAATCGATACCGGTAAAGTTTTCGATAAATTGCGGCACGATGTACGCAAAAATGCTGATTTCACCAATCCGCACCCACCGCCATAGTGTCGCGTACATCCAGAAGTTTTTCGAAATCAACCAGAACCCCACCACGAACAGGATGACGATCAAAAAAACCCAGGATTCCATGTTTGTATCTGAGGCACCGCTTCCGCGCTGTGACATACCTTATTCCTCACCCATCATTTGAAGTCGTAAAAGGGGATCCATTGAGTCCTCATCGTCGTATTCCACGGCCAGGGGCTCCCTGACGCCGCTTTCGACCACAATGGGGATTGGTGCTGAGGGCTGCACCACGATTGGCACCGGCATGCGCTCAGCGGGCTTGATAGAGGGTGCTGCCAGAGCGGGAATGCGCTCCACGGACGTCACTTCTTTTTCTGATCGGCCCTCAGGCCTCTCGGCGGGGAGTCGCTGATTCCTGGCGGCAGTCTCACGACGCACTTTCCGCACGTCTGGATTACGTGTGTTCCAGTAGGCTTCTTCGCCGCTCTCAAGGTCAATCACCACTCGCGACCCCACCAGCAGCATGGTTAGCAACGCGTGTGCCTGGCGCGTGCGCCCTTCAATGCCGTCAAGGTAGTCAAGTATCTTGGCGTGGGCTGCATCAGCCTCATAGAGGCTGACTACCTTACGGTGACGCATTACTTACGCCCCATCGCAAATTCAGCATATTTGAGCATCCCCTCGGCGTTGGCGAAGGCGGGATCTTCCATGACCTGCTGCTGCTCAAACCAGTCGCTCAGGTATGGGCGGAGAAATTCGCTGGTGCCGCCCAAAAAGAAGACGTTGTCGATGTCGTGCGCATTCTGAAGGTGGCGTTTGACCGTGGCCTTGATGCTGTTAACGACCGAAAGCGTGGCTGAATCGACAGCGTCACCTACGTCGTATAGTTTGCCTCTGACTTTGACTACGCGATTGTTGACGGCGTGTTCCAACTGTTCATCCGACAGCTCCACACCCTTGAAGAAGTCGAACAGCCGGTCTTTGACCCCGGAAATGATCTTGATCATACCAATGTCATCGGTGGTTGACCGATCGCGATCGAGCACCCAATTCTTGACCACGGCAATGTCCATGGTGCGACCGCCAATGTCGATCAGCGCCGTACGCTCAAGAACACGCTCCTGGTCGATAAACAGTTTTTGGTCGGCTGGATTGCGCTGGAGCACATAGTTGACCCAGGCCGCGATCGCTTCAGAGAGCACGTCATGACGCTTGATGATGGCCGGAGCGAAACCATCCATGCCCTTGACATCATAGATCTTCAGGTTCTTTTTCTTGGCGTCGATCAGGGTTTTGTTGGGTTCACCGTTGAGGTAGAACCGCTTGAGCGGCAAACCGGTGACAACATCCAGGGTGAAGTTATGGTTCAAGCCGGCTTGACGCAAGGCGTGGGCCACAATGACCCGATTTTGCGCACTGATTGGGTATTCGTCGTAGGCCGTGTCCTCTGCCGCTTCGATGCTGCCCACGGAGAAGGGCCCGTCCTGGGTGTCGTAGCTGTACACACCACTTTTTGAGCCATTGAGGGAAATCTGATTGGACAAACCACTCATAGCTCGCGAGCTGATCGACAGTCTCAGGCCGTTGGATAGCCTGACCTTGGTCTCCCGATGACCGTCATCGATCCCGGCAAACAAGTGATTCTCTGACATTTTTATTATTCTCATTGGTTGTCAATATAGATAATAATAAATGACTCGAACGACCTCATCAACCGATTGATCATCAATTATTCAATTTAGCCAATAATCGTATCACAAAAACCCTGAAATAAAGTTCCGCCCTGCCACATGGTGAGCCAGGCATGTACACCCAGCCCCCGCTGTTTAGCCACGAAGAAATTGCGATGATGTGTCTATTATCGAGCTCGACCAGCATCACGCCAGCAGCCAACCCGAGCCCCCAGACACTACACGGGTGAATTTAAGGGGAGTATTCAGGCGCCATTGTCCTGGGCTTTGCCCGAGCTACAGCTTCGCAAATAACTGATTTGAAAAAGCGCAGTGAGCTGTTCGGCTGCCTGCGCCTGTACGATCCTTACCACCTCACGGGTTCAGTTGGATGCGAAGCCTCATGTAGGGCGCGGCGTAGCCCTGAGTAAGCGTGGTACCACTGACGTTCCAGCCCATATAAACACTGAACTGAACCTTGGGGGGATTTGCCGTGGTGGTAAGAATCAGGTTTTTGTTGGCATCGAGAAAATCAATACTCACCGACTTGATTCGCTGTACAAATGCTGGTGCGTTGGCCGCAGTGACCTCCGTGAACGCGAAATAAATGGTGCCGTCATTTTTGATCACCAAATAGCTCAAGTGATAGTTCGGGTTCGAAGAACTTTGGATCATCCCTGTATTATACGGTATATACCCGTGCTGACCGGTGCAGCAATTGCCCGCTGCAACCAGATAATCACCTTGAACGACTGGGTTGGTGCCTGTTGCAGTGCGGGTGGACGTCACCGTCACGGTTTGCGTTTCGGTGTAGGGTTCACCTTTGTTGCGGTAGGCCAGGCTGATGGTGTCTTGCTCCCTGGCCTGCACCGTACTCTGCTGTTGCTGCAGGCAGTCACTGGAGGTTTGTTGAAACTGTATGCCTTGCCCGATGGTGGCTGGGTCGGGTGTCCAGGTGGTGCACACCAGTGGCGCAGTAGTATTCGCCCAAGCCGAATAGAGAGACGGCGCGTCAACCCAGTTCGATGAGGGGTGAGTCCCGATTGCGTTTCGGGTAGCTGTTACCGTCAAAGTTCTAGGTTCCAAGACCGGTGCGCCTTTGTTGCGATACACCTGGCTGATTTTATCTTGTTCCCTGGCCTGAATCGATCGCTCCTGGTTCTGCAAGCAATCTACTGAAGTCTGTATGAAGGAAACCCCTTCATTGATTGATGCCACGCTAGGGCTCCAATTCGTGCAGACAAGCGGGTCACTGGTGTTTGACCAGTCTGACACCCGAGGAGATGCTTCAACCCAGATAGCTGCTGGCTTGCTGACTGGTGCGACCATGCGTATCTCATTTTGCGCCTGACAGTGCAGGGCAAATAGCACTGCTGTGCCGGCTAAATAGCGAGCGAACTTCACAATATAAACTCCAAAATTATCGCATGCGATACGACATTTTGATGATTTTATATCTGAGCCACCTCAGTAGCAATATAGCCTAAAGGTATTCTTAATATTTATGCATAAAACCGTATGAAAAAATCTTTTCCGGCCTCGGTTACGCCAGAGGCTGGCAAGCCCTAGGCGCATGAGCATTAAAGCCCCTCTTTTTTTACCCTGTAGGGAAGAATCTCGCAGCCATAATGCTTAAAGGGGCACGACGCGCACCCAACGCAAAAGGCATCTACGAGGCGTGACTCCCGCGTGAATGCGTGCAACTCGATTCGTTTGGCCGCAGACACCTCAACCAGGCGCATTTGAAAGCCAAACAGATTCTTCCTTCCCGCATCCCCTTGCACCCACCCATGTTCTCTGAGCTTGCGAGAGACCCATTCTGGCTTCATCCAGACATAATTCGTCTTCTTGGTTGGCTTGATGTTCATCGCTTGCCTGAGTCTCAATGCGACCTCAATGATACTGATCACCTTGGCGCCCTGCTCGACCAGGTGTTGCACCACATGCAGCAACGCATCCTCAGCGGTCGCGTATTTGACCTTTTTTTCTTGCTGTTTGGCCAAGGCGCGGTTGATCGCCATGGCTGCCTGCGGCAGTTGTGCCAATTCAGCCATCACTCGCAACGGGGCTGCAATCTCCTGTTCACGCTCAGTGCTCTGCCCCACTACGCTTTGATAGACATGATTCACATCCGCCACGTGATCAAAGGCCCAGCAATGCAGGTCATTTCGTAATTCCCCTAGTTCCTCAGGGCTCAGCTCTCTTCGTTCCAAAAACTGGGTCAGTTCAGCTTTTGGCAGATTTTGCGTTGAAATTTGAATCATTCGAGTGCCCAAAATAGCGTCCACACCACTGGTGTTCGAAACGATTTTTACCCCAAAATAATTCATCATCTCCGTTTTGCGTTTTTCGTTGGTGATGACTTTCTTCGCCGAGGCTTTTTTGTAGCTGACCTTCAGCATTTGCACCATTTCGGAAAACTGCTCGCGGGCATTGGCGCCAGACCTGACACCAATTGATTCCAAATCATCAATCACGACCAGGCCTCTGGCCTCATCCATTAACCGAATCATGTTGGCAGGGCTCACCTTGCCGATCATCACGCCGTTGCAAGACACCTCGGTGATTGCGGCCCCTAGGTCGCTTTTCCCCGTTCCACCAACGCCATTGAGCAGGATCAGCGGTACTGCGTCGAAAACGGCCTGGACATAGGATGTGATCGCAGCAAAGGCCAACACCCAGTAATCATCTTCGTCAGGCAGCCAGACCCTGGCATACAGATGCTGGTAGACCCGCTGAGCAAGTTCAGCCAACGTTTTCTGCGGGTAATCCTTCCTCAGGTATTTCTGAATGGAGTCCCAGCTCCAGGTCGCATAGAAACTGGCGGTGGGTTGTTTTTGCAAAAGTGTCCCATCAGTTAGGCGGAAGATGTTGGAACGTCGTCCCCTGGCGTCGTGCGACTCAACGACATTTAGAATTCTGCGGTCTGACCTGACCACCACCACATCGACACTCTCTGCTTCCTGTTGGCCACCGATCTGGGTTGAGACCAGGGTCTGCACGGAATAGTACAAACAGCCGCCATGAAAGGCGCTACCAAGGTCAACTGGATCATAAGCCACACGCTTATGTGAGCGGCCCTCAGTCATCAGCGCTTCGGGCTGCTGCGCCCTCTCCAGCTGGTAGACCATCCGCCACACCGGAAACTTTGCACAGATGGCTTGCACATCTGCGGCTGTCCCCTTCCCTTCCAGTGAGGCAGCAGCTTCCACCAGTGTGGATTCCCATTCTGATTGCAGAAATACGGGTTCAATATCCTGATCCAACTTCAAATCCCTGGACGCAATCAACACATCCAGGGCCAAAAGTGCTGCGCCGGCTTCAGTCAGCCCAAATGAGTCAATCGCCTTCGAGCGAAGTGTTTCAGCCGTAATCATGGTTAACCCTGGTGGAAGAAATATTGCTGCATGACCTGAAGTATGTGGCTTGAGCGCTTATCCAGTAGGCGTTCACCAATCCTGAACGCAGTATAGTTTTTCGTCCAGTGTCAGACAACATGAACTATCAAGGATAATTAGCATTGTGTTCTAAGCGTCTGATAAACATAAGTAATAGACGTTAAGTGATCATGCTGGAGAGTACTGGAAGTAAGCTGGATAACAGCTGTTTTAGACATAAAACCCAATAAATTCAATAACTTAATGAGCATGGGGTGTGTTGATCTGAGAGAATCGCCTATTCAGCCGCAGGCTGACTTGCTTCTCGTTCATTTATGTACCTGTATAGACAACCTGATCCGGTTTCATCTGGGCTCCACAGACAGCTGTTCCTGACGCGCCGTGCCAAATGCCGCCCCTTTGCTTTTCTACGCGGCATGTACGATCGCAGCACCATCAACAATGAGGGTTACTCCAGGTGGCCTTCTTTGACTTTCTGGTGCATCTTCCGCCGTCCCCTCCCCTTTTCATTTCACAGAAACTTCCGCCGCTTCCTAGGGTTGGCCCGACACGTTTTTGTTTATCTGTCGGTGTGATCCCCTTGGTTATTTCGGATGTGGGCTGATGAATCCTCTGCGGTCGGTCTCAAGCTCATTGTTCATTTTTCAGCGAACGGCTTCGGCTGAATTGGGTTCCCAAGGTTTTAGGATTCTTAATCCACTGATCACAATTAAACGAGGGTTGTCTGGTCTGCCCTCCTTCGTCCGATCGGCACCCACTGCTCAGCCTCCCCTCCCCCGCCACTCCCTTTTGCGCTTATGACTCAAGGAGTGCTTTTTTCTGGCAGGATTTCGGTGGTGCACCATCCAGCGATCAACACTTTTTTGCGATCGATGAGGTTTTCGTCGCCCCCATCGCTAAGCGAATTTTTGCAGTGTGTTCGGCATCTGTTTTTTAGTATGGCGTTTGGACTTTTCATTCCAGCCAGAATTTTGATCAGGCCTGTGATCGACCGCTGATCCCTTTAATTTTTCCAACGCGCTAACACCTCGCTGAGCATCGGGGCACTGCGCAAGAACTCGGTGCTTTTTGTTGTTCGAGCCCCCTCTCCTTCGGTCGGCTTATCAATTTCAACCGGATCGAATGGGGTTCGGTGCTTCTTTAGAAAGTGCGTGGTAGCGCCTCCCAATTTGGTTCCCACGATTTTCATTGCTTGCTCCGGTCTACACAGGGTGAAGCTAACGCCACACAAACGCCACCTCCCTCTCCCTTTAAGTCTGGATTTGACGGTGTGCATTCATCCCAATTTGGGGTGCTCACTGGAGT
>Ga0182007_10001323_pt1 | contig 13377 bp, 13 predicted proteins | sample Sormic07211113_1_FD_123023 | JGI IMG/M metagenome (GOLD analysis project Ga0182007, IMG submission 123023) | Rhizosphere microbial communities from Sorghum bicolor, Mead, Nebraska, USA - 072115-113_1 MetaG | ecosystem: Host-associated > Plants > Roots > Rhizosphere | place: USA: Nebraska... | reverse complement strand
GGCCACGAACAGAGATGAACCCTCGATCCCGAGATATCACTTCTGCGATCTTTTTCATCTCATTATTCAGTTTTGCTTCGTCTAGAGATGACTCAATCTCTATGGCCTCATCCGCAGCCTCCTTGAACCTGTCCAGTGCTTCTGTGAAGTCCTGGTAGTCACCCACCTCACAGGCCATAGCGACTAATGCAGCCCCCGATGTGATGAAGCATTGAAGGCTGGAGTATTCAAGACAAGTGTTTCGTGTCTTGGTCATCAGCTCAGACTCCTTAGCTAAGAAGTCCTGCTCGAGCGCATTCCTATGGGGCTCGACGTCAGTGATCTGGGAAACCACATAGGCGAGTTGTGCCTCTAATAGGCTTTGCTCTCGATGAATGAACACCACGGCAGGCTTGAGGCTTTGGCAGGCATTTAGGAAAGCAGAGCGATCCAGCATCGCCGTCGGACAAGTGCCTGTAGAGATGGATGTACATTCAATGATCTGGGTGGGTATGGTGACCAGCGCAGCCGTCAAGGTTTCAAGGCAAGCGTCTACTGATTCCTCAATTCGCAAGTAACTCGTCACGTCCATTTGATCGCCCAATCAAAGCCCTGCAACTGGAACTGATTTACCAAGTTTTTTTATTTGCTGTAGATCCGACGCATTGAGATCAAACCACTCGCCTTCAAGGCGCTTTGCTTGATAGGTGATGTGTAGACTTCGTTCTGCATGGGTGTAGTCATCAAACCAAGCGTAATGCTCAAGGCTGATGGGGAAGGGCAGCTTAACCTCGAAGAGCCGAGTGCGAGCTTTCAGATGGATTGTCTTGCCGATCTTGAAACCTAGCTTAGATCGAATGACATAGATGTACCCACCTGTCGGCGAATTGGATGGTCTATTTAAGCTTCCCACCGGTGGTGGAGGTGATGGGATGTCGAATCCTGTGATGTCTGGAAAATACTCAGCATGCAGGTCACGAAGGCCATAGCGGCTTACAACATCGGGAGCAAAAGCGAACCAGTGTTTGGTCTGCTCCCAAAAACGCCTTCCGTTTGAACTGGGGCGGAGGGTTATATCGACCTCACGCCAAAGAATTCTGGCAGAGCCTCGCTCTCGATCAACCGCGAAGACAATGCCTAAAGCGCGTACCTTTCCAACCTGAGTGCCAACATCCCAGCCGGCGAGCACAATGCAATCCTTTGGACGCACCTGAAGTATCAGGCCGGCCAAATCAGAATCCACCTGCAGATCGTGCTTCACTGGAGCAGCAAGTTTTTGGGGATCGAAGCGGTAAAATTTCACGCTGGCTTCCTTGCACTGATCTTAAAGACTATGGGACTGCCGTAACGACACACGCCACTGTTACTCAGCCGGCCTACCGAAACCATATCCAGCATAGTTCAGACATTCTTTTCGATGCCACCATATAGCAAAACGGATGCCGTCACTCCTGCTTGGACTCTCGTGTTCTGTACATCAACCGACTGTCGAAATGCTTTTCAAAAAGCTCGTTGAATGACTCAGGGTCGCCGTCCCAATCGCCCTTCCAATGAAGACCAAGCAACGAGTCGAACCGTGCTACCCATTTTTTCTTGCCCTGCTTACCTGCAAGTGCGAGAGCTTCAGGCAGCACGTGGTTGAAGATATCAGCTTCCCTACCCACCCCATGCACGTAAGCATCCTGATAGCATTTCATGGCTTCTTCTTCCTGTCCGGACAGAACTAGAAAGCGTCCGCGAAGCCAATCAATGATGTGGCAAGTCTCTTCCGAAATGGGTTCCCACGTCCTCTCAAGGCGGCTTAGCATGTCTTCAACGGCATGCGCATCTCTGGGTATTGCTGGATCGTAGAGTGCTTCCCGAAGTGAGGAATATGGTCGATCTGGGCCGATATTTAGAGCTTTTCCCCGCTCCATTGATAGCTGTCGCTTGCGCCAGAAGAAAGCATCTTCGAAGGATCCAGAACCCTCGGGAAGATTCAGGTGATTTAAGATCGACTCGCGATACTTGAAGGGCGTCCGGCCTAGGAGCCTGGAGGCCACCATCCACAGCTTGGGCGCGAACTCATCGCCGAGACCCAGCGCCTGCAGTATTTCTTCAGCTCGATCCAGATTAGGAACTGCCGAGCCTTTCAGCCATGCGTCGAGAGTATCTCGGCAATTGTCGAGGTCGATTGCATTCACCTCTGCCCGAAACTCACAGATCTTGACGTAGTCCCGAGCCTCCCAGGTGCAGAAAGCCTTAACGAGACAGCCGAACGGTGCCGGGTCAGACAACAATTTATCCAACGATACGACTGGCAGAATGTGATGAGTCATCTTCAACACTAGGCTGCCTCCAAACGCGAAAACTGTCGGCCAAAGCAGGTGCATCATGTCTCGTCGGTGGAGTAAACCTGCATCGTGCCTGGGAATAAGGGACGCGTAATATTCGAGCCAGCGACGCCATGCTACGAAAATAGCGCTGGCAAACACCTCATCCCCAATGAAGACGGCTAATCGTTTTTCAAGCTTGAACAGAATGGTGGTTGGAATTTCAATCGGATCAAGGCCAGGCCGCTTGCGCTCGTCCTTGAATGCCTTCAAATCATCGTAGAAACCAGTACCGTCAGTTGAAAGAACAAGCCCGCTACGGGTGGCAACCTCGTAAACGATTTCGCCTATAGAGGGATAGGGTGAGACTGGGAGTTTCATATGATCACCTAGCCCAAGGAGGGAGCCCCCTTGGGCGCTGGGCCTCGTTATTTTTTCGCCTTATCTGCCGCGCTCGCTGCTCGGGAAGCGAAGCTATCTGGAGGAATAATGCCGTCATTCTCTCGAGCCGTCGCGGAGTTGATACGGGACTTGGCGTCTTGAGTTATAGGCTGTGATTTAGTGCCTGAAGATTTCTTGGTCATGTCATTTTCCTTGAAGGTCGGTTGAACGCTTAAAGCGTTGGATCGACTTTACGTAGGCTCCCGATTGTAGTCAGGGGGGCAAACTCGGAAAAAACGTCCAAAAGCATCAGCATTAATCAGGGCAAGATAAATTAGAAGCGTCATGTCCAGAGGCATATGGAGTCGGCTCTCACGTTCAGGCATCAACACCCAAGGCACGAAGCAATGGTGGATGCGGGCATGGAGGGTGGATTTGGTAATCGATGACAGCGCGATCATTGAAGACGATGTCGCAGCTGACACCTGTGCGCTGATGCCTTGGCCAGAACCCCGTCTCAAAGTCGCTTAGAGTGGGGAAAAAACCTGTGGGATCTGGGCCAGGCTCCGCAGAGGGAGGCGATCTAGTAGTCACCCCTTGTCATCCGAGCGCGATACCAGACTTGACGGTGACTTGGTTTTTTTCCAGTATGTCTTCGCGCCATTGACGGTGGCGTTTAGCCCTAGCTAAGTAAAAGCCTCTGCACCGTCGCTACAACTTCCTCCCTCTGCCACCTTGAATGGTCAACTGATACTAGGGCTTAGCGTTGATCGTGAGAGGCTAGGCTATGAAATTCCGCGATACTCCTTCGCTTGCTGCTTTCAAGTCAGATGCTGCTGTTCTGCATCATGAGCTCCGTAGTGGATGTCGCTCAGCATTAGACAGAGCAATTCGTGCTCAGTTGATCAGTTCCGGCCCCGTCAATCGAGCCATCTGCCTGCGTATTATTGCCAAAGAGTACGATCTGACATACCAAAAAATTGTCGCTAGAGATCGGATGATTTCGCGATATGTGACTCATTGTTTTTCTCAAGGCTTTTGGCGGCAACCCTATGAAGGGGTGTTTCGTCGAGCCCGATTTTTACTGCAGTTTGATGCGCTTGTTGAGTGCCTCCGTGACCAGATTCCTCTCGCAGTAGCTGCGGACACACGTGGCGTGGATTTCAGCGGATTCCATTTCAGCTCATTGCTGTTTAGCAGGATTGGACGTGTCCTCAAACGCAAGAGAGTTCCTGACTTTAGCTACCTTCAGGCGCCGGGAAGTCTCGTGCACTATGACTGGTTCCAGGACGTTAAAAAGGCAAGTCACTCGAATTTCAGCAATGCTAAGTTTTACTCGATTACGGCTGATCCTGTAGTTCAACCTGGTGCCTACGGATGGGAAACCGACTTTAGTTATGCAGATTTGAGAGGCGTTGATCTTCGTGGGGCCTACCTTCGTGGGGCATGTTTTTTGGGGGCTAAAGTCGATGGAGCTGATCTGCGCAACGCGAATATCAATGAGTGCATATTCACCGGCTCCACGGGAGCGTTTGTGAGCGGCGAAATCCTCTATCACAACTGGGACGTTGGCCCAAAGGGAGTCATCCCATGGCTGCCAGACGATGAGATCTGAATCGTAACCTCCGTACTTGATGTCCCGCCCACGCGCCCAGATTGAACTCTGGGCGTCGTGGGTATCTACGAGGTAGATTTACTGTTTGCAGTTAGACTGATCATTAAGCAATACGTGTAGAGCACACGCATACGGATATTTCGAGAATTTATGGACTTTCTTAAGACATTTCAGCAGTTTACCCAAGCGCACATTGACCACAAAAAGCAACTGGTTGTGCTCGAAGAATGCCAAGAGCAAACCTATAAGGCACTGAGCTTGCTCGATTTTAATAAGGATGGAAAGTACACGCTTCTCCCAAAAATCGCGCTCTACGCCATAGGCTCAAACATTAATGACTTGAATGTGGGCATCCTGAGTTGCCTAAAGGCTAGCTGCTACTCCTCGGCGGAAGCGCTAGCCAGGTGCTCGCTAGAAAACGCCATCAACTTGATATTGATCGTAAACGACGTCACGACTAATCGCAGCCGCTCTCTATTGATTCATTACCTGAGCCAGACAAAGAAACGTGCTGATCATTGGGTGACATACGCCAAAAACGATTCTGATCCTAAAGGTTTGGAACGAGCGGAGGCGTTTGTAGAGCAGGTTGCGATGATGAAGCATATGTTCAAACAGTTGGACAGTAGCAGAAAAGTGCCCGGATGGCCGGATGCAAGAAATCGCTTCATTTCCGTCGGAATGGAGCGCCTATACCACATTCTATTCGCGCCTGCCTCTGATTCAATCCACGGATTCTCAGAGGATGTATTCAATCAAACACTCATAGAGTTGGCGCAAGATGATGCGGTGACTAAGAATGCGGCTCATACGGCAACGAGGGCAGAGAAAATCTCGTTCGCCTACTACCTTGCAGCGAACTCAGTCGCAATTTTCTGCGAGGCAGCAGGTCAGCTCGCATCCCGCGTCAATCGTCCAGATGTCGAGGAAATGATCTCCGTATATGCCGAAAAAATACTCGGAGTAATCTCCGAGCATGAGTCAGTGACTGACTTTTATTTCGAAAGTCGTCCCGATCTGCCATTCACCGGTAGCGATACTGGCAACATACCGTCCTAACTTCATAGCTTGAGGCGATGATGAGCGAGATCAATATACGGAATCCATCGTCTTTAATATTCAAGTCGCAAGATGGCCTCCCCAGACGCTTCCACCGCTGAAGGGTCTTATGCGGATACACGGCACTCTGGCGCATTGATGGAGTCACCTGGAGGAGGTAAGGATGAGGTTATTTTTGGATTTTGAGTTCACGCAGCTCAACCGTGATACGAAGCTCATCTCGCTGGCGTTGGTGTCTGAAGCCGGCGACGATTTTTACGTGGAGTTGACGGATACCTACCGTGTCGAAGACTGCAGTGACTTCGTGATCGAGAACGTCTTGCCGCAGCTGAATCTACCCCACTATGGGATGTCACTCGTAGAAGCCCAAGCTGCGCTGAGGATTTTCCTCGGCAGTTTCGAAGGCCAACTGGAGGTTTGCTCGGACGCTCCAGAATGGGGCTGGGTTTTTTTCTGTCAGCTCGCGTAAGTCGATCACAAATGGCCAAGCCATGTGGCGAACAGGCCTACCAATCTGATCCACTTGTTCAGGCATTTTGAAGCCGACGACATCGGTAACATTACGCTTCCCGAACTTCCGCACCATGCTTTGCTCGATGCCCGGCTCCTCGCTGAGCTTTACCAACGCCTGACAGCGGCTTCAAAGCAGGTTAGAGATTGATTGCGATGGCTCATGGCGAAGAGCAAAAAACGTGATATTTCGGCCAGCCAACGCCTCCATGGCTGCAAATGCTGTCGCTGAAGACCAAGAGACAAATCACGGGATATTCGCCAATCGAAAGCAGCCACAGCTCGACAGGAGATCAATCCGCATTAAACCAAGAGACAAATGCCACGATATTCCAGTCAGCCCGTGCTGATGGGTGTCATCGCGGAATATTCAAGACCTCGCTGCTGCAATGGCCCGACCTCGGAGATAGGTGCGCAAAAAACCAAGAGACAAATCACGAGATATTCAAAACATCGACCGCATCAACAGCCCAAAAACTATCGGCCCTTCGGGCTTCTAGCCCGGCTTGATTTCGCTTCCCTCTAAAGAGAAATTAGGAAAAATATCCTGCGCAAACCAGACTGGTAGGCCTACCCGTAGCGTATGACGATTAGATGCCGAGCTCACCACAAGGCCAATATTAATCACCTTGTTTAGCTGATCGCATGCTTCGCTAGGCTGAAGTCCGGTAAAGGTTTCGAACTCGGTACGCGGTAGTGCGCCTTGGATCAGCAGCGCAAAGAATGCTGGCGCTGTTTCTGGTCTGATCCCTGCCTCTGTGAAGCGCGAATGTGTTCTGATGACATGTATAACAGCTTCTCGAAGCCGGCTGGTCTTCAGCGCAGCAGTCATGTAGTCCACTTCTTGATGGCAAACCTCAAGCATGAATTCGATGAAGCTGAGAGTGGATTTACCTGACGGTTGGGCACCACCAATGGAGTCGCTCACTCGTGTGCGATGAGTCGGAGCTAATGCGTGATATTCCTCATGCCTACGGGCCAGGCCGCGAGCAAGCGACCATAGGTGGGGATGCAACCCGAGCTGAGCCAAATGCTGGTGAATGACCACCCTCGCGACAGCCCCTTTACCATCGGGAAATGTTTGAGTTTGGAGAAGGTGAAAGTGGTGGACTAGCGCCGCAATGATACGTCGACGAAGCTCAGGTACCTTCTCCAGCGGGGACTGCTGGTTCGCTGAGTTAAGTGCATTCTTCAGAACTTCTGGCTCTGTGTGGTACCCGTCGATGATCCTTGAATAATGGGCGTCAGAGTCCATCAGCAGGTTGCTTAAGCACGCAGCGGTTTCAGGCGCGACCATGCCGGCTAGGAAAGCTGTCTTCGTTACAAGCAAGTCTGCGCTCGCCAGTATTGACGGAGGAATCGAGTCGGGGAGGGCCAGGTTTGAGACTTTCATGGCGCTGACACTATCCGTGCTTGAAGCGCTTGTCATGCAACAGGTGTAGATTTCGAAAAGAGCGAAGCGGTGCATAGCATTTCGTGGAGGTCACGAAAGCTCACAAGCTAGGATTACCTCACTACCTCTCGATATCATGTCTTCCTGGGGCTGACAGATCCTACGCAGCGGACAACGGAGATGTCGCTGATTCGGGCCACCTGGCCCGGCTAGCCTGAGGTTTTTCAGATGGAGGTGAAAGTGCAGTCATCGATCAAGGAATACCAACCAGGGCCCCAGATCCCGCATAGCATTTGGATGACCCTCGGGCTGCCATCACGCGGCACCAGGCTTCATGACTTCGTTCACGAAGGACTGCCTTTCGAATACCTCGGGCGGATAGCGAGCTTCCTGCAGGTGCAGCGAGGGGTTGTCTCCAAAGCTATTTGCATGTCTCCCACAACGATGGCCCGTAGGGCGAAAGCAGGGCGGTTTGACACCGTAGAAAGCGACCGCCTGGTTGCATTGATAACTCTCTTTGACGAAGTCCTTTCCCTCTTTGAAAACGATAAGGCCGCAGCAACGAAATGGATGAGCTCACCGGTTCGAGGACTCGGATCTAGGTGTCCACTCGACATGCTGGGAACGAGGGTGGAAACGAAAGCCGTCTCCGATCTTATCGGTCGATTGGAGAGAGGAGTTCTTGTGTGAGATTCGTCAGGCCAGGGCTTAACGAATCTGCCTATGCGCTGCGAGGTGCTGTATCTCGGCTGTCCAGAGTCGTAAAAAACGACGCCAATCTCGCGCATAACTGCCCTGTCGTAAACGAGTAGACCCGGTACTCGCTTCTTCGAAACGAGTCTTCCAGGGTTCTGGTATGTGCTCGTCAAGCACGACAACAAAGTGGGATCCGCTAACACCTACGATCTTGGTTTCTGGGACAAAATCTCGTAGCTCATCAATCGACATGGCGACTGCATCGCCAATGGGGTCATCTCGATCTTGGCGCTCAATTTCATCAAGAATCGCAAGGTACTGAATCGCTTGGTCGGATCCAGGCTGCAGCCTTTCTAAATCCCAAAGTGCGTAGCGGCGTCTGCGTTCGCGTTGCCAGAGACGATTCTCGTCAACCATCATTATTTCCCACTATTTCAGGCCCCAGTGAGCTCGTCTATTCGATCAACGATTTAGCGTGCAACTGTTCGAGCTGTTCACGCCCCCAAGTACATAGTAGGTCGACAGGATCAGCTCCGTCGCGCTGCGTGGACTCATGAGGCGGCCTACAGGGCAGGAGAGCTGAAGCTATTTAAGGACGTCGTGATTTCGGGCCCTTGAGCCCGGCTTGCGGTCATTTGTTACCAAATCTCAAAGCACAGTTTGGCCATACTGTCAGTGTTCAATTCTTTAGGTGTTCCCATGGCTACCGCAACGGTATTCGAGGTAACCGCTTTGGTCTATGAGACTGTCGATTTTTTTGAGGTGGTGGGCGGAGAGTACTGAGTGGTGATGTGTTCAAATCATTCTGCGCTCATTCCAAGTGAAGTGAACAAGGATACTTCCGTCTGTCGGATACTGGATGGATAGCTCGGCGTATCTTTAAGGAAAGTTAACTTCTAGAGTTTGACAGTTCTACCCAATGGCCCAATAAACATTGCGTTTGGGATGTCACTAGGATTGATGTAGTGCACAGCCTCTAGGCTGTTGTAATTGAAGAGTTCTATGGTTAGAATCATTCTGTCGCTGGTCTAGGTTAAAAGTGTCAATATATATTAATTGTTTTACGCTCTCCTAAAAAATCAATCTCTCATCAAAAAAAACTTGCAAAAGATTATTCTCGGCGATAGTGTTTCAAACCATCTTGTATGAGCATCTTGTGAGGCGGGTGATTTTCATGTCGTCAAACGCGGGCAGTCAAACTAAGTAAATAAAAATATCGGCTTGTATAGTTGATAAGTATTTATTTGTGTTTTTGTCGTATTTTGATTTTATTGAAGGTTTGGCTTGAACTGTACAGCTCAGGTGAGTTCGGCTGTTCGTGGCTCTTAATTTTGCGATTTGGAAGTGCTTCAGATGGAGAATGATATTGTGGTGGAAAGCACAGAAAGATTTAAAAAAGTAGTTCTCACATCACCGCAACTCGTTGAGACTTTACCGGTACTCTCATGGCCGGCAGAAAATGCAAGCGATCTAAAGGTGTCGGATTATGAAACACTACTTACCCCGATGGGCGGCGTATATGTTGAAAATTTACCAAAAATAACAATAATTTTGAATCCTGATGGTTCCATCTGGATGCATGGATCGCTTTACCTGCTATCAAGAGCACTGGATTATAAATCAATTGAGCCTGAGGCTATAGATTCTATTGCTCGTGATTTGGTTGCTTTCAGAAATACTTTGCTTGCGCATGGTCTGGATTATCAAGTTTTCCCTATTAATTTGTTGAAAAGGCCAACTTACGCTTATAGTTCGATATTGAATGAAAAGGTAAAACAAAAACCATCTTCGTCAGTTGAAAAGCGAGAACTTTCTTCCATGCGGGGGTTCTATCGCTGGATGAAAAGAAATGATCCTTCTTTTCGCCCTGAATATCCGATGTGGGTTGATGAGGTCAAGCATGTCAGTTTCGAAGACTCTGATGGAAATACAATATGGAAAGAAGTAATCACTAGTGATTTGAGCATTAAGCACGCTGCCCAGGATGATCTTGAAAGCATCGACGATGGAGGCAAGCTTCGCCCGTTACGAGCGGATGAGCTTGAGCAGGTGCTTCGAGCCCTTTGTGAAGAGGGAAATACTGAAATGATGCTTATTTTCGCTATCGCTTTAACCAGCGGCGCGCGTATTCAGACAGTTCTTACGCTCCGGATAGGTGATATATGCACGCGAGAGCATCAACCTGACCGATTAATCGCTACGAAATGTGGCGGTGGTAGACGTGTTAAGACCAAAAACAATAAAGCGCTAACGATCTTCATACCTTATTGGGTTCATAAAAAACTATCCATATATATCAAATCCCAAAGATACCTAGATCGGCTGTCACGAAGTGGCTATGCCGCCAACGACGAAAGCTATGTGTTTTTGACAAGCGCCGCGAAGCCATATTACATGGCTCGGTCAGATCCGAACTATGCCCTAACGCCGAAAACCATCAACGGTGGAGCAGTAAGAACTTTTCTTTCGCGTCTTAAGCGCAAAATGCTCATTGAACACGGCCAATATGTTGATTTTCGTTTTCACGATTTGCGTGCAACTTTTGGAATGAATCTGTTTAATGAATTGATGCAACAGGTGAATAGCGGGAAGCGAAGTTTGTCTTCAACACTAAATTACCTTCGAAAACGAATGTCGCATAGCTCGCTGGAGACAACTATGCGGTACTTTAGATATTATGAGGATGTAGATGTGGCATACGAAGCTCAAGCGAGTTTCGAAAAGAAAATTGCAGACTTGATGCATGGAGCAGAACAGGGCATTGATCGTGCTGCGTGATCCATTATTCTTTAATTTACAAGAGTTCAATGTAGATAATGTTTACGACAAGATAGAAGCGATTCCGATTTCCCGTCTAGTGCTTGTCGTAGCCAGTCAATCCTTAGATCTTGGATCACTTGCGTATCGCGTTAGGGATAAGCTACCAGGCAAGGCAATCCGCGTTGTCGATGTGAAAACTTATGAGCCTGAGAGAGGGCGGGCCATTTCAGGCTGGCTTGTTAGAAACGTGGAGGTTTACTTATCTGGAAGAAGTCTCAAAACTTTTGCTAGCAAATTTCGTGCGCTCGTCAAAATGGTAGATAAGTTTGATGAGTTGTGCAGTGATTCCTTCATTTCATGTGATAATCTGAATAAATCGTACGAAAGTTATCGACGGTTTTTACATGGTATGAAACATTCTGATGGCACGCTTTATCAAACTATCGATACTCGCCTCGGTGTCGCTTCAGATATCATGGATGCTTTTTGCAAGGCACTTAATTATCGGAAATATCCCGTAAAGAAAATTCAGAATGAAACGGGTCGCGCAAAAACCGCTCCAACGCTCTCACCTCAGCAGGATTTAGTAGAGGAGTCTCTCGCACTATCTTACAGCCTGTTTTCTGGGATATCTCAATTACTCTCGACAAATGCAGCATATCCTATCGAGTTGAAACTCCCAAAGGAAAAAGTCTGGCTCTTTCCTATAAGGCAATTTTGCGCGTCTAAAGAGTTGCTTGAATCAGCTAAGCCTACGCTTAAGCGAAATATATTGTGGAATTATCGAGAGGGCAGAGTCAATACGCCTGAGGAGATGGAAAAAAGGTCAGTCTACAAATCAGTGGATATTTCGAGAAAACGGTATTTCTTGCGTAGTGAATACCAAAAAGCTTTAGAGAATATCGACAGATGTAACGCCGATTCTAATTGTATCCCGCGTCGTCGGCTCATGAAGATTGCCCAAGAGGCTTACATTGTAATATTTGTAGCCGTCACTGGCATGAACGAATCAGTACTTCGTAAATTAGAATTTCAACCAGAGTGGGGTGATGAAAATTTTGAAGGCGAAAGAGGTGAGATAGGTTTTCGGGGTTTGAAAGCCAGAGCAGGAAATAAGTGGGTGGGCTTTAAGATAACCACTGATCATATCAAGTATTTTAAACGATTTATAAAGTTGCGGGATTTGATTTGTAATGAAGGCGACTATCGCCATTTGTTCGTAGCAATGGATTCGGACGGGGCGTGTTTGGATGAGCCCATTATCGAACACACTATACTTGATTATTATAGGCGGATCAGGTCTTTTCTCTATCCTAGTATGCGGGCGATATCATATCGCCAATGGAGAAAGTATAAGTTCGATGATGTTAACCAGTCTGAGGGTCTCTCGGTTGCAGCGCATTCACTTCAGCACACTATAGGCGCTGCTACTTCGAGCTATATGGAGCAAGTTCCTGATGATGCTATGCTGGAAATATCCAGTTTTATACGACAATACGACGAGGGTTTGCAGGGGCACGGAAGGTTAAACGCCTTTGTAGAAACTCCAGCGGGATCGTGTGAGGAAACTGGTGTTCCAAAAATGATTGAGGCTACGGGTGTTTTTGAACCGGATTGTAAAAGTTTTCTCGGTTGTTTGTTCTGCGAGCATTTTTTACTACATACAACCGAGGCTGATGTCAGAAAGCTGCTAAGCATGAAGTATTTTTTGGAGAAGATTCTGCCGCTGTCGAGATCGGTCAGTGGATTTGAATTGACTGCCGGAAAAACCCTACAAAGAATCGATGAGTTTGTTGAGGCGATTAAGCAAGCCTCCTCTGAAATCAATAGTGTTGTAGAAAGGGTGCTCCTTGAGGTCTATAAATCTCAAGCTTTAAGTCCCTACTGGCAAAGCAAGCTATATTTTTTGTCTAGACTTGATTTGATTTGAGGTGCACATGCAAGCCCTTGCTCCAGACTTTAAAGGAAGTGCAGAGATTGTTTCATATGATAGCGCGGGCAATCCATTGTCGCGCAAGGAAGATGACGTTTGGTATTTGGAGCATCTACGAGTCAGGTTAAGTGAGCGGGTTACCTTCTACATGGCAAGAATTTTCCGCCAAGATAAATTTTATGAGGAAAATGTTAGCCAGGGTAAAGATGTCATGCAAGTGATTGTAGAAGGCCGGCATAAGGGAAAGCCGCTTCGCATTGGTACACTGAGAACATATTACAAGCTTCTAAAGGATATGGGTGGGTTTTGCTCTGGTCAGGGAGTTTCATTTCACGAATTGTTGAGTACCCCACAGTTGTTGTTGAGCTACGCTAGGGGAGGTAATAAAAGTGTTTCTCAAGCTTTGAGCGGTCTTCTGCTTCGACTGCAGGAAGCACAACGTTTAGACCTTCCCTATGAGCTAGTTGGTACTTTGCGGGTTATTGTATCAAACTTCGAAAATACTCAGACTTTAGCCGTTCCGCCGCGAATATTGAGTATAATAACTTTTCAACTTGAAGAGTTGCTTGATCTATTTGTCAAGCACTGTAGAAATATATCTCGCTTTTCGCGACGGGTAGGAGCAAGTCATATATACGGACGATGTCGAGAGCGACAGGAAATTCTGGTGGGCTCGCGGGCAGCTATTGAGCCAAATTTCTACGAGGCAGTAAGAGAGTGTGGGCTGGAGGAGTTGCAG
>Ga0182007_10001321_pt1 | contig 13383 bp, 10 predicted proteins | sample Sormic07211113_1_FD_123023 | JGI IMG/M metagenome (GOLD analysis project Ga0182007, IMG submission 123023) | Rhizosphere microbial communities from Sorghum bicolor, Mead, Nebraska, USA - 072115-113_1 MetaG | ecosystem: Host-associated > Plants > Roots > Rhizosphere | place: USA: Nebraska... | reverse complement strand
TGCCCACCGTACGGGTCCGAAGCGCCGCCGGTGACCGGCTGACGTACCTCCAACGCCCCGACCTGGGGCGCCGGTTGGACCCGATGGACCGCGCGCATCTGCCCGTCGGCGACTGGGACGTGGTGTTCGTGGTCGCGGACGGGCTGTCCAGCCGGGCGGTGCACGAGCACGCGGCGGCGATGGTGCGGGGCACGGTGGCGCGGCTCGCGGGATGGCGGGTGGCGCCGGTGGTACTGGCCGAACAGGCCAGAGTGGCCCTCGGCGACGACATCGCGTCGGCGATGGGAGCGGCGATGGTGGTCGTGTTCGTGGGCGAACGGCCGGGGATGTCGGCGGCGGACTCGCTGGGGGCGTACCTGACGTACCGGCCGAAGCCGGGGGAGACGACGGACGCGGACCGCAACTGCCTGAGCAACATCCGGCCGCCGCTGGGGCTGGCGTACGAGGCGGCGGCGGGGAAGCTGGCGGGGCTGATGGGGAGGGGGCGGGAGCTGGGGATCACCGGGGTGGGGCTGAAGGACGAAAGCGATCACGAGACGGTAGCCGAGCGGCTACCGTGAGTGGTGGCTGGTCTGCGTCACAGGGAGGGCGCGTCATGACCGCCTTCCCCGGTGACGAAAGCGCGTACGGTCCGGATATTCACGCGGCCCGTGAGCAATCACCTCGACGGCGAAGCCCTCGTGTTCGTCGCCGAACTGACCTCCCCGGCCACTCGCACCGACGACCTGACCGACAAGGTCGCGGTCCACGGGAGGGCCGGCGTGCCGGTCTACCTGCTCCTCGACATGCAGGAGCAGCAGTCGACCGTTTTCTGGAGGCCTTCGGCCACGGGCTACGGGTCACACTGCACCCAGCCGTTCGGCGAGGCACTCCACATCCCCGAGCCCTTCGACTGCACGCTCGACACCGCCGGCTTCCAGCCCCCCGCTAAGAAGACCCCGGCACCGTAAGCCCCCAAGCCCCCTCCCACACCGTCCACGTCCGTCTGCGCACCGGCCCGCACACCCCCGCGTCCGCCCGGTACCGGAAATCCGCTCCCGAGACGCTCACCGTGCGGCCCAGGGCCCGTACCGGCGAGGCCTCCGCGCCCACCGACAGGGGGCGCACCTCCACCTGGACCAGGCCCGCGGCGCCCGGGGTCACGGACACCGCCTCGACCGGCTGGTCCAGGTCCACCAGCGTCTCCCCGTCGACCTCGACCCGCAGCCGGGCCGCGCGCGGCGCGGGAAGCGCGGTCTCGCGGGCCGGGACCAGGGTCCGTACCAGGGACTGGGCGGTGCGCAGCCAGGGGCGGCCGACGTCCAGCGACGGGGGGCGCGGAGCCACCGGAGGGATGCGGAGCGTGCCGAGGACCACGCCGTCGCTGTCGTCCACCAGCAGGTCCTGCCGCCGTACGACCCCGTCGAGCACCGCCCGCGCCGCCGCCACCGCACCCGTCGGCACGCCCAGCGCCCCCGCGACGGACAGCGCGGCGCCCACCGGCACCATCGACAGCGCACATCCGGCCAGCTCCCGCCGGCGGTGCAGGACGGACACCGCACGGACCAGTGCGCGGTCGTCGCCGATCACGACCGGGCGGCGGGAGCCCCGCCGGGCCAGCGCCCGCGCGAACTCCTCCGGCCCCTCCGGCAGACACACCTTCGCGTGCGCACCCGCGCTGAGCACGTCTTTCGCGATACGTACCGACTCCCCGTCCGTCCGTCTGGCGATCGGATCGATGACCACCAGCAGCTGGTCGGAAGTCGCGGAAGTCGCCACCTCGGTCCTGCCTCGCTTCCTCGGGTAGCATCTTTGTGCAAGAGCCCCTTGCGCTATTGCGCCAGGGGCTTCGTCTATTCCGGGGCATCCGGGTCCGACGGGTTCGCGGCCGAACGACGGCCGTCGGTGGCCGAAGCAGGTCGCCGGTGTACGAGGCACAGAGCCGTGCCGCGTACGCCCCTGACCTTGGACATGCCCCGCCCGGAAGGGGTGTACGCGCGTGCCCGCACTTGTGCTGCTCGGTGCTCAGTGGGGTGACGAAGGCAAGGGAAAGGCGACGGACCTGCTAGGCGGGTCGGTCGACTACGTAGTGCGCTATCAGGGCGGCAACAACGCCGGTCACACGGTCGTCGTCGGCGACCAGAAGTACGCACTGCACCTGCTCCCTTCCGGGATCCTCTCGCCGGGGTGCACCCCGGTCATCGGGAACGGTGTCGTCGTCGACCCGTCGGTCCTGTTCTCCGAGCTGAACGGGCTGAACGAGCGAGGCGTCGACACGTCCAAGCTCCTGATCAGCGGTAACGCTCACATCATCACGCCGTACAACGTGACCGTGGACAAGGTGACGGAACGCTTCCTCGGAAAGCGGAAGATCGGCACCACCGGGCGCGGCATCGGCCCGACCTACGCGGACAAGATCAACCGCGTCGGCATCCGGGTCCAGGACCTGTACGACGAGTCGATCCTCACCCAGAAGGTGGAGGCGGCCCTCGACGTCAAGAACCAGATGCTGACCAAGCTCTACAACCGCCGCGCGATCGCGATCGAGCAGGTGGTCGAGGAGCTGCTGGGCTACGCGGACCGGCTGAAGCCGTACGTCGCCGACACGGTCCTGGTGCTCAACCAGGCGCTGGACGACGACAAGGTGGTCCTCTTCGAGGGCGGTCAGGGCACGCTGCTGGACATCGACCACGGCACGTACCCCTTCGTCACCTCGTCCAACCCCACCGCCGGCGGCGCGTGCACGGGTGCGGGCGTGGGGCCCACCAAGATCAGCCGGGTCATCGGCATCCTGAAGGCCTACACGACCCGGGTCGGCTCGGGCCCCTTCCCGACCGAGCTGTTCGACAAGGACGGCGAGGCGCTGCGCCGCATCGGCGGCGAGCGGGGCGTCACCACCGGCCGCGACCGCCGCTGCGGCTGGTTCGACGCGGTCATCGCCCGCTACGCGACCCGCGTGAACGGCCTGACCGACTTCTTCCTCACCAAGCTCGACGTCCTCACCGGCTGGGAGCAGATCCCGGTCTGCGTCGCGTACGAGATCGACGGCCGTCGCGTCGAGGAACTCCCGTACTCCCAGTCCGACTTCCACCACGCGAAGCCCGTCTACGAGACCCTCCCCGGCTGGTCCGAGGACATCACCGACGCGAAGTCCTTCTCCGACCTCCCGAAGAACGCGCAGGCGTACGTGAAGGCGCTGGAGGAGATGTCCGGCGCCCCGATCTCCGCGATCGGCGTCGGCCCCGGCCGCGACGAGACGATCGAGATCAACTCGTTCCTGTAGGCCACGTGTAGGCCACACGTCCAAGGTCCGGCCCCTGGCCTCTGACCCCTGACTCCTGACCCCTTCACCTGTGCCCCGGCACGGCGGCAGTCCTGACGGATACGGCGACTGCCGCCGTGGCGGGAGATCCGATCACACCGGTGTCGAAGCTGCCCGACCGGCGGTGCGTTTTCCGCCTGGCGCTGCGGAATACTGGGGTCGGGAGAGCACCGCACGGACAAGGAGCGCACGATGAGCATCCCCGCGTGGGAGGCCCTGCCGGAGTGGATGCAGCCTCCGCGCCCCAGCGGGTGGGAGGCCGATGATCTGGATCACGCTCCCGATCTGCCGCGCCACACCGAACTGATCGACGGAGCGCTGATCTTCATGATGTCCCCTCAGCGGTCCTGGCATGCCCGCGTGGTGGAGAACGTCACCAGGGCGATCCGGGAGCAGGCTCCGCAGGGGTTTGACGCGGACCGCGAGATGACCGTCCGCATCGATGCGAGGACGCGCCCCGAACCTGACGTCCTGGCCGTCACCGTGCCCTTCGACCCGGACCGGACGCGGTACCTGCCGGAGGAGGTCGCGTTGGTCGTCGAGGTCGTGTCCGACGAGTCCGAAGACCGCGACCGGGGCATCAAGCCGTTCAAATACGCCCAGGCGGGCATTCGGCACTACTGGCGTGTCGAGGACGAGAAGGGGCTTCCGGTCGTCCACGTCTACGAGCTGGACGAGACGACACGGGCGTATGTCGCCACGGGAATCCACCGTGAGCGGCTCAGGGTCTCCGTCCCCTTCGCCATCGACATCGATCTGACCGCACTGGTCCCCCACAAGGGCTGACGGCGACGGGCACCCTGCCGGGGGTGTGGTGGCGGGCGGGACGAGTTGGTCAGGTCATGCGTATCTTTGACCTGTCCATGACTTGTTCCTGGTTCCGTGCGTAATAGAGGGACGCAACCATCTACGCGGGTAGCCCGCACTCTGCTCCCCCTCTTGTCCTCTTCCGTTCCAGGAGCCTCGCATGCCCGTCAGTCCCATGAACCGTCGGCAGTTCGTGAAGAAGTCGGCCGTCACCGGCGCGGCCGTCGCCGCCGCGGGCGCGGTCGGCGTCGGCAGCGCCCAGGCCGCCGAGCCCGGCAAGCCCGGGAAGAGCCCGAAGGCGCCGAAGACCTGGTCGTTCTCCGTTCTGGGCACCACCGACCTGCACAGCCACGTCTTCAACTGGGACTACTACAGCAACAAGGCGTACTCGGACAGCAAGGGCAACACCTACGGCATCGCCCGTATCGCCACCCTCGTCAAGCAGTTGCGGGAGCAGAAGGGCGAGGAGCGGGTGCTGCTCGTCGACGCGGGCGACATCATCCAGGGCACCTCGCTGGCGTACTACTACGCGAACGTCGACCCCATCACCGGCAAGGACGGCAAGCGGGGCCCGAAGCACCCCATGGCCGTCGCCATGAACGAGATGCGCTACGACGCCGCCGCCCTCGGCAACCACGAGTTCAACTACGGCATCGACGTCCTGCGCGCCTTCGAGCGCCAGTGTCGCTTCCCGCTGCTCGGCGCCAACGCCCTGGACGCCAGGACGCTGCGGCCCGCCTTCCCGCCGTACACCGTCAAGTGCATCAAGGTGCCGGGCGCGCCCGACATCAAGGTCGGCATCCTCGGCCTCACCAACCCGGGCATCGCGCTGTGGGACAAGGACAACGTCAGCGGCAAGATGGTCTTCCCGGGCCTTGTCGAGCAGGCCAAGAAGTACGTGCCGCGGCTGCGCGCGCTCGGCTGTGACGTCGTCTTCCTCACCGACCACTCCGGCCTGGACGGCTCGACCTCGTGGGGCGACGAACTCCCGTACGTGGAGAACGCCTCCAACCTGGTCGCCGAGCAGGTCCCCGGCATCGACGCGATCCTCGTCGGCCACACCCACGTCGACGTCCCGTCGTACACGGTGAAGAACGCGGAGACCGGCGAGGACGTACTCCTCTCCGAGCCGTACTGCTACGGCTACCGCCTCTCCGTCTTCGACTTCGAGCTCGAACTCCACCACGGCTGCTGGAAGGTCACCGGCAAGACGGCGACCACCCTCAACAGCAACACGGTCGCGGAGGACGCGCGGATCACGGAACTCCTGCAGGCCGACCACGAGTTGGTCGTCAAGTACGTCAACACGGCGATCGGCACCTGCACCGAGGACATGTCGACGGCGGAGGCCTGCTGGAAGGACGTACCCGCCATCGACTTCATCCACCAGGTCCAGACCGAGACGGTGAAGGCGGGCCTGTCGGCGGCGGACGCGGCGCTCCCGATCATCTCGGTGGCCGCGTGCTTCAGCCGCACCGCGGACATCCCCAAGGGCGATGTGACCATCCGTGATGTCGCCGGGCTCTACATCTACGAGAACACCCTGTACGGCAAGAAGCTGACGGGCGCCCAGCTCAAGGACTACCTGGAGTACGCGGCGAAGTACTACCACCAGGTGCCGTCCGGCACGAAGGTCGACACCTCGACGCTGACCAACGCCAACAGCTTCTGGGACTACATGTACGACACGGCGTCCGGCGTCTCGTACGACATCGACATCGCGCAGCCCGAGGGTTCGCGGATCAAGAACCTGACCTACAACGGCGCGGCGGTCGCCGACGACCAGGTCTTCGTCGTCGCGGTCAACAACTACCGCGCCAACGGCGGCAGCGGCTACCCGCACATCGCCGGCGCGGAGTCCGCGTACAGCTCCACCAACCAGGTCCGCGACCTGATGATCGCCTACGCCACGGCGAAGGGCACGATCGACCCGTCGACCTTCGCGGCCACCAACTGGAAGCTGACCCAGGACGGGACGCCGGTGTTCTAGGACATCCCGGGGCACGGGCACGGGCACGGGCACGGGGCGGGGGGGGCATCTGGCACCCCCCGCCCATGGGGGGATAAACCTCGCATATCGGGCTTACGCTGTAAGCGTGTGCGTGTTCGCGCAGGCGGACCGGTGACGCAGAGGAAGGTGAGTGCCATGCGCATGCTGCTCAAGGCGTCCTTCGACACCGAGAAGGGCAACGAGGCCATCAGGAACGGCACCCTGGGCAAGCTGATCCAGGAAGCGGTGGAACAGATGAAGCCCGAGGCGACCTACTTCTGCGCCGAGGACGGCCGACGGACCGCCTTCATCTACTTCGACATGAAGGACAGCTCCGAGATTCCGGTCTACGCCGAGCACTTCTTCCTCAACCTCGACGCCAAGATCAGCTACCAGCCTGTGATGAACCTGGAAGACGTCGAGAAGGGCCTCTCGCAGTTCGGGCGCTGACCCTCACGCCGACCCTCACCCCGGCCCTCAGCTGAAGACGATCATCGACCCCTGCGCCAGACTCCGCGTCGCCGCCGCGTGCAGGCCCAGCCAGACGTGGCGCTCGCGGGCGAAGGGGCTGGGATCGTACGGCGCCGGGACGGCCGGCTCCTCCAACTCCGTGGGGGCGCGCGGCGGTTCCGGCGGGGCCGGGGGGTTGGCCGGGTCGATGCCGATCGACGGGGCCACGTACTCCAGCTCCCGCAGCAGGGCCTGGGCGCTGCCCAAGGGGCCGCCGCCCGCGAGGAGTTCTTCGTTGGACAGGGGCTGCGGGAAGTCGACGGGGACATAGGCGCCCGCGTGGTCGTAGTGCCAGACCAGGTGCGACTGCTGGGCCGTCGACTCGAACATCTCCAGCAACTGCTCGTAGTCGCCGCCCAGGTCGTCCACCGGCGTCACCGGCAGCCCGCACACCTGGAGCAGGTAGACACGGCGCAGGAAGTGCAGCGCGTCGTAGTCGAAGCCGGCCACCGGGGCGACCTCGCCGGACAGGCCCGGCATGTACTGGTACACCGGCACCGGCGGGAGCCCGGCCGCGGCGAGCACGGCGTTGTACTGCGCGAGTTCGTCGGCGAACGGATTGTCGGGGGTGTGGCACAACACGTCGACGAGCGGTACCAGCCACAGGTCACAGGCCAAAGAGGGCTCCTCACACACAACAATCACATATCGAGGGTGGTCAAGGCAGGGTAGTCGGTGCGGCTCGGGGGGTGACCCCGTTCGTATGGTTCAGGTGCCCTTGTGCAGGTCCCATACCCACACCCCGGCCACCCACTTCCCGTCACGGCCCACCAGTTCGGTCACGGCCCTGCGCAGCCGGTCGTCGTTCGGCTGCGGGGCCACCACCAGCGCGCCCGCCTTCCAGTACGCGAAGTCCCGCTTGGCCTGCGCCCGCCAGTTCACGCCGATCTCGGGGACGACGCCGGTGTAGCGGACGTCACGGAGCATCTGCGAGGTGTAGCGGGGCGCGGCGCCGTAGATGCCGATGCGGTCCTTGCCGTAGGGGCCGTTGAAGTAGCCGCCGGGCATGCTGAAGCCGAGCCCGGCCCGCTCCTGCCAGTGCAGCTGCTCCGCGTACCCGGAGTCGGGCAGCGGGACGGTCACCAGGGACTCACCGGCCCGGACGTACGACTTCCAGGTCCCGTCGGTGAAGAAGGCGGGGGTCGCCGGGCGCTCGACCGTCTTCAGCGGGGCCGGGATCAGCGGCAGCAGGGCGAGGCAGACGCCCAGCAGCCCGAGGTACTGCGCGCTCCGGTCGCGGGTGGCCGCCAGCCGCTCCACGGCGAGCGCGAGCAGCATGCCCAGCGCGGGCGCGCAGACCATCGCGACCCGGCCCTCGATCACCGACTCGAACAGCGGGACCTTGGCGAGCAGCGCCCAGGGGCCGGGGTAGACCTCGTCCGTCATCGGGATACGGAATCTCGGGCCGAGGGAGAGCAGCGCCGCGCCCACCGCCGTCACCGCCAGCGCCTTGACCAGAGCCCGCTCCCACAGCCGTACGGCGATCGCGAAGGCGAGGGCGACCAGCGGCCAGCCGTAGAAGGCGTTCTGCTCGGTGGGGTTGAGGGAGAGGGAGTTCGCGCGGTCCGCGCTGCCCGCGACCAGGGAGCGCTCGGCGAAGGAGAGCAGCGCGAGGGGGCTGTTGCCGGCGTCGTCGCCGTGCAGGATGCTCTTGTAGCTCTGCTCCCCGGTGAACTGCCAGATCAGGGCGTAGGCCACCAGCGGGAGACAGACGGCGGCGGCCACCCCGAGGCCCTTGAGCAGCGGCCGCCATGCCCGCTTCGCCACCTCCCCGCGTACGACGGCGTAGGCGCCGGCGAACAGCGCCATGCCGATCGTCGACAGGAGCAGCGGCTCCTCCCCGAGGAAGATCTGGTACGTCGCCATCAGGCCCAGCACGACCCCGTCGCGCACCACCCGGCCGCCCTCCTCGCACAGGCGCAGGGCACGGTCGATGATCAGCGGGATCATGAACAGGATCACGAAGTTGGGGTGCGCGTTGGCGTGGCTGACCATCGGCGGGGCGAACGTGGCGAGCGAGGCGCCGAGGAAGGCCGCGGGGCGGTGCTGGACGACCCGCTTCCTGATCAGCCAGTACCAGGCGACGCCGGTCGCGGCCAGACCCAGGGCCATGGCGGTGCTGAGCGCGACCGCGGGGCCCGCGAGGAGGGTCAGCGGCGCGAAGGGCACCGTGACGCCGAGCATGACCGTGTTGGCCATGAGGTTGACGCCGTCGGGGAAGCCCTGGAGATCGGAGAAGAAGGGGTTGTTGAGGTGGGCCAGGTTGTGGGCGGTGACCGCGAAGAACCACTCCCACTGGTTCTGGTCCTGGAGGGAGTCGGGGAGGTAGCGGTGGTCCGGGTCGAAGAGGCGGCCCGAGTACAGGGCCATCGCCATCAGCAGGAACAGCAGGACCGCGAAGAGGTCGGCCGGGCGCATCGCGCGGGCGCGGAGCATGGCCAGTTCCACGAGGACACGGGGGTAGTCGAGGGTGCGGACCTTGGAGCCGGCACGGTGGGACCAGTGGACGGGGACCTCGGCGATCCGCAGATCGGCGCGGTGGAGGTGACGCAGCACCTCGACGTCTATGCCCCAGCCGTCGATCCGGGAGGCGGCGAAGGCCTCACGGGCGCGGTCGCCCTCGAAGAGCTTGAAGCCGCACTGGGTGTCGCGTATGCCGGGCAGCGCGGCACGGCGTATCAGTAAGTTCCCGGCGCGGCCCAGAAGCCGCCGTACGGGACGCTGCCGCTCCCCGATGACCGCGCCCGGCACCGAACGGGAGCCGATCGCCGCCGAGTTGCCCTCGCTGAGCGCCTTGTCGAGCTTCTCCAGCTCCTCGATGGGCGCGGCGAGATCCGCGTCCGTCACGAGCACGCGCCGGCCCCGCGAGGCGGCGACACCGATCCGCAGCGCGTTGCCCTTCCCGCGGTTGCGGGGGCTGGAGATCAGCCGGATACGGGCGTCGGCGTGCGCGGAGACGTGCGCGGAGACGTACGCGGAGACGACGTCACGGGTCCCGTCGGTGGACCCGTCGTCGGCGACGACGATCTCCCAGCTGCCCCAGTGGCCCCGGTTCGCGGAGAGGTAGCGGGTGACGGCGTCCAGGGTGGGGCCGAGGCGGTGCTCCTCGTCGTAGGCGGGGATGACGACGGAGAGGTCGACCGGGCCGTCGGGCGCCGGGAGCTCCAGCGCCTCGGTGTCCGTGGCGCTCATCGCTCCGCCATTCTTTCGATCAGGGCCAGGGCGTGGGCGTTGTAGCCGTCGACGATCGCGCGGGCCCGGGGGGTGTCGCGGTGGGAGAGGGCGTCGACCAGGTCGGTGTGGCCGGACCACAGGGCGCCGCGGAGATCGGTCAGCCGGCGCAGATGCTGGACCGCGCAGACCCAGGACTGGACGCGCAGCCGGTGCAGGAATTCGGCCAGGTAGAAGTTGCCGAAGAGGATGCCGAGTTCATGCCAGAAGCGCAGGTCGTAGCCGATCAGCACGGTGAGGTCGCCGGCCAGCGCGGCCCGTTGCGCCTCCTCGCCGCGCCTGCGCACCCCCGCGAGGGCGGCCCTGGCGCGGGCGTCGTCGTGCGGCGGGAACCGGCTCTCGTCGCCGTCCAGGGCGCGGAACATGCCGTCGCTGATCAGGCTGCGGGCCTCGACGATCCCGCGGTAGTCGCCGACCGAGTACTCGCGGACGTGGAAGCCGCGATGCTGGTCGGCGTCGAGCAGCCCCTGCGCGGACAGGTCGACCAGCGCCTCGCGCACGGGCGTCGCGGAGACCCCGTACTGCTCGGCGATCTCCTTGACGGTGAACTCCTGCCCGGGCTGCAGCCGCCCCGCCAGCACCTCGTCGCGCAGCGCGTCGGCTATCTGTTGTCGCAGGGTGCTTCGGGTGACGGCGCCGCTGCCGCTGCTGGCGGGCATGGAATGGGCGTCTCCTCGTCGCGGTCGGGTGGCGTGCACGGCCATATGTACGAGCACGCCACCTTACGCGTTCGGGTTCCCGCCGTTTACCCGCGTAGCGGTGGAAGGGCGGTACGGCCGCCGAGCGGCCGCACCTCTGCGCCTCCGTGCACTCCTCTACTCCTCCGTGTACTCGTCCGCCACGCTCAGCGCCGCGTCCAGTGCCGCGAGACCCTCCTTCAGCTCGGCCTCGGACACGTTGCAGGGCGGCACCACATGGGTGCGGTTCATGTTCACGAAGGGCCAGATGCCGTGCTGCCTGGCCGCGGCCCCGAAGGCGGCCATCGGGGCGTTCGCCTCACCGGCCGCGTTGTAGGGCACGAGCGGCTCGCGCGTCTCCCTGTTCCGCACCAGCTCGACCGCCCAGAACATGCCGACCCCGCGCACCTCGCCGACGCTGGGGTGCCGCTCGGCGAGCTCGCGCAGGGCGGGCCCCACGACGCTCTCCCCGAGGAGCTTGGCGTTGTCCACGACACCTTCCTCCGCCATCACCCCGAGGGTCGCCACGGCGGCGGCACAGGCCAGCGGATGCCCGGAGTAGGTGAGCCCGCCGGGATACGGCCGCTTCCCGAAGGTCTCGGCTATGGCACCGGAGATGGCGACACCCCCCAGCGGCACATACCCGCTGTTCACGCCCTTGGCGAAGGTGATCAGGTCCGGTACGACCCCGAACAGGTCCGCCGCGAACCACTCCCCGGTCCGCCCGAACCCGGCCATGACCTCGTCCAGGACGAAGACGATCCCGTACTTGTCGCAGATCTCCCGCACACCGGCGAGATAGCCGGGCGGCGGAACCATGATCCCGGCGGTCCCCGGGATGGTCTCCAGGATGATCGCGGCGACGGTGGCCGGCCCCTCGAAGGCGATGGTCGTCTCCAGGTGCTCCAGCGCGCGGGCGCACTCCTGCTCCTCGGTCTCGGCGTAGAACCGCGACCGGTACAGGAAGGGCGCCCAGAAGTGCACCACTCCGGCGGCGGCACCGTCGGAGGCCCAACGCCGGGGATCGCCGGTGATGTTGACGGCCTGCTGGGTACCACCGTGGTACGAGCGGTACGCCGACAGCACCTTGGGCCGCCCGGTGTGCAGCCGGGCCATCCGCACCGCGTGCTCGACCGCGTCCGCGCCCCCGTTGGTGAAGAAGATCTTGTCCAGGTCCCCGGGTGTCCGCTCGGCGATCAGCCGCGCCGCCTCCGACCGCGCCTCGATCGCGAAGGCCGGCGCGAAGGTGGCCAGGGTCGCGGCCTGCTCCTGGATCGCGGCGACGACCTTCGGATGCCGGTAGCCGATGTTCGTGTAGACGAGCCCGCTGGTGAAGTCGAGGTAGCGCTTCCCGTCGTAGTCCCAGAAGTACGACCCCTCCGCACCGGCGACGGCGAGCGGGTCGATGAGCTCCTGCGCGGACCAGGAGTGGAACACATGCGCACGGTCCGCGGCCTTCACGGCGGCGCCGGCCTCGGGGGTGGGGTGAGGGGTCATGCGGGGAGCGTAGGAGCCGGACATGACCGGAGGACATCGGCGTCATGTCTGCGGTCCGACCGTTTCCGCGACAGGTTGTCGACACCCGCTCGGTCCGGCCTCCCGCCGTGGAACCGCTCCCGCCCGCACGACCGCTCCCCCTGTTACGGAATCGTAGACACCACCCCCACCACCCCCCGCCACCTCGGCTTAAGGCCGCACTATCGTTGGGATGTTGCACAGGCGCGTGGCGGGGGAGTTCGGGGGGCCCGGGATGGAGAAGCTGGCGGGTGGGGATCCGCGGCGGATCGGGGCGTATCGGCTGCTGGCGCGGCTGGGGGCCGGAGGGATGGGGTACGTGTACCTCGCCCGGTCGGACCGTGGCCGTACGGTCGCCGTGAAGCTGGTGCGCGAGGAGCTGGCCGCGCAGGAGGAGTTCCGGGCGCGGTTCCGGCAGGAGGTGCAGTCCGCCCGGCAGGTCGGCGGCTACTGGACGGCGCCCGTGCTGGACGCGGACACCGAGGCGGCGGTGCCGTGGGTGGCGACCGGGTATGTCGCGGGGCCGAGCCTGCAGCAGGTGGTCGGGCACGACCACGGTGCGCTGCCCGAGCGGTCCGTGCGGATCCTGGCGGCCGGGCTCGCGCACGCGCTGAAGGACATCCACGCCGCCGGGATCGTGCACCGGGACCTCAAGCCGTCCAATGTGCTGGTGACCATCGACGGGCCCCGGGTCATCGACTTCGGGATCGCGCGGGCGCTGGAGACGGTCACCGACGGGGGACTGACCCGCACCGGCGCGCTCGTCGGGTCGCCCGGGTTCATGGCGCCCGAGCAGGTGCGCGGTGACCGGATCACGCCCGCCTGCGACGTCTTCTGCCTGGGGTCCGTCCTGGCCTACGCGGCCACCGGCGCCCTCCCCTTCGGCACCGCCGACAGCGGTGTGCACGCCCTGATGTTCCGTATCGCGCAGGAGGAGCCCGACCTGGAGGGGGTGCCCGAGGGCATCGCCGACCTCGTACGGGACTGTCTGCGCAAGGACCCGGCGGCCCGGCCCACCCTCGACCAGGTCCTGGAGCGCACCGGCGCGGAGGACACCGTCCTGGGCGGACGCTCCCGCGACCCGTGGCTGCCCAGCGCCCTGGTGGCCCAACTCGGGCGCCACGCCGTGCAGTTGCTGGACGCGGAGGATCCGGAGCGGACGGGCGAGGTGCCCACGGGGACGCCCGCGCCCGAGACGTCCCCCGAGCACGCCTCGGTGCCGGAGCCCGGCACGGGGGCACCCGTCGGCCCGCCCGGCCGGCCGGGCACCGGCGCGCCCCCCGCCCACCTGCCGACCCAGATCGCGGGCCAGGCGCCCGCCCCGACCCCGGCACCCACCCCACCGGGCCCCG
>Ga0182007_10001320_pt1 | contig 13385 bp, 15 predicted proteins | sample Sormic07211113_1_FD_123023 | JGI IMG/M metagenome (GOLD analysis project Ga0182007, IMG submission 123023) | Rhizosphere microbial communities from Sorghum bicolor, Mead, Nebraska, USA - 072115-113_1 MetaG | ecosystem: Host-associated > Plants > Roots > Rhizosphere | place: USA: Nebraska... | reverse complement strand
CTGAACGCGCGCTTCATCGGCTACGGCGGCATGCTGGCCGAATCCTTCGTCGCCGTGATGGCGCTGGTGGCCGCGGCCTGCATCGACCCGGGCGTCTACTTCGCGATGAACAGCCCGGCCGCGCTGGTCGGCAGCACCCCCGAGGCGGTGGCGCAGACCATCTCCGGCTGGGGCTTCGCAGTCACTCCCGAGATGCTGCTGCAGACCGCCAAGGACGTCGGCGAGACCACCATCCTCGGGCGCGCCGGCGGCGCCCCGACCCTGGCCGTCGGCATGGCGCACATCCTGCACCAGGTGATCGGCGGCCAGGCCATGATGGCTTTCTGGTACCACTTCGCGATCCTGTTCGAGGCCCTGTTCATCCTGACCGCCGTGGACGCCGGCACCCGGGCCGGCCGCTTCATGCTGCAGGACTTGCTGGGCAGCTTCGTGCCGGCCCTCAAGCGCACCGACTCGCTGCCGGCCAACCTGATCGCGACCTTCCTCTGCGTCGCGGCCTGGGGCTATTTCCTGTACCAGGGCGTGGTCGATCCGCTGGGTGGCATCAACACGCTGTGGCCGCTCTTCGGCATCTCCAACCAGATGCTGGCCGCGGTGGCGCTGATGCTCGGCGTGGTCGTGCTGTTCCGCATGAAGCGCGAGCGCTACGCCTGGGTGGCGGCGGCGCCGGCGGCCTGGCTGCTGATCTGCACGCTGACCGCGGGCTGGCAGAAGATCTTCTCGGCCGACCCGAAGGTGGGCTTCCTGTCGCACGCCGCGAAATACGCCGACGGCCTGGCACAGGGCGTGCTGATCGCGCCGGCGAAGACCCCCGAGGCGATGGCGCGGATCGTATTCAACGACCGCCTGGATGCCGGCCTGTGCGCGCTGTTCATCTTCGTGGTGCTGAGCGTGCTGGTCTACAGCGTGCGCACCTGCCTGGCCGCGCGCCGGGCCAACCATCCGACCGCGCGCGAGACGCCGTTCGAACCGATGGCCGCGGCATGAGGAATTCCGGCGCCAGCCTGGCCGAGACCGGGCGCTACCTGACCCGCTCGCTGGCGCAGTCGCTGCGGCTGATGGTGGGCATGCCGGACTACGACACCTACCTGAGCCACATGGCGCGCACGCACCCGGGGCAGGAGGCAATGAGCTACGAGGCGTTTTTCAGGGAGCGGCTGGAGGCGCGGTATGGGGGAGGGAAGGGGCGGTGCTGCTGAGCGGGCGCCGCGCTTCATTCCCACCACTTCGCTTGCGCGTCGATGAAGAGCGTGCATTCCGGGATTCGCACCGAGGTGCCGGCCCATGCCGGTCGACAGGTCCTTCGAAATCCATTCGACACCAGGACCGGCTCGCCGGGCTGAGGTTTCCGCCAGCGTCTTGAACGCTTGTCGTAGCCGCCGGCCGAGTGGACGTGACCATGCTTGCGCCAAGTGCTTTCTTCCACACGGATCGACAGCGGCGCAAAGTGAATCGGCCGCAAGGTCTGCCCACCCGCCCAGTAGTAGACGCGTCCGAAATACGCTGCGTGGCACCAGCGCTCCCAGGCGGCCGGGCTGTATCTCGACAGACCCAGGTCGCCGTTCGGGATGCCGATCCAGAGGACTGCGATGCCGAGCCGGTGGTACTCGGCGGTCCGGGCGGTGATCTCGCCGATCGCCAGCGCGCTGCGCTGAACCTCTATCGCCACAGGCACGCCGGAGATGATCGCGAAGACATCGGCGACGGATGTCCCGAAGCTCTTTTCGAGCTCCACGTCCTGCACGTTGGCCTCCTTCCGCAAGGCGTCGAAGAGGCTCAGCTTGGTCAGCAGATGGTCTTCGGTTTCGCCTGCGCCGAGCCGGCATGCGGCACGGGCCTTGTGGGCGAAGTGAGGGATGCGGATCAGGCCCTTGTGCAGCACGACTTCGCAGCGGCATGCCGGACACATGAACGGTGCGTCGGGCTTCGCGCTGGACCGCGCAAGGACTTTTTCGTTGTCCGAGGTGCGCAGGGCGGTGAGCATGGTGTTCAGGACTCCGGCAACGTTCGCGACGACCCCATCCGATCATCCCGCTCCCGAGCGCTTCATCCCCACGACCGGGTCAGCAACTCGTCCATGGCGTCAGTGATCTGCTGGCCATGTGCGGCCAGCGACCCGACGCGAGGGCCCAGTTCATCGATGGCCACTGAAACCGTGTCCAGCGGATGCAGCACGAGATCCGAGCCATCGAGCACGAAGATCGGGTTCATGCGGGTGCCAGCCACCTGCGCTCCCGCGGGCAACGCGGTGCGCAGGACCAGTGGGACCACGACACGACGGCGGTAACGGTCGAACTGGGCCGACTGAACCACCACGACAAAGGGGATGCTGCCGCTCTGCCTGCCCTTGTTGCGATGGATGTCGAACTGCGGCACGTCTTCGCCTACAGCGTGGAATGCTCGTCGGCGAAAGACCCCAGTTCCTCGTCCACCCTGTTCCATGCCTCCGCGCAGACGGCGGCCCATTCCGGTTTGCTTGGAACTTCGCGAAGGGCGGCTTGCGCTCGTTGAAGCGCTTCCATGTCCTGCGGAGAAATCAGATAGGCCGCAGGGCGCCCGTGGCGGGTAATGATGATCGGCTCGCGCTGGGCCTTGTCGAGCAGTTGCCCGAAACGGTTCTGAGCCTCCACCGACGATACTTGCATCATGATCTGCTTCGGGAGTAGCTAACCTGAACAGTTTATGCGATGACTCTCGGTGCTTGCACAAAAATCCCGGGCCTCGCGGGCTCATGCCGCCGCGCACTTCTTCACCGTCTCCCAAGTCCGCGTCGTCAACTCCGTCCCGAAGGTCTTCTCGATCAGCGTCATGAACACCGGCCCGCGCGGCCCCGGGACATAAGCCGAGAACACCTGCATCTCGTCCATCGCCAGAATCCGCGCCGCTTCGAACTCGATCGGCAGCGCCAGCCGGGTGGCTCGCGGTTCGCGCAGGAAGGTCACGACCCGCTTCGCGCCGGCGGGCAGTTCGTGCGCCGCACAGGGGTCGGCTGCCAGCAGGTCGCGCAGGGCGTCGGACGAACGCACGATGGTGAGAAAGCGCCGTCCGAGCGCCGCTTCCATGGCCGCCTCGGCCTTGCGTTCGAGCGTCGTCCGCGCCGCGGCACGCGCATCGAACGCCACGTTGCCGCTCGACAGCAGGGTCTTCACCTCCGTGAAGCCTGCGCTTTCGAAGCAGCGCTTGAGCTCCGGCATCTTGGCGTTCATCGGACTGACGCCACGAAGAAAGGCGACGTAGCGCGGCACTTCAGATGTCTTCGAGCAGCGGGTAGGGCAATGGCTCCACCGTCAGCGCCGGCCCATCGACCGCCCGCGCATGCAGCCCGCCTGCATCGATCGCCGCGATCTGGATGGAGATCAAGGCCGCCCAGCCGCCACCCGGCGCCGGCGCGGCCTGCGCTACGGTGCCGACCGGCTGCGCCGGATCGTTGACAGCGAAGACTTCCTGGCCGGCCGCCACCTCGCCGTCGGCCTGCACCAGGTAGGTCCGGCGCTTCAGGGTGCCGCGGAACTGGCTGCGGGCCACGATCTCCTGGCCCGGGTAGCAGCCCTTCTTGAAGTTCACGCCGCCGACCGACTCGTAGTTGATCATCTGCGGCACGAAGGCCTCGACCACCGGGCTGGTCAGGGTCACGATGCCGCTGCGCACCTCGCTCCATTCCCAGATCGCCGGATCGAGTTCGGCGCCCAGGGGCGCGGGGCTGGCGGCCGGTGCGATCCACAGGGCGCGAGGCACGCCGTCGGACGGGTAGAGCGACACCACGTGCGCCGCGCCGACCGTGCTGGCGCGCCCCGGGAGCGCCCCGGCATCGACCCCATTGGCGGCCAGGGCGGTGCCGGTCAACCCGTAAAGCGAGAAATCGGCGCTGGCGTCGCTGAGCTTGGCCTTGGACCGCAGCACGTACATCGACAGGCGCTTGAGCGTCGCGGCCAGGATGTCGCTGCTGCAGACCAGCAGGATGCGATCGGGTTCGGGCCGGATGCCGACGAAGCTCGCGATCGCGCGGCCCTTGGCCGTGCAAAGCGCCGCCAGCCGCGCCTCGGAGGCATCGAGCAAGACGAAATCCTGGGTCAGCTGGCCATGCAGGAAGCTCGCTGCATCGGGGCCCTCGGCACGGATCACGCCGAGGTGGGGGAGGGCGGTGACGCCATTCGGAACGACAGAGGTCATCGCTGAATTATCATGGGCGTCTGCGTTCCGTTCGGCCCACAGGGCTTAGCCGTTCTTGCTACCGTCATCCGTCCGCCTCCCTTCCCGGAACCCGTGCGTCGCTTCTTCCTCACACTTTTCCTGCTGGCTGCCCTGATCGTGCTCGGCGCCGGGGCAGCCGGGCTCTGGTGGGTCAACCAGCCCCTCAAGCTGCCGGCCCCCAACGTCGACCTGTCCGTCGAGCCCGGCACCACGCCGCGCGGCATCGCGCAGGCAGTGGCCGATGCCGGCGTCGACGTGCCGCCGCAATTGCTCTACCTGTGGTTTCGCTTCTCCGGCCAGGACCGCCAGATGCGCGCCGGCAGCTACGAGCTCGACCGCGGCGTGACGCCGCGCCTGCTGCTCAACATCCTTGTGCGCGGCGAGGAAGCCACCCGCAGCCTGGTGCTGGTCGAAGGCTGGAACTTCCGCCAGGTGCGCGCGGCGCTGGCCAAGGCCGAGCAGCTCAAGCCCGAGACCGCCGGGCGCAGCGACGAGGAAATCATGGCGCTGGTCGGACGGCCTGGCGTGCATCCCGAAGGGCGCTTCTTTCCCGATACCTACACCTACTCCAAGGGCTCGACCGATATCGCCCTGCTGCAGCGCGCGATGCGCGCCATGGACAAGAAGCTGGACGCCGCCTGGGCCGCCCGGGCCTCCGACCTGCCCCTGAAAACGCCCGATGAGGCGCTGATTCTGGCCAGCATTGTCGAAAAGGAGACAGGCAAGGCGCAGGACCGGGCCGAGATCGCCGCCGTCTTCACCAACCGCCTGCGCCTGGGCATGCCCTTGCAGACCGACCCGACCGTGATCTACGGGCTCGGCACGCGTTTTGACGGCAACCTGCGCAAGCGCGATCTCCAGGCCGACACGCCGTGGAACACCTACACCCGCAACGGGCTGCCGCCGACGCCGATCGCGATGCCCGGCAAGGCGGCCTTGCTGGCGGCGGTGCAGCCGGCACAAAGCAAGTCGCTCTATTTCGTTTCCCGAGGCGACGGCACCAGCCAGTTCAGCAGTTCGCTGGACGACCACAACCGGGCAGTGAACCGCTACCAGCGCGGCGGCAACACCGACCCCAACCAGCGGAGCGGGCAATGAAAGGGCTTTTCCTGACCCTCGAGGGCATCGACGGCGCCGGCAAGTCGAGCCACATCGATGCGCTCGAGGCGTTGTTCAAGGCCCAGGGCCGCGCGGTCACGCGCACCCGCGAGCCCGGCGGCACGCCGCTGGCCGAAAGCCTGCGCACGATGATCCTCGAACAGCCGATGGACCCGCTGACCGAGTCGCTGCTGGTCTTCGCCGCCCGCCGCGACCACGTGGTGCGGGTGATCGATCCGGCGCTGGCACGCGGCGACGTGGTGCTCTGCGACCGTTTCACCGACGCCACCTTCGCCTACCAGGGCGCCGGCCGCGGTTTCGATCCGGCCGTGCTGTCGACGCTCGAAGCCTGGGTGCAGGCGGCACCGCAGGCCCTGCTGCAGCCCGACATCACCCTGTGGTTCGACCTGCCGCCCGAGACCGCGGCCGAGCGCCTGGCCGGGGCCCGGCTGCCGGACAAGTTCGAATCGCAACCGGTCGAGTTCTTTCGCCGGGTGGCGGCCGGCTACGCGGCGCGCGCCGCGGCGGCCCCGCGCTTCGCCCGCATCGACGCCAGCCGCTCGCGCGAGCAGGTCTGGCAGCAGGTCGAGGCCGTGCTGGCCCAGCGCGGGCTGGTTCCGGCCGATTCGGGAGCCAGCGCATGACCGCCGATTCGCTGCCGCCCTGGCTGCGCCAGCCGCTGGTCGAACTGCTGCGCCAGCGCGGCCATGCCTGGCTGCTCCAGGGCCCCTCGGGCCTGGGCCAGTACGAGCTCGGGCTGGCGCTGGCGGCCGCCTGGCTCTGCGAGCAGCCCGAGGAAGCCAAGGCGCAGGGCGCCTGCGGCCATTGCCCGAGCTGCCACGCGATCCAGGTGCGCACCCACGCCGACCTCTGCGTGCTGATGCCCGAGGTCGCGATGCAGGCGCTGGGCTGGCCGCTGGATGAAAAATCGCAGGCCGACATCGACGACAAGAAGCGCAAGCCCAGCCGCGAGATCCGGGTCGAGGCGATGCGCGACGCCATCGGCTTCGCCCAGCGCACCAGCGCCCGCGGCCGCGGCAAGGCGGTGCTGGTCTACCCGGCCGAGCGCATGAACAACATCACGGCCAACGCCCTGCTCAAGACGCTCGAGGAGCCGGTGGGCGAGGTCCGTTTCGTGCTGGCCAGCGAAGCCGCCTGGCAGCTGCTGCCCACCATCCGCAGCCGTTGCCTGGGCTTCACGCTGCCTTGGCCCGACAGCGGCCAGGCGCAGGACTGGCTGGTCGGGCAGGGCGTGCCCGCGGCCGACGCGCCCGGCCTGCTGCGCGCGGCCGGCGGCCGGCCCAGCGACGCCTTGCGGCTGGCCAGCCAGGGCCAATCGCCCAAGGCCTGGTCGCTGCTGCCCAAGGCAATGTCGCGCGGCGAGGTCGGGGCACTGTCCGACCATGCGCCGGCCCAGGCCATCGGTGCGCTGCAGAAGCTCTGCCACGACCTGATGGCGGTCGATTGCGGCGCGCTGCCACGCTTCTTCGAGCCCGCCGACCTGCCGCCGGCGCCGCCGCGGGCTGCATTGGCTCGCTGGTCGCGGTCGCTCGCCAGTGCGGCAAAAACCGCAGAACACCCGTTCAATGCGGGCCTGATGCTCGAAGCGCTTGTGAGCGAGGCGCGAACCACCCTAAACTCGGCACGCCGCCGCCCATGAACACACCTGTCGCCCCCACCCCCTCCGCGCCCGTCCGGCCCAGCGTCATCCAGTTGGCGATCAAGGAAAAGGGCGCGCTCTACGCGGCGTACATCCCGCTGTTCGCCGAAGGCGGGATCTTCATCCCGACCGCGCGCGAGTACCGGCTGGGCGACGACGTCTACGTGCTGCTGACCCTGCCCGACGACCCCCAGCGCTATCCGGTCGCCGGCAAGGTCGCCTGGATCACGCCGGCCCGCGCCGCCGGCAACCGGGCGCCCGGGGTCGGCATCCGTTTTCCTTCCGACGACAAGTCGCGCCAGCTCAAGGCGCGCATCGAAGAGGCTTTGGGCGCCACTCTGGCCTCCGACCGCCCGACCCAAACAATCTGAAGTGATGGCCCCCACGCTCCTCACTTCGTGTGTCGCTGCCCCCCGAGGGGGCCGCAGGCCGCCTTGGGGCGGCCCGGCGCCGGCCTGAGTTCCGCTCCCCCACCGGGCACGACGCCGCTTGCCGCGGTGGTTGTGCCGTTCCGACGACGTTTGCCGCGATGTTCACCGACTCCCACTGCCACCTGACCTTTCCCGAGTTCGCGGACCAGATGCCGCAGATCCGCGCCGCGATGGCAGCCGCCCAGGTCGACCGGGCGCTGTGCATCTGCACCACGCTGGAGGAGTTCCCCGAGGTCCAGGCGCTGGCCGAGCGGCACGACAATTTCTGGGCCAGCGTCGGCGTCCATCCCGACAACGAAGACATCCTCGAGCCCACGGTCGAGGGCCTGGTGCAGCGTGCCGCACTGCCCAAGGTGATCGCCATCGGCGAGACCGGGCTCGACTACTACCAGATGGAAGAACGCAAGGGCGGCCGCAGCATCGCCGACATGGAGTGGCAGCGCGACCGCTTCCGGGTCCATATCCGGGCCGCCCAGCAGACCCGCAAGCCGCTGGTCATCCATACCCGTGAAGCCTCGGCCGACACGCTGGCCATCCTGAAGGAGGAGGGCGAGACCGGCGGCGGCCAGGCCGCCGGCGGCGTCTTCCATTGCTTCACCGAGACCGCCGAGGTGGCGCGAGCAGCGCTCGACCTCGGCTTCTATATTTCGTTCTCGGGCATCCTGACCTTCAAGAAGGCGCAGGACCTTCGCGACGTGGCGGCCTTCGTGCCGCTCGACCGGATGCTGATCGAGACCGACAGCCCCTACCTGGCGCCCGTGCCCTATCGCGGCAAGACCAACAATCCGTCCTACGTGCCCTTCGTCGCGCAGCAGATCGCCCAACTGCGCCAATTGCCGATCGAGGCGATCGCAAAGGCCACCAGCGACAATTTCGAGACCCTGTTCAGCGGGGCCAAGACATGACAAATTACTTTAAAAAATTCATTTATCTCGTTGTCATTGCTTCATCTTTTGCTGCGCACGCCAGCGACTATGACGATTTCTTCCGGGCCGCCCGGGCCGACAACGCCAGCGGCATGAAGCGCCTGCTGGCCAAGGGCTTCGACCCCAACACGCGCGACGACAAGGGCCAGACCGCCTTGCTGATCGCGATGCGCGAGCCCTCGCCGGAGGTGATCGACGTGCTGATCGCCTTCCCGAAGACCAACGTCGAGGCCCGCAACGCGAAGGACGAGAGCCCGCTGATGCTGGCGGCCATCAAGGGCCAGCAGGACCTGGTGACCAAGCTGATCGCGCGCGATGCCGACATCAACAAGCCGGGCTGGACGCCGCTGCACTACGCGGCGACCAGCGGCCAGGTCGCGATCATGAAGCAGTTGCTCGACAAGGATGCCTTCATCAATGCCCAGTCGCCGAACGGCACCACGCCGCTGATGATGGCCGCGATGTACGGTTCGGCGGCCGCGGTGCAGTTGCTGCTCGACGAAGGCGCCGATGTCGCGATGAAGAACGAACAGGGCATGACCGCCGCCGACTTCGCCGAGCGCGCCAAGCGGCCGGACGCCATCCGGCTGCTCGGCGCGGCCGCCGCGCCGAAGCGGCCGGCCGACGGCAAGTGGTGACGCGACTCAACGCTTCGTTCCTCCCTGCCGCCTCGGCACAGACCCCGCCGCTTGCTTCGCCGCGCCGGCGACCTGCCGTTCGACGCTCGCGCAGTTCGTCTCTTCCCCCGGACCGGTCTCGACCAGGGGAACGAGCGCCGCCAGCGGGTTGACCGCTGCGAGTCCGAGCGCGGCGCCGAGGCGGGTGGCCAGCGGGCCCTTCACGATCTCGAATTCCGGCTGCTTGAACGACCCGTGCAGCCGCACCGGCGTGCGCAGCGACAGCAGGCCGACCTCCTTGGGCTTGGGCGCCACCGTGAGGTCGAAGCGCTCGTGCGCGAGGTCGAAGCTGCCGCTGCCCAAGACCTGCGTCTGCTCGGTATCGATCACGAAGAGGGTCGACTTGCCGCGTCCGCCGGCGACGTCGAAATTCACGCCGCCGCAGCGGATCACGATGTCCTTGTCGCCGCCGAGCAGAAGCGCCAGCACCTTGCCGCCGTTGAGCCCGCTCGCGGCATCCAGCAGGTTCGAGATCCTGCCGTTCACCACCGTCGCGGCGATCCGCCCGTCGGCCTTGGCCGCCGCGTCCGCGATCGAATTGCCCGTGCCCTTGAGCCGCAGCGTGGCGCCGACCCGGCCCGCACCCTTGGCCACGGTCGCCGGCATGGCGGGGAACAATTGGCCGATGCGCACGCGCTGCAGGTCGATCTGCACGTCGGACCGGATCGTCGGCTCGCGGGCGTCGAGGGCGACCTTGGCTGCCAGGGTGCCGCCGGCAAAGGCGAAGTCAAGCGGATCGATCTTCAGCCGCGCGTCCTGCAGGCGCAGCGAGGCCTTGAGACTTTGCAGCGGCAGGGCCTCGGGCACGACGAGTTGGGTGGCGACCAGGTCGACCTCGGCGTCGATCTTCTGCAACCGGCTGCCGTCGAAGCTGCCCGCCGGCAGCAGGTGGTCGGGGTCGATCGCCTTCTCCTTGGCCTTGGCGACCGGCCGACTGCTGCTCTCGGCTTGCGACACCGCAGGCTTGCCACCGCTCTCCTGGGTCTGGACACCGATCAGCGGGCCCAGGTCGGCCAGGTTGAGCCGCTTGCTGTGGAGGTCGGCCGTGAGCAGGGGACGCGGCTTGCGCGCCACGTAGGCGCCCTTGCCGCTGACGTCGCTCGAGCCGATGTGGCCGGCCAGGTCGTCCATCGTGTAGCGGTTGCCCTTGAGCACCAGGTGGCCCTGCAGCCGGTACGGCGGCGATGCCGGCAGCGGGAGCAGCAGGAACGGATAGAGGTTGGCCAGCGTCTGGCCTTCGATGCGCAGGTGCACGTCGATGCCCGAGATGTCTGCGGCGTCGGCGATCGTGCCCTCGACCGCCGCGCGCGTGGTTCCGGCGTCGAGCCGGCCTTGCAACGGGAAGGGCACACCGGACTCCTGGAAGCTCAGCACGTCGCCCGTCAGTGCACGGCCCGAGAAGCTGGCGTGGTGGTAGCTGCCCTTGAAGTCGTATTGCGTGGTGTAGCGGTTGTTGTCCGGCCTCGCGTCTGCGTCCTTGGCCTTTTCCTGGGCCGCCGGATCGAAGGTCGTGCCCCGGACTTCGAGCTCGAAGGGCTCGCCGTGGTCGATGTAGCGCAGCCGGCCGTGGTCCACCGAGAGCGTGCTGATGCGCAGCTTGCTCGGCGAGGTGTCGGCGGGATCGGAGAGGATCCAGTTCTTGCGGTTGTCGGGCAGGCGTTCGAAGACCAGGTCGGGACGCGTGAGCGCCACCCGGGGCACCAGGATCTTCTCGGGCAGCTCGCGCAGCGACACCGAGAACTCCACCATCTCGACCTGGGCCATGGCCGGCTCGTCCTTCGCCCAGGCGGCATTGCCGAAGTAGACGTCGCGCATCCGGATGGTCGGTGTCAGGCCGAGCTTCACATGCAAGTCGGAGGTCCGGAACTCACGCTCGGTCTTGTTCGAGATGTAGCGCTCGAGCGAAGGCCGCACCCAGTTCCAGTCGAAGAGTGCGACGAAAACGACGGCCGCAGCGACCAGCAGGGCCAGCCCCATCCAGATCGGATGTCGGCGCAGCAGGGTGCGGCGCGATGGGTTCATGGCGAGCTCGACGCTCGGGCTTTCGCCGCCGACGCGGGTTGGCCGGGCTCCGCGGGGGCTCGGCGAGGATCGGCGGACGAATCAACTGGCCGGAAACTGCTCGGGCAGAGGCCCTGGATCGTCTTCTTCTTTCGCGTCGGCGCGCTTGCCGGAATCGCGGCCCAGCTCCTTCATCATCTGCTCGCCCACCGGGTCCTTCCCGTCGAGCGGAATCGACTCTTCGGCGCCGAGCTCCGGCTCTTCGTTGCTTGCGTCTCTTCGGGGTGTATTCATGGCAATGCTCCTGTGAACGAGCACGTTGACGCCCGGTGAATCCGTGCGGCCTAGGGAGAAAGCCGAAACCCCTGTCAGCGTTGGCCGATCATTGGCATCCGAAGGACCTCGACGTGCCCAAGAGAGGCGACCGCCCGCACAGCCCGGTATCGCCCCCGGAGTCGGAGCTGCGCGGGCGTGCGCGAGGCCGGCATCAGGACAGCGCATTGGCTGACGTTCAGTAACGTCGCGTACAAGAAAAATCAGGCGACAGATCCTTCAGGGGAGCCGCCATGTTCGAAAGGTACAAGGTCAGGATTCAAGCCTATTGCGAGGAAGCGGGCATCGAGGTGCCGGTCGGTTTCGGCCGCCACGCGGCCGCCCGCTACGCGGCCATCGACGAGGAATGTTCGCCACCCAAACTCGTGGCGACGACCTGGCCGACCCGCAAGGAGGCGGTGAACTACCTGGTCAACCTGGCTGCAGGCAAGAGGACCCGGATTCTGGATTTCGAGGATCGGTGCGAACTCAGCTTCGACGGCAAGGCGAGCTTGCTCAGGGGCGCCACGTTCTGAGACCCGCGCGGTAACGCGTGCGCGAAGCGGCTTGCTCTCAGATCAGAAGATAACACAATGTTGATTATGTTAAATCTACGAGCAGCAAGAACTCCGGGTGCAAAGCAGCATCTGCAGAAATCTGTTCGCCACCTCATCCCCCCTCCCGCCAGTCCCAGGCAATTCGTTGGCAAAGGCCAGGCAAGCTCCTACAATTTTCTCGATGGCCAGTCTCCGCGCATTTCTGCTGTGGTTTGTGGTGCTCGCAGTGCCCTTTCAGGGCTACGCGGCGGCTGCCATGACGTTTTGCGCGCCTCAGCCGGCGCACGCGAACTCGGGAGCCGTCCACGACCACAATCGGCACGATCAAGGCGCACAAGGCGCTGAGCATCACCATGCAAAGGTGACCAGCGATGACAGCTCGGGCCACCATGATGCCCTGGGCTCGCAGCACGACGATTCCTCGGACGCGCCTCCCCACAAATGCGGCAATTGCGCCGCGTGTCATTCGGTCGGAATGACGCCGACCCTCGGCACGGCCATTCTTCGCGGTCTGCCTCAGGCCGATTTCGCCGAGCCCTTGCGCGCTTTGGCGACCGTGTCACCTAGCGTTCCCCACAAACCACCTCGCGTCTGACCGCGTCTGAACCGTCAGCGATCATCGGTTGCTGACGCGTCGACGCGCATGTACCCGCCGCCGAAGCTGCGTCCCCATCTTCCTTGCGATCGGTGATGGACGGCCTCAGGCCCTGCGCCGACGAAACCCTGAGGAGAAACCGCAAAGCGGCTGCCACAACACGTGTCGATCACGCGCGCTGTACAGGCTCTGAGAACTAGGAGGCGAGGATGACGATGCTCAATTGGGCGAGACGGTTGCAGCAGCTGCCGAATGCCCCGGTGCTTCGCTCGGCAATCCTCCGGTTGAAAGCCCGGGAGTTCCTCACTCCGGAAGGATTCTGCAAGTATTTTGGCGTCTTCGAGAGTTTCGACGCGGCACGTGCCTGGCTGCCCCGGAATGATGGATTCGATCATGCTGCATTGGCCCAAGGCTACGATGAGCATGTCCGTCACGTGTTTGCCTATGACTATCCCGCCATGTGGTGGCTTCAGCACGCTTTTGGCGATGGCTTCAGAAAGTTGCTGGACATCGGAGGCGCCTATGGCGTGCACTACTATGCCTATCGGCGCTATATCGAAATGCCGGATGACCTGATATGGGAGGTAGCCGAGTTGCCGGCAATGATCGCCATCGGCAAGGAATATGCCGCTCAGAAGGAAACCGCGCTTCGTTTCACTGGCGATGTCCAGGAGGCCGGAAGGCGCGCCAGCATCTGGCTCTCGTCTGGCACCCTCCAGTACATGGACGGAGGTCGAATAAGTCGCTTGCTCGGGGTGTCCGGGGCGCGACCGTCTCACATCCTTCTAAACAAACTTCCAATTTATGAAGGAAGCGACTTCGTCACGGCTCAGAACATCGGCTATGGCTGCTACTCGCCGGTGCAGGTCTACAACCGCGCTAGCTTCATCCGCGAGGTCGAGGACCTTGGCTACACGCTGAGGGACGAATGGAAGGT
>Ga0182007_10001319_pt1 | contig 13403 bp, 15 predicted proteins | sample Sormic07211113_1_FD_123023 | JGI IMG/M metagenome (GOLD analysis project Ga0182007, IMG submission 123023) | Rhizosphere microbial communities from Sorghum bicolor, Mead, Nebraska, USA - 072115-113_1 MetaG | ecosystem: Host-associated > Plants > Roots > Rhizosphere | place: USA: Nebraska... | reverse complement strand
GCACTCGAATGCCAGGCCATCCGCCTCGCCTGCCAACGCGCCACCACCGCCGACATCGAGCGCATGCGCGCAGCACTGGACGCCATCGAGGCCACAGTGGACGACGCTGCCGGAGGGGCACTGGCCGACTTCGAATTCCACCAGGCGATCGTGCGGTCGAGCAAATCCGACACGCTGATCCAGCTGCATGGCGCGATGGCCGCGATGCTGACCCGCTCGCACCGGGACCGCCGCCATCTGGTGGGCGAACACAAGGACGAGTCGATCAAGCGCACCGTGGTCGAAGACCACCACCTGCTGCTGGAGATGGTGATCGCCGGCGACGAAGACGCCGCCGACCAGGCCCTTCGCAAGCACTTCCGCATCGGCGACGAATTGAGGCGGCAGAAGGCAATTGCTCCCCGCAAGGCGGCCGCCGCGCCGGCGGCCCCGCCGACCGCCAAGAAACCCAGGAAGGCCAAGGCAACCCCATGAGCGATGAAACAAGCAAGGGCGTCGTCGGCTTCATCGGCATCGGGACGATGGGCCGCGAGATGGCCATCAACCTCGCGAACGCCGGCCATCGCGTCAAGGCCTATGACGTGCGGCGAGAGGCCGTCGACGCACTCGCGCCTTTCGGCATCGACGCGGCGGCCAGCATTGCCGATGCAAGCACCGCGGCCGACGCCGTGGTCACGATGCTGCCGGACACGCCGGACGTCGAGGCTGTCGTCCGTGGCGACGGCGGACTCCTTGCTCATCCGCCGGCGGGTCGACTGGTCATCGACATGAGCACCATCGCACCCGGCGCCGTGCGCCGCATGTCCGCCGACCTGGCCCGCATCGGCGTCGCATTCCTCGACGCGCCCGTCTCGGGGGGGCCGATCGGCGCCCGGAACGCGGCGCTGTCCATCATGGCCGGAGGCGACGCGGCAGCCTTCGAAAAGGCCCGGCGCTTCTTTTCGGCGATGGGAACGACGATCACGCACGTCGGCGAAAGCGGGTCGGGCCAGACGGTCAAGCTGTGCAACCAGCTGATCTGCGGCATCAACTTGCAGGCGATCTGCGAAGCGCTGGTCCTCGGCCGTGCCGCCGGCGTCGACCTGCCCCGGCTGCGCGAGGTGCTCATGGGGGGTTCGGCCGCTTCCTGGATGCTCGACAAGCTGGGCCCGCAGATGATCGAGGGCGACGCTTCGGCCGGCTTCCGGATCGACCTGATGCTCAAGGACCTGCGCCTGGTGGCGCAGCAGGCCGCGGAAACCAACGTGCCGCTGCCGGCCACTTCACTGGTCACGACGCAATACCTCGATGCACGGGCCCACGGCGAAGGATCCAACGGCAACCAGGCCCTGTTTCGCGTCTACGACCGCATGAGCGGACAGGCACCGGCATGACGCTCGATTTCGCGGCGGTGCTGTCGCGCTGGCCGATGTTTCTCGACGGCGCAATCGTGACCGTGAAACTCGCGACCGGTGCCACCGTCATCGGCTTCGCCATCGGGACGCTGTTCGCCATCGCCAAGCGAAGCAACGTGGTGTGGGCGCAGCGCGTGGCAAGCGCCTATGTCGAGGCGATTCGCAACACACCGCTGCTGGTGCAGATCTTCCTGGTCTACTTCGGCCTCAGCAGCATCGGCCTCAAGCTGCCCGCCATCACGGTGGCGACCGCGGCGCTGATCATCAACGTCGGCGCCTATGCGACCGAGATCATGCGGGCCGGCTTCGACTCCATCCACAAGGGCCAGGTCGAGGCCGCCGAATGCCTGGCGCTCAGTCGCCGGCAGGTCTACTGGCACGTCGTCCTGCTGCCGGCGATGGAGCGGGTCTACCCGGCGCTGACCAGCCAGTTCGTGCTGCTGATGCTGGCGACCTCGGTCTGCTCGCAGATCTCCGCCGAAGAGCTCACGGCAGTGGCGAACTTCGTGCAGTCCGACACCTATCGGCCGTTCGAGACCTACGTGCTGGTCGGCGTCCTCTACGTGCTGCTCTCTCTCGCCATGCGCGCAGCGTTCTGGGGGCTGGGCATGTGGCTCTTTCCGCGCCGGCGCCGGCTGGGGACCGCCCTGTGACGACCGGCCTGAACGCCAATCACCTGCTGTTCCTGCTGCACGGGGCGGCCTGGACGATCGGCCTGTCGTTGATCGCCTTCATCGGCGGCGGCCTGCTCGGCATGGTCGTCGCGCTGTGCCGGGTGTCGCCGCTCAAGTCGGTGCGCCTGGCCACCGGCACCTACGTGCAACTGGTGCAGGGCACCCCGCTCATGGTGATCCTGTTCATGACCTTCTTCGGCCTGCCCGCCCTGGGCCTGAAGATCTCGCCGCTGACGGCAGCGAGCGCGTCGCTGCTGGTCTATGTGTCGGCCTACCTCGGCGAAATCTGGCGCGGCTGCATTCTGTCGGTGCCGCGCGCACAGTGGGAAGCGGCCGAATGCCTGGCGTTGACGCGCGCGCAGCGCATGCGGAAGGTCGTCTTGCCGCAGGCGATCCGCATCGCCATGCCGCCCACCGTCGGCTTCATGGTGCAGATCGTCAAGAACACCTCGCTGGCATCGGTGGTCGGCTTCGTCGAGCTGGCCCGTGCCGGCCAGATCATCAACAACTCGCTGTTCGAGCCCTTCCTGGTCTACCTGATCATCGCGGCGGTCTACTTCGCGCTGTGCTATCCCCTGTCGCGCTGGAGTCGCCGGCTCGAGCGCCGCAGCGCCCGGGCGCAGGAAGCCCGGAGCTTGTCCACCCCGCCGGGCCAACTCTCCCTGACATGAGCGACAGCTATATGAACAGCGACGATCCCATCGTGATGCTGCGCGACGTGCGCAAGAGCTTCGGCAGCCACCTGGTGCTGGCCGGCGTCGACATGGAGGCGCATCGCGGCGAGGTCACGGCCATCATCGGCCGCAGCGGCTCCGGCAAGAGCACGGCGCTGCGCTGCATCGATCGCCTCGAAGTGGTCGACAGCGGCCAGATCTCGGTCTGCGGGCGCCGCGTGGACGACCCGAACGTCGACCTCAAGGCCTTGCGCCTCGACGTCGGCATCGTCTTCCAGAGCTACAACCTCTTCCCGCATCTGACGATCGAGGAGAACATCATGCTGGCCCCGCGTGCCGCCAAGGGCGTCGACAAGGCACAGGCGCGCGAACTCGCGCAATCCGTCCTCGCCAAGGTCGGCTTGTCGGAGAAGGCGAAGGCCTATCCCGAGCAGCTTTCCGGTGGCCAGCAGCAGCGGGTCGCGATCGCGCGGTCGCTGGCGATGCAGCCGAAAGTCATGCTGTTCGACGAGGTCACCTCGGCGCTGGACCCCCAGTTGACCGGCGAGGTCCTGAAGGTCATCGAGGAACTCGCCGCCGCCGGCATGACCATGGTCATGGTCACCCACGAGATGGCCTTTGCGCGCCGGGTGGCCGACAAGGTGGTCTTCATGCATTCCGGCCGCGTGTGGGAGCACGGCGATGCCAGCATCCTGACCGATCCGCAAACGCCGGAACTCCAACAATTCGTGCACAGCGACTTGTAGCTTCACCGATCCCAAGCGAAAAACCAAGGAGACAACATGACACCGATTCGTGCTTCCCTCGCAGCAGCCTGCCTCAGCCTGTTGGCATTGACCGCGCACGCCGACCTGCTGGACGACATCATGGCGGCGAAGAAGATACGCATCTCCACCGACGTCGCGATTCCTCCGGCCGGCATGATGGATGCCAACATGCAGCCCACCGGCTCCGATGTCGAGACCGCGAAGCTGCTGGCCCAGGATTGGGGCCTGCAGATCGAGTGGGTGCCGACCACCGGCGCGACCCGCATTCCGAACCTCAACACCGGCAAGGCCGACATCGTCATCTCGACCCTGTCGGTCACGCCCGAGCGGGCCAAGATCATCGACTTCTCGAAGCCCTACGCGGTTCTTCAATCGGTCGTGGGCGCGCCGAAGAATGCGTCGATCAAGGATTGGGGCGACCTGAAGGGAAAGAACGTCACGGTGTCGCGCGGCACGACGCAGGACACCGAACTGAGCGCCATGGCGAACGACAAGGGCTTCAAGGTCGTGCGCTACGACGACGACGCCACCGTGGTCGCCGCGGGCGCCACCGGCCAGGCGGAGGTCGTCGCGACGTCGGTGGCGCTGGTGAACCAGATCTCGGCCAAGAATCCGCAGAAGCCCTGGGAGCCGAAGTTCGTCATCCGCAACTTCGACCTCGCGATCGGCGTCAAGCAAGGCGAGCCGCGGCTGTTGGCGAAGCTGAACGAATGGGTCGCCGCCAACCTCAAGAACGGAAAGCTGAGCGACACCTACAAGAAGTTCTATGGTGTCGGCCTGCCCGCGTCCATGACCAACTGAAAACCTGAAAGAACGCAGCACCATGAAACTCGCCATCGGCTCGGACCACGCAGGTTGGGCACTCAAGGGCGGCGTGATCGCCCATCTCGAGGCGCTCGGCCACCAGGTGGTCGACGTCGGAAGCCATGACGCCAACCCGGTGGATTTTCCGGACATTGCCCAGGCACTGACGGCCCAGGTGCTGTCCGGCGAGGTCGAGCGCGGCATCATGGTGTGCGGCACCGGCGTCGGCGCGGCGATCGCGGCGAACAAGGTGCGCGGCATCCGCGCCGCCGTCTGCCACGACGTGCATTCGTCGCACCAGAGCGTCGAGCACGACGACGTCAACGTCATGTGCATCGGGGCCCAGATCGTGGGACCCTGGCTTGCCAACGACCTGGTGACGGCGTTCCTCGATGCCAGGTTCGACGACAACGAAGACTATCGCCGTCGGGTCCGGAAGCTGCACGACATGGAGCGAGACCTCAAGTGAACGCCCCGGCGTTGCGGCAAGGCGTCGTCGTCTTCGGCAGCCTGAACATGGACCTGGTGGCACGCGTGCCGCGCATGCCCAGGCCCGGCGAGACCCTCACCGGCGAGAGCCTGCTCGTCAATCCGGGCGGCAAAGGGGCCAACCAGGCGGTGGCCTGCGCGCTCCAGGGTGCAAGGGTGCAGATGGTGGGCCGGGTCGGCGACGATGACTTCGCGGACCAGCTGCGGGCAGCCCTGGACATCCGTCGGGTCGACCACACCGGCGTCGGCAGCACACCGGGCCAGAGCACCGGCGTGGCGATGATCATGGTCGACAGCGGCGGACAGAACTGCATCACCGTGATTCCCGGCGCCAACGCATCGGTGACCGTCGCCGACGCGGACCTCCTGCGGCCGCATCTCGAACGGGCGGCGATGCTGCTGCTGCAGCTCGAGGTGCCGTTGGCCTCGGTGGTGCGTGCCGCCGCGGTCTCGCGCCAGGCCGGCTGCACCGTCCTGTTGAATCCTGCGCCTGCGCAACTGCTGCCGCCCGAACTGTGGCGATCGATCGACATCCTGGTCGTCAACGAAACCGAGGCCGGCCTCCTCTCCGGCATGCCCCTGGTCACGCGCTCGAACGCCGGGGAAGCTGCGAGCCTCCTGCGCCGAAACGGACCGGGCGACGTGCTGGTGACCCTGGGCGAGCAAGGCGTCGTATGGAGCTCCGGCGCCGGAACGCAGCACTTCGAGGCGCAGCCGGTTGTCGCGGTCGATACGACGGCGGCGGGGGACACGTTCATCGGGGCATTTGCGGCCCTGCGGGCGGAAGGCCGCGGGATGGCCGAGGCCATTCGCCATGCCATACGCGCCGCGGCAATCTGCGTGACGCGCGTCGGCGCCCAGGCGTCGATGCCTTCGCGGGCTGATGTCCTTCGGGAGACCTTTCCCAACCCACCATAAGCTCTTCCTATACGACCAGAGCGAACTCGTCTTGGCCTCGCGAGCGGGATTTGCGTACCGTTCGGTCCGTGCAATCCCTCAACCAGGACGACATGTGACCACCTCCCGAATTGCCGCCCGCGTGCGGCGGATCAAGCCCTCGCCCAGTACCTCCGCCGCCGACCGCGCCAACGAGCTGCGCCGCCAGGGCAAGTCGATCGTGAACCTCGTGGTCGGCGAACCCGACTTCGACACGCCGGCCCACATCCGCCAGGCCGCCGCCGCCGCGATCGAGAAGGGCGCCACGCGCTACACCCTGATGGCGGGCACCGTGGAGCTGCGCCAGGCGATCGTCGCCAAGCTCGAACGCGAGAACGGCCTGCACTACGCGATGGACGAGATCATCGCCACCAACGGCGCCAAGAGCGCCATCTACAACGCCCTGGCGGTCACACTGGAGCCGGGGGACGAGGTGATCGTGCCCGCCCCCTACTGGGTGTCCTACCCGGACATGGTGATCGCCTGCGAAGGCGTGCCGGTGACCGTCCCCTGCCCCGAATCCAGCGGCTTCAAGCTGCAGCCGGCGCAGCTCGAGGCGGCCATCACGCCGCGCACCCGCTGGCTGCTGATCAACTCGCCGAGCAACCCCACCGGCGCGAGCTACACCGCCGACGAGTACCGGGCCCTGGCCGAGGTGCTGCTGCGCCATCCCCAGGTGCTGGTGATGACCGACGACATCTACGAGCACATCCGTTTCGACGGCCAGAAGACGCCGCACATCCTCGCGGTCGCGCCGGCCCTGCGCGACCGCACGCTGGTCGTCAACGGCGTGTCGAAGACCTACGCGATGACCGGCTGGCGGATCGGCTACGTGGCCGGGCCGTCGGACCTGGTGCGCGCGCTCGACACGCTGCTGTCGCAGTCGGCGGGCAACTGCTGCTCGGTCAGCCAGGCCGCGGCGGCGGCTGCGATGAACGGCGACCAGAGTTTCGTGACCGAGAGCGTCGCCATCTACAAGCAGCGCCGCGACCGCACGCTCGCGCTGGTCAACGCGATCGGGGGCCTGAGCTGCGCGACGCCCCCGGGCGCTTTCTACCTCTACGTCAACTGCGCCGGCCTGATCGGCAAGACCACGCCGGCGGGCAAGACGCTGGCCGAGGACGGCGACGTGGTCATGTACCTGCTCGAGAGCCAGGGCGTGGCCGTGGTCGCGGGCACCGCCTACGGGCTCTCGCCCTACTTCCGCCTCTCCATCGCGACCTCGATCGAAACGCTCGAGGAAGGCTGCGCCCGGATCGCCCGGGCCGTGGCCGAGCTGCACTGAAGGACACCCCCATGACATTCAAAGGCATCCGCAAGAACCCGTCCGCGCCGCAGGTCGACGCGGCGATCCTCGCCGCGCTGCGCGACATCCCGGTCGCGGCGCTGAGCGACAACATGCACCGCAACATCGGCAGCGTCGGCCTCACGCCCTACCACCGGCCGGGCCCGGCCACCATGGCGGGCACCGCCGTGACGATCAAGTCGCGCGGCGGCGACAACCTCACGCTGCTGCGGGCCTTCGAGTTCTGCCGCCCCGGCGACGTGATCGTGATCGATGCCGACGGCGACCTCTCGAATGCCGTGATCGGCGGCATCCTGTCCTTCTACGCCGCCACCATCGGCACCGCCGGCGTGGTGCTCGACGGTGCGATCCGCGACCTGGCGGAGATCCGGGCGCGCGACTTCCCGGTGTATGCGCGCGGCGTGAACCACCGCGGCCCCTACAAGGACGGCCCGGGCGAGATCAACGTCCCGGTTTCGGTCGGCGGCATGGTGGTGAACCCCGGCGACATCGTGGTCGGCGACCAGGACGGCCTGATGGCCTTCGCACCCGACGAAGCCGAGGCGCTGATCACCAAGGCGCGCGCCCATCTCGAGGCCGAGGCCAACACCATGCGCGCCATGAAGGAGGGGCGCTGGGACCGGTCCTTCATCGATGCGCTCGAGGCGCGCTGCGCCAACTGAGCCAGGGGGAAACCCCGGCCGTCCGCGGGCCGCTGGCCGGCCGACAATGGCGCTGGCCCGGCCGTTCCTCTCCTTGACTCCCTCGGACACCGCATGACGAACAACGTACTCAAGTCCTTCGACCTCACGGGGCGCACCGCCCTTGTCACCGGCTCCAGCGCCGGCATCGGCTTTGCGCTGGCGCGCGGCCTGGCCGGCGCCGGCGCGCGCGCGATCCTGAACGCGCGCAACGCGGCCAAGCTCGAAGCCGCCGCCGAAGTGCTGCGCGGCGAAGGCCTGCAGGTGCTGACCGCCGCCTTCGACGTCACCTCGGGCGAGGCGGTGACGGCCGCCATCGCGCGCATCGAGGCCGAGGTCGGCGCCATCGACATCCTGGTCAACAACGCCGGCATGCAGCGCCGGGCACCGCTGGACCAGTTCGCCGAAGCCGACTGGCACGAGCTCATGAAGACCAACGTCGACAGCGTCTTCCTGGTCGGCCAGGCCGTGGCGCGGCACATGATCGGGCGCCGGCGCGGCAAGATCGTCAACATCTGCTCGGTCCAGAGCGAACTGGGCCGCCCCGGCATCGCCCCCTACACGGCCAGCAAGGGCGCGGTCAAGATGCTCACCAAGGGCATGGCGATCGACTGGGGCCAGCACGGCATCCAGGTCAACGGCCTGGGGCCGGGCTACTTCAAGACCGAGCTGACCGACGCGCTGGTCAAGAACGAGGAATTCACCCAGTGGCTGGTGGGTCGCACCCCCTCGCGCCGCTGGGGCGATGTCGAGGACCTGGTCGGCGCGGCCGTCTTCCTGTCCAGCGACGCCTCCAATTTCGTCAACGGCCACATCCTCTACGTGGATGGCGGCGTCACGGCAACCCTCTGAGGACCCCCATGGAAGCGCTCGTCATCCACGCCCCCGGCGACCTGCGGGTCGAACAGTTCGACACCGCCCCGCTCGGGCCCGACCAGCTGCAGGTGCGGGTGCGCTGCGGCGGCATCTGCGGCTCCGACCTGCACTACTACCAGCATGGCGGCTTCGGCACCGTGCGCATCAAGGAGCCGATGGTGCTCGGCCACGAGGTGGCCGGCATGATCGAGGCGGTGGGCGCCGACGTGCGCGGCTACGCCGTCGGCGAGCGCGTCGCGATCAGCCCCAGCAGGCCCTGCGGCCTGTGCACCTACTGCCAGCAGGGTCTGCAGAACCACTGCCTCGACATGCGCTACTACGGCAGCGCGATGCGCACCCCGCACGTGCAGGGGGCCTTCCGCCAGCAGATCGTGGTCGAGACCCACCAGGCCCACAAGCTCGCCGATTCGGTCAGCGACGGCGAGGGCTCGATGGCCGAGCCGCTGTCGGTGGCGCTGCATGCGGTGCGCCGGGCCGGTTCATTGCTGGGCAAGCGGGTGCTGGTGACGGGCTGCGGCCCGATCGGCGCGCTGGCGATCATCGCGGCGCGGCGCGCGGGCGCCGTGCACATCGTGGCCACCGACGTCGGCGCCCACACGCTGGGCAAGGCGCTCAAGGTGGGCGCCGACGAGGTGGTCAACGTGGCCGACGACCCCGAAGGACTGCAGCGCTTCACGGCCGACAAGGGCAGCTTCGACGTGCTGTTCGAGGCCAGCGGCAACGCCCGCGCGCTGGTCGGCGCCTTCGACGCGCTGCGCCCGCGCGCCGTGATCGTCCAGCTCGGCCTGGGCGGCGAGATGACGCTGCCGATCAACACCATCGTGGCCAAGGAGTTCGACCTGCGCGGCGCCTTCCGCTTCCACGAGGAGTTCGCGGTGGCCGTCGAGCTGCTGAACAAGGGCCTGGTCGACGTCAAGCCGCTGATCTCGGCTACGCTGTCGTACCGGGATTCGGCCCGCGCCTTCGCGCTGGCGGCCGATCGCTCGCAGGCGATGAAGGTGATCCTGAACTTCGACTGACATCCGTCATGACCAGAACCTGGCTGCTTCCCATCGCATTTGCGTTCGCCGGCGCGGCCGCGGCCGCCGAACCCTGCGAAGCCTTGCGGGCGCAGATCGAAGCCAAGATCGCCGCCGCCGGCGTGACGCGCTTCAGCGTCACCACGGTCGACGCGGCTGCGGTGGCGGCCGGCCAGGTGGTGGGCAGCTGCGAACTCGGCAGCAAGAAGATCGTCTACCAGCGCGAACCGGGCAGCGGGGCCGGGGCGGCCCCTGCGCGACCGCGCGGCGAGCCGATCCTCACGGAGTGCAAGAACGGAACAGTCTCGGTCGGCGGCGATTGCCCCCGATAGCGGCTGCGCCCGCGCTCAGCGGCAGACCGTGGTCGTGCCGACCGGCTGGCAGGTCTTGCCGTCGATGCTCCGGTAGCGCTCCAGCTGGCCCGAGCGGTTGAACCGGTTGCCCTGGCGGTCGTCGCAGCCGCCCGCGTCGCAGCTGCGGATCCGCGGCCGCATGTCGCGTGGCGGCGCAGGCCGGCCATAGGCGCCGCCATAGCCGGGATAGGCATAGCCGGAACCGTCGTCGACCAGCATCGGGTCGCTGCCGCGGTCGCTCCAGCGCGAATCGCCGGCCGGCTGGTTGCTGTTCGCGCCGTTGCCGATCACGCCCGGGCCGGAAGGCGCCGGCGGCGCATGCACGATGGGCGCCGGCGGCTCGCGCGGCACGGCCGCCGGCCGGTCGCTGCCGTCCGCGGCGGGTGGCGGCGCCTCGAGGATCGTGACCCGCCCCGCCGCGCGGGCACCCGCCGGGCAGGCGCCGTCGGTATAGCTCACGTTGCCGGCCGCGTCCGCGCACCGCACCACTTCGGCACCGGCCACCGGGCCGAGCAGAAGCATGGCGAAGATGAGAGAGGTGCGGCGCATGGCACACCCATTGTGCCGGTCTCCTCGTCACTCCGAGAAGGATTTCACCTCGACCGGCAGCACCGGCGCCTGCCAGCGATAGGCCGCGCTCAGCGCGTTGCGATCCGGCGGTGCTCCCGGCCATTGGATGTCGAGCAGGTCCGCGATCGTCCAGCCGGCCCAATCCGCCCTGAAAGGCGTGAGCGCCGCCCCGGCTGCGCGCGAGGCATCGGGCGGGTCCTGCCAGATGACGGCGGGAATCCGGTAGCCCGACGCGGTGGTCGGGCTGTGGCCGGCCCGGTCGCTCACATGGCCGACCTCCTGCCCGTGGTCGGACAGGTACATCCAGGCCCGGTAGTCGCCCGGCCGGCCCGCCCGGCGCGTCAGCTGCAGCGTCTCGGAGACCACGAAGTCGTGATAAAGAAGCGCGGCGTCGTACTCCTGGCGGTAGCGCCGCACCCAGCTCGAGCGGCCGCTCTCGACCAGGCCGGTCTCGACCGCATCGACCTGGTCGTCGAACGGGTTCTCGCCGGCGGGAAATCTCAGGCTGTAGTGCGGATGCGCGCCCATCAGGTGGACCACGACGAGCTTGCGTTCGGCCGAGTCGTCCAGGGCCTCCTGCAGGCAGTCGAGCAGTTCGCCGTCCAGCGAAGCGCCGGCCCGGCCCGGTGTGCGATTGACCATCTCGACCACGTCGGCCAGCCGCGCATGCGCCTGCTCGACCGCGATGTCGTCGTGGTTGCTCATCCACCAGACCTTGTAGCCGGCCGTGCGGGCCAGCGCCAGCAGGTGCTGCGGCGACTCGCCGGCCGGCACGCCGAAGTTGAACAGGCTGCGCAGTGCCGGCAGGGTGCTGGCATCGACCGACCAGGCGTTGCGGATCACCAGCATGTCGTCGCCGAGCAGTTGCTGGTGCGCCAGCAGGCGCGGCGTCGTCGCCCGGCCGTAGCCGTAGAGCGCCAGGTTGTCGCGATTGATGCTGTCGGTGATGACCAGCACCACGGTGGACGGCCCCGCCCGGGTCGCCATCGGTGCGGCCTCCCGGGCCCGCTGCATGGCCTGGTCGCGCGCGCGCTGCTGATCCGACCAGGCGAGGCGCAGCGCCTGGACCGAATGGCCCCAGTCGGTCCAGAACACCACCGGATGCAGCCGCCGCCAGGGCTTGCTGGCATGGGCGGCGGCGGCCAGCAGGAGCGCCGCGCACAGGAGCCCGATGGCCCAGGGCGGCCAGGGCGCGGTCGCCCGCGCGCCTTGCCGCACGCAGCGTCCGAAAACCCATCCTGCCACCATCAGCGGCGCCGCCCAGACCACCAGCGCGCGCCAGTGCATCGAGAGGTACTCCGCGCCCTCCCGGCCGTTGGTATTGGCCGCCGACGCCAGCACCAGGGCGCTGTTCGGTGCCGCCTGGTAGGCCTCCAGCAGGTAGCCGCGCGCCACGCCGTCGAAGGCGAAGGCCATGGCGCCCAGCCACAGCAGGGCCGTGCGCAGCCGATGGATCCGGCGGCTGCGCACCGGCCACAGCATCCAGGCCAGCAAGGGCAGGCCGAGCGCGAACAGCTGGGCCACCCGCCGGCCGTCATGTCCCAGAACCACCAGCGCCAGCAGCATGGCGCCCATGGCGGCGCAGGCCTTCAGCGGGCGGACAGGCCGTCCGGCGGTCGCTGGCGCGGAGGCAGGCAGTGGGGGGACCCTCATGGCCGGCGGATTCTGGCAGCGCCCGGAACCGGCGACGGACAGAATCCCTTGGGCGAGGCGGCCCATTCCCCGCCCCGATCGGCCAGTTAACATGCCCGGTCGAGCCACCCATCACGAGAGAGCAGCAGCGCCATGGCGAACGAATCCAACCGACAAGCCGAACTGAAGAAGATGGTGCTGTGCACGTCATGCGCCGGCATCCAGCGCAACTGGCGGCGCGCGCCCGGGCATGCCGAACTGGTGCAGCAATCGAGCCGCAAGGAAGAGCGCGACGGCCACACGGTCAACGTCACCAGCTACCGCTGCGACGCCTGCGGCACGCGCTGGGAATACGAGAACGACAAGACCAACCAGCAGGCCGGCTGGTCGGTGATCGGGCAGTAGCGCGGCTGCTACCCCTGCTCGAGCATGGCGGCGGCGGCCGCATGCACCGCCCCCGTCAACAAGCGCAGCGCCTGCGATTCGACACGCCAGTGCTGCCAGTACAAGGCGACGTCGAGCGATTGCCCCGGCACCAGTTCGACCAGATCGCCGCGCGCCAGCAAGCCGGCCACCAGCACCTGCGGATTCATGCCCCACCCCAGGCCCTGCACCGCCGCATGCACGAATCCGTGGGTGCCGGGCACCCGGTGCAGGGGTGGCGCCAGCGGCTTGCGCGTGAGCCGGCGCATGAACCGCGCCTGCAGCGCATCCTTGGCGTTGAACACGTTGCAGGGCGCCGCAGCCAGCGCCGCGGCATCGACGCCGTGCGCGAAGTGCCGGGCCATGAAGGCCGGGCTGGCGACCGCCAGGTAGCGCATCGCGCCCAGGGGCTCGACCACGCAGCCCTGCACCGCCTGGGGTTCGGCGGTGACGGCCGCCATCACGCGGCCCTCGCGCAGCAGCAGCGCCGAATGGTCCTGGTCCTCGACGCGCAGTTCGAAGCTCACCGGGCCGGCGGCCTGCACGGCGGCCAGCGCCGGCACGAACCAGGTGGCCAGCGAATCGGCGTTGACCGCCAGCGCCAGCGGCAGCACCGCATCCGGCGCGCCGAGGCCGAAGGGCCGCAGGGCGTCGGCCTCCAGCAAGCGCACCTGCTGGGCATGCCGCTGCAGCGCCTGGCCGGCCGGCGTCGCCACGCAGGGCGAGGCCCGCTGGATCAGCACCCGGCCCATCCGCTCCTCGAGGCCCTTGATGCGCTGGCTGATGGCCGACGGCGTGACGTGCAG
>Ga0182007_10001318_pt1 | contig 13405 bp, 11 predicted proteins | sample Sormic07211113_1_FD_123023 | JGI IMG/M metagenome (GOLD analysis project Ga0182007, IMG submission 123023) | Rhizosphere microbial communities from Sorghum bicolor, Mead, Nebraska, USA - 072115-113_1 MetaG | ecosystem: Host-associated > Plants > Roots > Rhizosphere | place: USA: Nebraska... | reverse complement strand
TGAGAGTTGACGTGAGAGGGGACGTGAGAGTTGACGTGACGTCAGGAGTGGCTGGGGAAACCGAGGTTGATGCCCGCGTCGGCCGGGTCCGGCCAGCGCGTGGTGATCACCTTGCCCTGGGTGTAGAAGGCGATGCCGTCGTTTCCGTAGACATGCAGATCGCCGAAGAGGGAGTCCTTCCAGCCGCCGAAGGAGTGGTAGCCGACGGGCACCGGGATCGGCACGTTCACGCCGACCATGCCCGCCTTGACCTCCAGCTGGAAACGGCGGGCGGCGCCGCCGTCCCGGGTGAAGATCGCGGTGCCGTTGCCCCAGCGGGAGTCGTTGATCAGCTTGATGGCCTCGTCGTACGACTCCGCGCGCACCACCGCCAGCACGGGGCCGAAGATCTCGTCCCGGTAGGCGTCCGCGGTCAGCGGCACCTTGTCGAGCAGCGACACGCCCAGGAAGAAGCCGTCCTCGTGGCCCTCGACGGTGTACCCGGTGCCGTCGACGACGACCTCAGCGCCCTGCTCGGCGGCCGACGACACGTACGAGGCGACCTTGTCGCGGTGCTCGCGCGTGATCAGCGGGCCCATCTCGGACGCCGGGTCGTCGCCCGGGCCGATCCTGAGGCTCTTCGCCCGCTCGGCGATCTTGGCGACCAGTTCGTCGCCGGTGTCGCCGACCGCGACGACGACGGACACGGCCATGCAGCGCTCGCCCGCCGAGCCGTACGCCGCGTTGATCGCCTGGTCCGCGGCGAAGTCGAGGTCGGCGTCGGGCAGCACCAGCATGTGGTTCTTGGCGCCGCCCAGAGCCTGTACGCGCTTGCCGTGCTCGACCGCCTTGAGCTGGATGTACTTCGCGATCGGAGTCGAGCCGACGAAGGACACCGCCTCGATGTCCGGGTGCTCCAACAGGCGGTCCACGGCGACCTTGTCGCCCTGCACGATGTTCAGCACACCGTCGGGCAAGCCCGCTTCGGACGCCAGCTCGGCGAGGCGGAAGGAGGCCGACGGGTCCTTCTCGCTGGGCTTGAGCACGAAGGTGTTGCCGCACGCGACGGCGAGGGGGAACATCCACATCGGCACCATGGCCGGGAAGTTGAACGGCGTGATGCCCGCGACGACCCCGAGCGGCTGCCGGATCGAGGCCACGTCGACCCGGGTGGAGACCTGCGTCGACAGCTCGCCCTTCAGCTGCACGCTGATCCCGCACGCCAGCTCGACGATCTCCAGGCCACGCGCGACCTCGCCGAGCGCGTCGGAGTGGACCTTGCCGTGCTCGGCGGTGATCAGCTCGGCGATCTCGTCGCGGTGCGCGTCGAGCAGCTCGCGGTACTTGAACAGGATCGCGGTGCGCCTGGCGAGGGAGGAGGTGCCCCAGGTCTTGAAGGCGGCCTTGGCGGAGGCGACGGCGGCGTCCACCTCGTCGACGGTGGCGAAACCGACCTGCTTCTCCTGCGCGCCGGTCGCCGGGTCGTACACGGCGCCGTGGCGGCCGGAGGCGGACTCGACGGGCTTGCCGTCGATCCAGTGGTGGATGGTCTTCATGGTGCGGGGGCCTTTCGGAAGCGGTTCACGCGGGAGGCGGGAGGCGGGAGGCGGGAGGTGGGGGGAGCCGGGGGCAGCGGGCAAGGTCAGAGGTGGTGGCGGCGGTCGGCGACCTGGCGTTCGTACTCCGCACGGGCCCGTACGGCGGCCTCGCGCGAGGCGGTCTCCGCGACCGGCACGTCCCACCAGGCCTCGGCCGGGGGAGCGGCCGGACCGGCGGTGTCGGTCTCGACGTAGACGCAGGTCGGGCGGTCGGAGGCGCGGGCCGCGGCGAGCGCCTCGCGCAGTTCACGGACGGTCTTCGCGCGCAGGACGTCCATGCCGAGGCTGGCCGCGTTGGCGGCCAGGTCCACGGGGAGCGGGGCGCCGGAGAAGGTGCCGTCGGCGGCCCGGTAGCGGTAGGCCGTGCCGAAGCGCTCGCCGCCGACCGACTCGGAGAGGCCGCCGATGGAGGCGTAGCCGTGGTTCTGGATGAGGAGGAGGTTGACCGGCAGGCCCTCCTGGACGGCGGTGACGATCTCGGTCGGCATCATCAGGTAGGTGCCGTCGCCCACCAGGGACCAGACCGGGATGCCGGGGGCGGCCTGCTGGACGCCGATGCCGGCCGGGATCTCGTAGCCCATGCAGGAGTAGCCGTACTCCAGGTGGTACTGGCGGGGGCCGCGGGCGCGCCAGAGCTTGTGCAGGTCGCCCGGGAGGGAGCCGGCCGCGTTGATCACCACGTCGTCGTCGCCGACGACCGCGTCCAGGGCGCCGAGGACCTGGGTCTGGGTGGGGACGGCGTTCTCGTCGGCGGCGGTGTAGGCGGAGTCGACCACCTCGTCCCAGCGTTCCCTGCCGGCGCGGTAGGCGGCCTCGTGCGCCGGGTCCACCCGGAAACCGGCCAGTGCCTCCGTCAGTGCCGTGAGCCCGGCCCGCGCGTCGCACACCAGCGTGCGCGCGGAGAGCTTGTGGGCGTCGAACGCCGTGATGTTCAGGTTGACGAAGCGCACGGCCGGGTTCCGGAAGAGCGTCCCGGAAGCGGTGGTGAAGTCCGTGTAGCGGGTGCCGACGCCGATCACCAGGTCGGCGGCGCGCGCCATGTCGTCGCTGACCGCCGTGCCGGTGTGGCCGATGCCGCCGAGGTCGGCGGGATGGTCGTACCGCAGCGAGCCCTTGCCCGCCTGGGTCGAGGCGACCGGGATGCCCGTGGCCTCCACCAGCGCCTTCAGCGCCTCCTCGGCCTCGCTGTGGTGGACGCCGCCGCCCGCGACGATCAGCGGGCGCTCGGCGGCCCGGATCGCCGCCACCGCCTCCGCCAGCTCGTAGGGGTCGGGAGCGGGACGCCGTACGTGCCACACGCGCTCGGCGAAGAACTCCTCCGGCCAGTCGTAGGCCTCGGCCTGGACGTCCTGGGGGAGCGCGAGCGTGACCGCGCCGGTCTCGGCCGGGTCGGCGAGCACCCGCATGGCGTTCAGCGCGGAGGGGATCAGGGCCTCGGGGCGCGTGATCCGGTCGAAGTAGCGCGACACCGGGCGCAGGGTGTCGTTGACGGACACGTCCGCCTCGGTGGGGTGCTCCAGCTGCTGCAGGAGCGGGTCCGGGGCGTGCGAGGCGAAGTAGTCGCCGGGCAGGAGCAGGACCGGGAGGCGGTTGACGGTGGCGAGGGCGGCGCCGGTGACCAGGTTGGTGGCGCCGGGGCCGATGGACGTCGTCACCGCCTGCGCGGAGAGGCGATTGAGCTGGCGGGCGTAGCCGACGGCCGCGTGCACCATGGACTGCTCGTTGCGCCCCTGGTGGTACGGCATGGTGGCGTCCGGCCCGATGCCCGCCTCCATCAGCGCCTGTCCGATCCCGGCAACGTTGCCATGGCCGAAGATGCCCCAGGTGCCGGCGATCAGCCGGTGGCGTACGCCGTCGCGCTCGGTGTACTGGACGGACAGGAACCGCACGAGGGCCTGGGCGACGGTCAGTCGGCGGGTGGGCGTGCTCATCAGGACTTCTCCGGGGCCGTGTAGAGGGGGAGACGGGGGTCGACCGGCTGCTCGGGCCAGGTGTCGCGGACCCAGGCGTGATCGGGATGGTCGCAGATCAGCCAGGCACGCTCGGGCTCGGGGCCGGCCATGACGTTGAGGTAGTACATGTGGTGGCCGGGCACCGCCATGGAGGGCCCGTGCCAGCCGTCGGGGATCAACACGACGTCCCCGCCGCGGACCTCGGCCAGGACGTCGGTGCCCCGGCCGTGCCCCGACGGGGAGACCCGCTGGTAGCCGAGACCGGGGATGCCGTCGTGGTCGGCGAACTCGAAATAGTAGATCTCCTCCAGGACCGACTCCTCACCGGGACGGTGCTCGTCGTGCTTGTGCGGCGGGAACGACGACCAGTTGCCGCCGGGTGTGATCACCTCGACCGCGATCAGCTTGTCGCACTCGACACCCTGTCCAGCAGCACCTCCGGCGCGGGTGGCGGCGCCGAAGTTGTTGACCTGGCGGGAGCAGCTCCCGGTGCCGCGCAGCTCCACCGGGACCGAGGAGGCCGGCCCGTAGCGGGCGGGCAGCCGCCGGGTGCAGCGCGCGCCGGTGAGCGCGAACCGTCCGCCGCCGGCGGACGACACCGTCGTACGGGCGTCACGCGGGACATAGGCGAAGTCGCTGACGCCGGAGAACACGCTGTCGCGGCCGGTGAGCGAGAAGGTGTCGTGGCCGAAGTCGTCGGCGGCCGAGACCGTGCAGGCGCCGCTGAGCGGCAGCACGATCCACTCGCTCTCGCCGGTGTCGAAGGTGTGCGTGCCGCCCGGCGGCAGCTCCAGGACGCGCAGACCGGAGTAGCCCCAGCCGGCCTTCTCGGGGGTCACGTCCACGGCGTAGGGACCGCCGCGGGCCTTCCCGGCGGGCAGGTGGTATGTCATATAGCACTCCTCCTCGTCACGACAGGCACGTCACAGCGACACGTCACAACGGCACGTCACAGCAGCCCGACCGCCGTGTCCACCGCGGTCTCCACGCTGCCCTCGGCCGGGTAGAGCAGCGAGCGGCCGACCACCATGCCCAGGACGGTGGGGAGCCTCAGGGCCTTGCGCCAGCGTTCGTAGGCACCCTCCTGGTCGTCGCCGACCTCGCCGCCCAGCAGCACGGCCGGCAGGGTGGAGGTCTCCAGGACCTCGCCCATGTCGTCCGGGTTCTCGGTGACCGGCAGCTTCAGCCAGGTGTAGGCGGAGGTGCCGCCCAGGCCCGCGGCGATGGCGATCGACCTGGTGACCGCCTCGGCGGAGAGATCGTTGCGGACCTTGCCGTCGATACGGGTCGAGATGAACGGCTCGACGAAGATCGGCAGCCGGTGCGCCGCGCAGTCGTCGATGGCGCGGGCGGTGGATTCCAGGGTGGTGAGCGAGCCCGGGTCGTCGTAGTCGATACGGGTGAGTGTCTTGGCCGCGTCGAAGCGCAGCCGGGCGAGGTCCTGGGCACGGTGGCCGGTGAAGCGGTCGTCCAGCTCGAAGGTGGCGCCCGCCAGGCCGCCGCGGTTCATCGAGCCCATGACGACCTTGTTCTCCAGCGCCCCGAGCAGCAGCAGGTCCTCCAGGATGTCCGCGGTGGCGAGCACCCCGTCCACGCCGGGCCGGGCGAGCGCGACGCACAGGCGCTCCAGCAGGTCGGCCCGGTTGGCCATGGCCAGCCCGCGGCCTCCGACGCCGAGCGCGCCACGGGCCGGGTGGTCGGCGGCGACGATCATCAGACGGCCGCTCGCGCCCAGCAGCGGACGGCGGGTGCGCCGGGCCGCGGCCTCGGCGACGGCCTCGGGGTGCCGGGCGCGGACCGAGACCAGGTCGGGGATGCTCAGGGACAAGGGGAAGCTCCGTTTCAGGGAGTGGCTCGCGCGAGGAGGTCCTCGACCTCGGCCTCGGTGGGCATCGCGGAGGAACAGGCGAGTCGGGAGGCGACGAGGGCGCCGGCGGCGTTGGCGTAGCGCATGATTTCGGCCAAATCCCAGCCGGACAGCAGCCCGTGCACCAGGGAGCCGCCGAAGGCGTCGCCCGCGCCCAGGCCGTTGGCCACCTCGACCGGCATAGGCGGGACCTCGGCGCTGGTGCCGTCGCGGTGCACGGCCAGTACGCCCTTGGGGCCCTGCTTGACCACCGCCAGCTCCACACCCGCCTCCAGCAGCGCCTCCGCGCAGGCCCGGGGCTCGCGGACACCGGTGGCGACCTCGCACTCGTCGAGGTTGCCGACCGCGACCGTGGCGTGCCGCAGGGCCTCCGCGTAGTACGGGTGGGCCTCCGCCGGGTTCTTCCAGGCCGAGTCGTTCCACAAGGTGGGCCGCCGGTCGAGGTCGAAGACGGTCATCCCCGCCTTGTCGCGTGCCTTGAGGGCGGCGAGCGTGGCGGAGCGGCTCGGCTCCTCGCTCAGGCCGGTGCCGGTGATCCACAGGACCCGGGTCGCCCGGATGGCGAAGTAGTCCAGTTCCTCGGAGTGTATCTCCAGGTCAGGGGCCTTAGGCTGCCGGTAGAAGTACAGCGGGAAGTCATCGGGAGGAAGGATCTCGCAGAAGCTCACCGGGGTCGGATACGCGGCGACGGGCGTGACCCAGCGGTCGTCGACGCCGAACTCCTTGAGCGCCTCGTGCAGATAGGCGCCGAAGGGGTCGTCCCCGGTGCGGGTGATCACCGCCGTGTTCCGGCCCAGGCGGGCCGCGGCCACCGCCACATTGGCGGCCGAACCGCCGAGGAACTTGCCGAAGGTCTCCACCTGGGCCAGGGAGACACCCGACTGGAGCGGATAGAGATCGACTCCGATGCGGCCCATGGTGATCAAGTCGAAGGGCGGGGCTGACTCGGCCATGCGCGATGCTCCTCGGACTGGTCTGCTCGGGACGCGGGTCCCCGTGGGTCTGCCGCCTCCCAGGTGTAGGCCTCGACGGACGATGCTGTCAATAGTTTGTACTTACATTCGGACCTGAGTGTGAAATGATGTCTTAACAAAGCATTGACAGCGGACTCCGCCAGGGGTTTGATCCCGTCCCAGGTCGACCGCCGCGTTTGCCGTGAACGACCCGGACATGCCAAGATCCCGGGCCCGGATCTTCGGAGATTCCCTCTCCCTTTCCCCCGCAAGCACAGTGAGGTGCCAGGAAAGATGGACCGTTCTTCTCACCGCCGCTCCCGCAGACTCGTTCCGGTTGTCGCGGTCGCTGCGGCAGCCGCCCTGACCCTCGCCGGCTGCTCCAGCAGTTCCGGGGGCAAGAAGTCCGAGGAGTCCTCGGGTGCCAACGCCTCCGCGGGCAAGGCCACCACGCCCCGCATGACCGTCGCCCTCGTCACGCACCAGTCGCCCGGTGACACCTTCTGGGACATCGTCCGCAAGGGTGCGGAGGCCGCCGCCGCCAAGGACAACATCAAGCTCGTCTACTCGGCCGACCCGAACGCGGGCAACCAGGCCAACCTGGTGCAGAACGCGATCGACCAGAAGGTCGACGGCATCGCCGTCACCCTGGCCAAGCCGGACGCCATGAAGGACGTCGTCGCCAAGGCGAAGTCGGCCAACATCCCGGTCGTGGGTCTCAACTCCGGTCTGAGCGACTGGAAGAAGCTCGGTCTGCTGGAGTTCTTCGGCCAGGACGAGACGGTGGCCGGCGAGGCCTTCGGCAAGAAGCTGAACGACGTCGGCGCCAAGCACACCGTCTGTGTCATCCAGGAGCAGGGCAACGTCGGTCTGACCCAGCGCTGCGACGGCGTCAAGAAGACCTTCTCCGGCAAGACGGACGTCCTCTACGTCAACGGCACCGACATGCCGTCGGTGAAGTCGACGATCACCGCCAAGCTGAAGCAGGACTCCTCCATCGACTACGTCACCGCCCTCGGCGCCCCCTACGCGCTCACCGCGGTGCAGTCGGTCTCGGACGCCGGCAGCAAGGCGAAGGTCGCCACCTTCGACCTCAACAAGGACCTCACGACCGCGATCAACAAGGGCACCATCCAGTTCGCGGTCGACCAGCAGCCGTACCTCCAGGGCTACCTGGCGATCGACTCGCTGTGGCTCTACAAGAACAACGGCAACTACAGCGGCGGTGGCGAACAGCCCGTACTGACCGGCCCGGCCTTCGTGGACAAGTCCAACGTCGAGCAGATCGCCAAGTACGCCGCCAACGGAACGCGGTGATGAGCATGACCCGGCATGCCGAGCCGGCGGTGGCGACACCGCCGGCCCCCGGCCCCAAGGAGACCGACGGGCGCACCTCCGAACGGCCCCTGGCCCTTCGGCTGTTGGCCCGTCCCGAGGTCGGTGTGTTCCTCGGCGCCGCCGCGGTCTACGTCTTCTTCCTGATCGCCGCTCCGCCGGTGCGGGACGGCGGCTCGATGGCCACGATCCTGTACCAGTCCTCCACGATCGGCATCATGGCGCTGCCGGTCGCCCTGCTGATGATCGGCGGCGAGTTCGACCTGTCGGCGGGTGTCGCGGTGATCACCTCCGCGCTGACCGCGAGCATGCTCAGCTACCAACTGACCCTGAACGTATGGGTCGGTGTCATCGCGGCCCTGATCGTGTCGCTGGCGGTCGGGTTCTTCAACGGCTGGATGGTCGTGAAGACGGGCCTGCCCAGCTTCCTGGTCACGCTCGGCACCTTCCTTATCCTGCAAGGTGCCAACCTCGCCGTCACCAAGCTGGTGACCACCAACGTCGCCACCGACGACATCAGCAACATGGACGGCTTCGACCAGGCCCGGAAGATCTTCGCGTCGTCCTTCGACATCGGCGGCGTCCAGGTGAAGATCACGGTGTTCTACTGGCTGGTGTTCGCGGCGCTGGCGACCTGGGTGCTGCTGCGGACCCGCTACGGCAACTGGATCTTCGCGGTCGGCGGCAACAAGGACTCCGCGCGGGCCGTGGGTGTACCGGTGACGTTCACGAAGATCTCGCTGTTCATGCTGGTCGGGGTGGGTGCCTGGTTCGTGGGGATGCACCAGCTGTTCACCTTCAACACCGTGCAGTCGGGTGAGGGCGTGGGCCAGGAGCTCATCTACATCGCCGCGGCCGTCATCGGCGGCTGTCTGCTGACGGGTGGGTACGGTTCGGCGATCGGCCCGGTCTTCGGCGCGTTCATGTTCGGCATGGTCAACCAGGGCATCGTGTTCGCCGGCTGGAACCCGGACTGGTTCAAGGCCTTCCTGGGCGTGATGCTGCTGGGCGCCGTCCTGATCAATCTGTGGGTCCGCCAGTCGGCGACCAGGAGGTGACCCGATGACGAAGAACGAGTCCACAACCCACGGAGCGATCCTCCAGGACACCCCGCCCCAGGGCGAGGACGGCCCGATCGTCGAACTGCGCAACGCGGGCAAGTCCTACGGCAACATCCGCGCCCTGCACGGCGTGAGCCTGTCCGTGTATCCGGGCAAGGTCACCTGTGTGCTCGGTGACAACGGCGCCGGCAAGTCCACCCTCATCAAGATCATCTCGGGGCTGCACCAGCACACCGAGGGCGACTTCCTCGTCGACGGCACCGCCGTGCGCTTCTCCACCCCGCGCGACGCCCTCGACAAGGGCATCGCCACCGTCTACCAGGACCTCGCCACCGTCCCGCTGATGCCGGTGTGGCGCAACTTCTTCCTCGGCTCCGAGATGACCAAGGGCCCCTGGCCCGTGCGCCGCCTCGACATCGCGAGGATGAAGGCCACCGCGGACCAGGAACTGCGCAACATGGGCATCGTCCTGGACAACCTGGAGCAGCCCATCGGCACCCTCTCCGGCGGCCAGCGCCAGTGCGTGGCGATCGCCCGCGCCGTCTACTTCGGCGCCCGTGTCCTCATCCTCGACGAGCCCACCGCCGCCCTCGGCGTCAAGCAGTCCGGTGTGGTCCTCAAGTACATCGCCGCCGCCCGCGACCGCGGCCTCGGCGTCATCTTCATCACCCACAACCCCCACCACGCCTACATGGTCGGCGACCACTTCAGCGTCCTGCGCCTGGGCACCATGGAGTTGAGTGCCGACCGCAGCGAGGTCAGCCTCGAAGAACTCACCAACCACATGGCCGGCGGCGCCGAACTCGCCGCCCTCAAACACGAACTGTCCCAGGTCCGCGGCGTCGACGTCGAAGAACTCCCCGAAGCCGAAGACCTCACCGCCCCGGTGGCCGGCGCGCCCGCGTCCGAAGGGAAGTCCTGAGATGGCGGGCGCCCTCGACCGCGTCCGGGTGGGGTCGGCCCCCGACTCCTGGGGCGTCTGGTTCCCGGACGACCCCCGGCAGGTGCCCTGGGAACGCTTCCTGGACGAGGTCGCCGAGGCCGGCTACTCATGGATCGAGCTGGGTCCGTACGGCTATCTGCCGACCGACCCGGCCCGGCTCACGGACGAGATCGCCCGACGTGACCTGAAGGTCTCCGCGGGCACGGTCTTCACCGGCCTGCACCGCGGACCCTCCGTCTGGGAGTCCACCTGGGAGCACGTCAGCCAGGTCGCCGCGCTCACCCGGGCGATGGGCGCGCGGCACCTGGTCGTCATCCCGTCGTTCTGGCGGGACGACAAGACCGCCGAGATCCTGGAGCCGCCGGAGCTGACCCACGAGCAGTGGGCGCACCTCACCAAGGGCATGGAGCGGCTCGGACACGAGGTGCGGGAGGCGTACGGCCTCGACATCGTGGTGCATCCCCACGCGGACACGCACATCGACACCGAGGCGCATGTGGAGCGCTTCCTCGACTCGACCGACTCCGAACTGGTCAACCTCTGCCTGGACACCGGGCACTACGCCTACTGCGGCGGCGACAGCGTCAAGCTGATCGAGACCTACGGCGAGCGCATCGGCTATCTGCACCTCAAGCAGGTGGACCCGGAGATCCTCGCCGACGTGGTGAGCAACGGAACGCCGTTCGGACCCGCCGTGGCCCGCGGTGTGATGTGCGAACCCCCGTCCGGGGTGCCGGAGCTGGGGCCGGTGCTGGAGACGGCGCAGCAGCTCGGCGTCGAGCTGTTCGCGATCGTCGAGCAGGACATGTACCCCTGCGAGCCGGACAAGCCGCTGCCCATCGCGGCCCGTACACGGAAGTTCCTGAGGTCCTGCGGCGCCTGACCATCCGAAGGGGACGAACGACCATGGCTCAGCCGGGAACGCTGAAAGTCGCCGTCGTCGGCACCGGAAAGATGGGGGCCGACCATGTCCGCCGTATCCAGGAGGTCACCAGCGGGGCCCGGGTGACCGCCGTCGTGGACGTCGACGCGGAACGCGCCAAGGCCGTGGCGGCCCGCGTCGAGGGCTGCACCGCCTACACCGACCCGGCCGCAGCGATGGCGGCGGCCGATGTCGACGCCGTGCTGATCGCCTCCCCGGGGCCCGCCCACGAGGCGGCCCTGCTGACGGCGTTCGCACATGATCTGCCCGTGCTCTGCGAGAAGCCGCTCACCCCGGACGCGGCCTCCGCGCTGCGTGTCATGGAGGCCGAGCAGCGGCTCGGCCGGCGCCGGGTCCAGGTCGGCTTCATGCGGCGCTACGACGCCGAGTACCTGAAGCTCAAGTCCCTGCTGGGGACAGGGCAGTTGGGCCGCCCCCTCATGCTCCACAACCGGCACCGCAACGCCGCCTCACCGCCCGGCTGGCGCAGCGAGATGCTGATCAACGACTCCGTCGTGCACGAGATGGACGTGACCCGCTGGCTGCTCGGCCACGAGATCACGGCCGTGACGGTCCTGCGGCCGACGCCCTCGGCGAACGCCCCCGACGCGATACAGGACCCGCAGTTCGTGGTCTTCGAGACCGACGGCGGCGCGATCGTCGACGTGGAGATCTTCGTCAACTGCGGCTTCGGCTACCAGGTCCAGGCCGAGGTCGTCTGCGAACGCGGCACCGCCCGCATCGGCGACGGCCACGCCATGGTGACCAACATGGCCGGCCGCTGGGGCGGCACCATCACCCAGGACTACCTCGAACGCTTCGCCGACGCCTACGACCGCGAGGTCCAGGCCTGGGTCGACGCCACCCGCCGGGGCGAGGTCGTCGGACCCGGCGTGTGGGACGGCTACGCGGTGGCCGCGGTGTGCGAGGCGGGTGTGAAGGCGCTGGAGGAGGGCGGCCGCACGGAGGTCGACCTCGTGGAACGGCCCGCGCTCTACGGCTGAGGGCCGAGGTCCCGCGTGAACACGACGCGCGGCGGCTGCCCCGGCCCGTTGTACTCCTCCCGCACGCGGGCGTCGAAGCCCAGGCTGCGGTGGAAGGCGATGGACCCCTCGTTGCCGACGGAGGTGATCGCCTTCAGCCGCACCGCGCCCTGCCCCCGCGCCGCCTCGCCGAAGGCGCCGTACAACGCGCGCCCCAGCCCGGTGCCGCGGGCGTCGTCCCGCGTCGCGACCAGATGCACGTACCCCGTGCCGTCGGGTGTGACGAAGCCGATGAGATAGCCGAGAATGGCGTCCTCGCCGCGGGCGACCAGACAGGTCCGCCCGAACTCGTGCACCAGCGGCAGGAGATGGAGGGAGCGCATGTCCCGGTCACCCCAGTAGCGGGCCTGGTCGGCCAGGACCTGCTTGATGTCGGCGAGTTCGGCGGGGACGATGTGCGCGGCCATGCCGTCGATCATGCCAGCCGTGCAACTGCCCGGCGCCCCCGGCCGTCCTTCGAGTGACGACGAGGGGGCGCGGATGGGGCTCGTACGGAGGACGCTTCCGGTGACGCGTGCGCTGGCCCGGCTGGTGCCGGGGGTGGGGCGGCCGGTGCTGGGGGCGGCGCTCGGGTGGACCGTGCTGCCGCGCTGGGTGGCGCTGCGGCCACCGACCACGGCACACCGGCTGGCGGCGACGGAGGAACTCGTCTCCCTGTACCGGCGGATGCCGGACCCCGACCGGCTGTGCCGGGCGCTGGCGGTGCGGGCCTCCGCACTGGTACTGGCGGGGCGGAACGTGGAGGCGCTGGCGGCGGTGGACGCCTCACTCACCACGCCGGGTGCGCGTCCGTCGGTCACCCAGGCCGCGTACGCCCACCATGTGCGGGCGCAGGCGCTCATGGGCCTGGCCCGCCACGAGGAGGCGCTGGAGGCGGTCGTGGAGGCCGTCGAGGCGTATCGCCGCGCTCCCGCTCCGGCGCGCCGCGACCGGGCGCTGGGCAGCCTGCCGGGCGCGCTGCGCACCCATGGTCTGGTGCTGGCCAGGCTGGGCCGCACCGAAGAGTCCGTCACCGTGTACGAGCAGTGCGCCGCGCTGCTGCGGCCCATGTCCCTGCGCGAGTCGGCGCATGTCCAACTGGTCCGCCCGCGGGTCTTCGCCGAACTGGTCGCCGGACTGCGGGCGCTCGGCCGCTACGAGGAGGCGCTCGCGATCGGCCCGGAGGCCCGCGAGGCGGCGTTCGACTTGCTGGACCGGATCCTGCCCGAGATCATCCTGCCGCTGAGAGTGTCGCTCCTGACGGACCTGGCCGCCTGCGAGAGCGCTACAGGCCGGCGGACGCGGGCGCGAGACACCGCCGAGGAGGCACTCGTACAGGCCAGACGGCTGACAGTACGTCATCCGGCGTCGGCGGAGGGGCCGTTGACCATCGCCCTGGAGGGCCTCGCCACCGTACTCGACGAACAGCAGGCCTACGAGGACGAGTTGACCGCCCTGCGCGAGCTGGCGGGCCTGTACGCCCGCCACGACGACGATCCCTCGCTCGCGGAGACCCTCGACGACATCGCCCGCTGTCTGGGGCAGACCGGCGAGCACCGGGCGGCCCTGGGTGAGGCGGAGCGCGCCGTCACCCTCGCCCGGCGCGCGGCGGAACACGACCCCGGGCGCCACGAGCCGTTGCTCGCCCGGCTGCTGGCCAATCTGAGTATCCGTCAACAAGCGGCGGAACAGCCGGAGTCGGCGGTGCCGACGGCGCGCGAGGCGGTGACGCTCACCAGACGGCTCGCCGAGGCGGACTGGACGACCCACCAG
>Ga0182007_10001315_pt1 | contig 13426 bp, 9 predicted proteins | sample Sormic07211113_1_FD_123023 | JGI IMG/M metagenome (GOLD analysis project Ga0182007, IMG submission 123023) | Rhizosphere microbial communities from Sorghum bicolor, Mead, Nebraska, USA - 072115-113_1 MetaG | ecosystem: Host-associated > Plants > Roots > Rhizosphere | place: USA: Nebraska... | reverse complement strand
AACATTTCCCTCTGTATCCAGCAGCTTTAAATCATCAATATGTATCACGCTGTTATCAACCAATACCTCATCTGTAATGGTGTAAGTGGTTTGGAGGTAGTTGACAGTCAATTGCGCCTTGTCCAGCGCCAAAGTCCCATTGATCCGCGGTCCGTCAAAAGGACCGTGTATCCGTAAATCTGAGCTGATATTTCCCTTCAGATTGCTGACTAACTTTTTCACAAAGGGTTCCAATATGGCTAATTTACTATTATCCAGCCTTACCGTAACATCAATTAGTTTTTCTTGAAGGTCAAGCGCACCGTCCAGTCTAATGGTTTCCTGGTCGTTGGCAAGTACCCGGGTGTATATATTAGCCGTATTGTTGCGCTTGTCATAAGAAGAAGTATCCGTCAGACTACCAATATAAGTGTCATTGAAGTTCAGAGAGTCTATTTTAATGTTATCCTTAATTCTGATTGATTTAAGGATACTGTAAATCCCGGTGTTACCGTTGAGATTTCCGGCAAGCTTTACGCCAAAGCCCTTCATAAAAGGGTTTAAGGTTTTTAGTTGAAAGTCTTCAAATCCTACCTGTAGTAAGTCGGCAGGGTCATCTGAAATGATACCATCTATGGTTAGCTTTTGTTTGCCATTGCTCAGATCGAAATTGTCTACCTGCGTTTTTCCCTGGTTAAAATTGATCTGCACCTTTTCCTGGATTGCCCATTCTTCCTTATTGATGGTTAATAAAGAAGGTAAAATACTGATGCGTGCGGTATTGTTAGTGGCAAATTCTACCAGTCCATTCAGATCGAGCTGGTTCACATCATCTGCATCTGAAAGCTTGATGTTCAGTAAAAGACTGTCATTTCTTAAAATGTTAGAAATGTTAATGTTTTTAACGAGCAAACTGTCATTAAGGTCAACCCGGTCAGAAGTAATAATGGCATGGAGTTGCTTATTCGTTGTGTTTTCATCAATAATGATATTATTGACGGTTAAGCCCCTGTAGTTTAATTTTTTAATGAAACCGTTCAAGGTGGCTATTCTGTTACGGGAATCAAAATTACCGACCAATATCGCCTGGTCTTCAATTTCCAGTCCTGGTAAAAGCAGTTCAGAGATAGGGGCAAATTTCTTAATGGCGAGATTAAACTGGAAATTCTGAGTTCCAAATTTTACAATTTCCGTTTTTAGGGAAGGGATATATGTTTTTGCCAGGTGCTTGTAATAGGATGGGAGCGTATTCAAATCATATTGCCCTTTGATGCTGGCATCAAGAACATCTGATTGGATGGTTAAAGCCCGTTCAATGCCTATCCCTCTTGCAGATAGCTCTATAGAATCGATGTCATAATTCCCTGTGGCATTAGCCAACTTAATATTGCCAACATACAGATCACCCTGGATGTTATTCAGGTTATCCCCTGAGAAGTTGGTGTTGAAATCAGCATCTATTTTCATAGAGTCCTGCGTCAGTTTCAAAGCTTTAAGCTTGGCATTCCTGATGGTCGCATTGAAATTAAAGACAGGCAGGGTAGGGTTCAGGTTAACACCGCCGTTAAACACCAGCTGTACGTTTTTGTCATTAATCGTTAACTTCCCATCAAATTGTTTCTTATCGAAAACACCATTGATGCTCACATTCTGATACCTGTAGTTGTTGAAATCTATGTATTGAATTTGTCCATCAATATTCTCTTTAAGGTAGTTGATTTCGGTACCCCGTCCTTTAATGTTAACCGCTGAGGTAACCCGGCCCAGGGATCTTTCATTCAGCAGCTGACCAATGTTAAAGTCATAGGTTTTTACATTACCTGAATAAGAGGGAACACCGGCTTTATCGATTTTCATGTTCACATCCGAGACCAGCCTTCCCAACTTCGTTTTAAATTCGCCATAGGCTATAAAGTCGTTTTGAAAGCCGATAAAAGTACCGTTGAAATTAAAATTTCCAAACTTGCTGATAATTTCAGGGATGCCTTTTGTTTTTTTGCCTGTGGTACTGGTCAGCAATTCATCGAGGTCTTTTTTGTTGGAGCCAGCCATATCAATCTTCAGGTCCATAAAAGTTTCCCTCCAGTTCGGTAAGCCCTTAACGTTGAAGTCTCCTTTAATATAGGTCGCCTGACCAGCCTTTATGGATAGTTGTTTTGCCCTTAAGTTGTTCACCAGCCCGCTTACATGGCCATCGATGGCAAGATTGAGGTTCATACCCTCCAGGTCCGGCGTAAAATAAGCGATATCTTTTGCGGCCAGGTTGCTATTTTTAAAGTTGGCCTTCATGCGCACTTTATTGAAATAGTCATTAAAATCGCTGAACTTTTCAAAGCTCATCTGGTAATAATCCGTTAACCTGCTTTGATTGGTGATCAGTAATAATTTCTTTAATTCAATTTGGTTGGTATCAACGGTGGTTAAGGCGCTTAAGTTTTTAAGGAAAAAGCCGCTTTTCTCTTTGAAGGTTAAGTTCTTGATGTTTGTTTGCAGGATATGATCAACGGTATTCAGTCCTTCAAAAATACCATTGAAATCCCGGAGTTCAATATCATCAAAGTTTACGCCTTTTATAACCGTATCAATCTTCTGGTTTTTATATTTAAAGTGCAGGTTATTGATGATGATCCTGTTAAAAGTAAGCTCAAAGGGTTTGTTTTTCTTTTTAACTGTCGGTTCGGCACCCGATTTAAAGTAGTCAATGATAAAATCGAGGTTGGTGGAGCCGTTTTTATAAGACTTCAGAAAAAATGCACCATTATTAATTTGAATAGAGCTGACATCAACAATCCGTTTTTTTAATGAAAACTGGTTGAGATCTACTAAAAACTTCGGCGTATTCAGCAGGGTGTCATTTTGCTTATCCAACACCAGGAGGTCTTCCAGAACTACAGATTTAAATGGTTTAATGTAAAGACCGGTTAAGGATACCGTTGTTTGCAGCTCTTTTGATAAATATGCAGCTGCTTTTTTTGCCACAAAGGTTTGCACTGGCTTAAATTGAAGCGCAAATAAAAGTATACATAGCAACAACAAAATTGATGCAATAGACCAAAGAAGTATTTTTAATAGTTTTTTGATATTTTTGTAGCTTAAATAATATAAACGTGTCTGTAATACTTGCTATCGAATCCTCTTGTGATGAAACTTCAGTTGCTATCTGTAACAACGGCAAAATTACAGCCAATGTTATTGCAAACCAAACTATTCATGAAAATTATGGTGGTGTAATTCCCGAGCTTGCCTCCAGGGTACATCAGCAGAATATTGTTCCCGTTATTCACCAGGCATTATCAGATGCTAAAGTTAATAAAAAGGACATAAGTGCGGTTGCATTTACAAAAGGTCCTGGTTTACTGGGCTCTTTACTGGTCGGTGTTTCCTTTGCCAAGTCTTTTGCTTTGGCATTAGATTTACCTTTGATTGCCGTAAATCATATGCATGCGCATATTCTGGCCCATTTTATTGAAGACCCTAAGCCTGCTTTCCCATTTCTGTGTTTAACTGTTTCCGGGGGGCACACGCAGATTGTGCTCGTTAAGGATTATTTTTCCATGGAAATTATCGGGGAAACCCTTGATGATGCGGCAGGAGAGGCCTTTGATAAAACGGCTAAAATACTGCAGCTGCCATATCCCGGAGGGCCACTGATTGATAAACATGCCCGCGAAGGTAATCCCCTGGCTTATAAGTTTCCTGAACCCCAGATCAAAGGTCTGAACTTTAGTTTCAGTGGCTTTAAAACCGCCGTCCTTTATTTTATCAGAGATCAGGAAAAGCTGGACCCGGAGTTCATCAATAAACATTTAAATGATATATGCGCTTCTGTGCAGCATAGTATTGTTCAAATACTGTTAAATAAATTAAAAAAAGCTGCCATTGAGCATGGAATTAAAGATATTGCAATCGCTGGAGGTGTATCTGCGAATTCAGGATTGAGACAAGGTTTGCAAAGCCTGGCTCAGGACATGAACTGGAATGTTTTTATACCAGCTTTTGAATACTGTACAGATAATGCAGCAATGATTGCTATCGCAGGTTATCATAAATATTTAAACAGAGACTTTGTAGGTCAGGATGTTTCCCCTGCTGCAAGAATGATTTTTTAAAACTAATTGTAAGGTACATATGAACTCAATGAGCATATTTTTTTTGGTATTGATCGTGTTACCCTTTATCGGGTTTATCATCTGGTTGCTGAAGCAGGATAAAAGGAAAAACTACCTTGGTATCATTGTGCTGATGGCTGCAATCCTGGCTGCTATTTTTGTGGCCATTTATGTGGATTCAAAATTTATGGAGGGAAGATAAAATTCCTCTGTTCCAAAAAAAGGAGGCTGATCATTCTCCATGATGCAGCCTCCTTTTTTTTGCTATTCTTTCTATTAAAGCTTTTCTTCCAGTTTTTCTCCGGATACTTCGGCTCTGATTTTTGCTTCGATTTCATCAGCCAGTTCAGGATTATCCAGTAACAATTGTTTTACGGCATCCCTTCCCTGTCCTAATTTCGTGTCCCCATAAGAAAACCAGGAACCTGCTTTCTTAACGATGTTAAAGTCCACACCAATATCAATGATCTCTCCAACTTTCGAAATACCCTGGTTAAACATAATGTCAAACTCAGCAATTCGGAAAGGCGGAGCAACCTTATTTTTAACGATTTTAACTTTGATCCTGTTTCCAGAAACTTCATCAGAATCTTTAATTTGTGAAGTTCTGCGAATATCCAAACGCACAGAAGCATAAAACTTCAATGCATTACCACCGGTTGTTGTTTCCGGGTTACCAAACATGACACCGATTTTCTCCCTTAACTGGTTAATGAAAATACAGCAGCAGCCGGTTTTTGCAATGGTACCTGTTAATTTACGCAAGGCCTGAGACATCAGTCTGGCTTGAAGGCCCATTTTAGATTCTCCCATTTCCCCTTCAATCTCCGCTTTGGGTACAAGCGCTGCAACAGAGTCAATCACAATCACATCAATTGCGCCTGAACGGATCAGGTTATCAGCAATCTCCAATGCCTGCTCACCGTTGTCAGGTTGTGAAATCAACAAGTTTTCTACATCCACGCCTAATTTCCTGGCGTAGAATTTATCAAAAGCATGTTCTGCATCAATAAATGCAGCCACACCGCCTGCCTTTTGGGCTTCAGCAATAATGTGCGTCGCTAATGTTGTTTTACCGGAGGACTCCGGTCCGTATATTTCAATCACACGGCCTTTTGGAACACCTCCAATGCCTAAGGCGATATCTAAACCTATTGAACCCGTTGATATAGATTCAATTGCCTCAATGGGCTTATCGCCTAACTTCATTACGGCGCCTTTACCATAAGATTTTTCCAGTTTATCGAGGGTAAGTTGTAATGCTTTTAATTTGTCTGCGTTTGGGTTCATTTTATTAAATTTTGTTCGTAAATATAAAATATTTATTCTTTATAATAACTATCCATGTAAATATAGGTGCTAACTATTTTAGCAAAAATAGACATTTATTTGGTTATAAAAAATCCTTCTAATAATATATAATTTAAATATTAAGTTTCACTAATAATTTTAGTTTTAAAGGTTCGTTCATAATATCGGCAAATGGAAGTGATTTCGCAAATGCTGCATTTTGGTGAGCGGGCCACACATACATACCTGCCATGTAAAATTAACCAGTGGTGTGCAATATGTATGGTATGTTGTGGTAAATTTTTAACGAGATCGAGTTCCACTGCCAGCGGTGTTTTTCCATTAGTCAAACCAATGCGTCTTGCAACCCTGAAAACATGGGTGTCCACTGCCATTGCTGGTGCATTATAAACCACTGAAGCAATCACATTGGCTGTTTTCCTGCCTACACCGGGTAGTTTTTGTAAGTCTTTGATATCTGAAGGCACTACACTGTTAAAATCATTCAACAGCATGTTGGCCATCCCCACCAGGTGTTTTGCTTTGTTATTGGGGTAACTCACGGACCTGATGTAATCAAAAACTTCATCTGCGCTTACTTCAGCCAGGGCCTTAGGTGTTGGAAATCTTTGAAACAGGGCGGGGGTAACCATATTAATTCTTTTATCTGTGCATTGTGCAGATAAAATTACGGCAATCAGTAATTGGAAGGGATTATTATAGTGGAGTTCCGTTTCAGCATCAGGTTGCCTGGCCGAAAAATGTGCAACAAATTGTTTGTAACGTTCTTTTTTGAGCATGTGCAAATATACTATACAGGCAATAAAAAAGCTGCCCATTCAGGGCAGCTTAATTTTTATTACTTTGTTTTAGCATAGGCTAAGATCTTGTTGATGACCTCCTCTCTGGGGTCTCTGACAAGTGAATCCAGTTCCCTCTTTAAATTCTCGTAAAAGAAGGGGTCATTTTCTTCAAAAAGCTCAGCATGAGGCTGTTCAGATTTTGGTTGAAATTGAAAGTCGTTGTAGATTGAAGTAGAGGTTGTTACCATAAGCATGATACTGATTGTTTTATTTAATAAACGCAGTACTTTACTATTTATTTTAACCTAGACAACAATATTAAAAAAACTATTTTCGTATGGCGTTTAACTTACCTCTTTAACTTTCAACATTCGCCTTAAATTGCTCAGCGCATAGCGCATTCTACCCAAAGCTGTATTGATACTCACATCGGTAAGGTCGGCAATCTCTTTAAAACTCAGGTCTGCATAATGACGCATAATCAGGACTTCTTTCTGCTCATCCGGTAACAGATGGATCAGCTGCCTTAAATCTGCATGGGTCTGTGCTTTAAGCAATTTATCTTCAGCACTTTCTTCGTGGATCTGAAGCATGTTCAGAATATCCGTTCCGTCTGCACTGGTAATAATAGGCCCGCGCTTCTCCCTTCGGAAGTAGTCAATCACCAGGTTGTGTGCAATACGCATTACCCATGGTAAAAACTTACCTTCTTCATTGTATCTTCCAGATCTCAGTGTGTTAATTACTTTAATAAAGGCTTCCTGAAATATATCTTCTGCCAAATACTGGTCTTTCACCAATAAATAAATAGAAGTATATATTTTGGATTTATGTCTTCGAAGAAGTTCTTCCAAAACAGATTCCTCTCCATTAAGATATAACTTCACCAATTCCTGGTCACTATTTAATTGTAATTTCATAGGAGTATTAATACTAAATCCTGCTGTTTGCTTAAAAATATTTAGTAGCTTTTTATTCGATAGCGTTTCTCCTATGTGTAAGTGTGTACGAAATGTAATGGTTCAATTGTTGTGGTTAATTCTTTCAAAAGAAGCATTTTTTTATTACAATTCAATAATAAAAGTGTTAAAAAATGATAAAACTGTTCTGAGCGCCTTATTTTTGCGCTCCCGAAAAATGCCAGGTCTATTTAATTCGTGGTATATTTGCAATTCTATCCCATAATAATGAGTAAGGAAACAGAGAAAGATCCACATAATAATATTATCATAAAAGGTGCCAGAGTACACAATCTTAAAAATATAGATGTTGCTATTCCCAAAAACAAGCTGGTAGTCATTACCGGTATGTCCGGATCAGGGAAATCGTCTCTTGCTTTTGACACCCTTTATGCTGAAGGTCAACGCAGGTACGTGGAAAGTCTTTCTTCTTACGCAAGACAATTCATGGGCAGAATGAATAAACCCGATGTGGATTATATTAAAGGCATTGCCCCGGCCATTGCCATCGAGCAAAAAGTAATTACTTCAAATCCACGTTCTACCGTGGGTACTTCTACTGAAGTGTATGATTATCTGAAACTCCTGTTCTCCAGAATAGGCAAAACTTATTCCCCGATTTCAGGACAGATTGTAAAAAAAGATACAGTGAGTACCGTCGTTGATTACATTTCTAAACTGGCCAACGATAGTACCGTTACGATCCATTGTCCGCTTTTTCCGCATAATAACCGGACCATTAAGGAAGAGCTTGCCGTATTACTGCAAAAAGGCTTTCTAAGGGTCTTGTATGACGGAAAAATCAGTAAAATTGAAGCCATTCTCGAAGATGAGGATTTTAATGATGTAGCGTTGACTGATGAAAATACGGTAAGTATTTTGATTGACCGCATCGTTTTAAATGAGGAGGAAGAAACCCTCAGCCGGATAGCAGATTCTGTTCAAACGGCATTTTTTGAGGGTAAAGGTGATTGTTATGTAGAAAATGAGGGTAAAACCCGCCATTTCTGTGATCGTTTTGAATTAGATGGTGTTAAATTTGAAGAGCCTACGCCTAACTTTTTCAGCTTCAACAATCCCTATGGTGCCTGTAAAAGGTGCGAGGGCTACGGCAACGTCATCGGTATTGATGAAGACCTGGTTATTCCTGATAAAAGTAAAAGTATATACGATAATGCCATTGCGCCCTGGCGAGGGGAGAAGATGCGTGAATGGCTGAATAAACTCATTAAAGTTGCAGATAAATTTAATTTCCCTATTCACCGCCCTTACCATGAACTGAGTGAGGAACAGCAAAGGTTACTCTGGACCGGAAATAAGCATTTTAACGGTTTAGATGCTTTTTTCAAAGAGCTGGAAACGCAGACTTATAAAATACAGTACCGGGTAATGCTTTCCCGGTACCGCGGTAAAACCAAGTGTCCGGATTGTAAAGGCTCACGCCTGCGCAAGGATGCTTCTTATGTGAAGATTGCAGATAAATCCATTATTGATACGGTATTGATGCCGCTTTCTACCATGTTGGGGTTTTTCGAAAATTTAAACCTTTCTAAATCCGACCAGAAAATCTCCAAGCGCTTGCTGGCAGAAATTCAAAACCGGGTAGAATACCTTAATAATGTTGGCCTGGGTTATTTAACCTTAAACCGTTTATCAAATACCCTGTCCGGCGGAGAGTCACAAAGGATTAACCTGGCTACTTCCCTGGGCAGTAGTTTAGTAGGTTCTATTTATGTGCTGGATGAGCCAAGCATCGGCTTACACCCTCGTGATACCCACAATTTAATCAGTGTTTTGAAAAGCTTAAGAAACGTTGGTAATACCGTAATTGTGGTAGAACATGAAGAGGAGATGATGAAAGCCGCTGATCATATCATCGATATTGGTCCGGAGGCCGGAACTCATGGTGGAAATATGGTTTTTAGCGGTACTTACAGCCAGATCCTCAAAGATAAAAAAAGCCTGACCGGTAAATACTTGTCCGGCAAGGAAAATATTGCCATTCCAACTTCCAGAAGGGCATGGCATGACCACATCCTGGTAAAAGGCGCAAGGGAAAACAACCTCAAGAATATCGATGTTAAATTCCCACTGGGCATTTTCACTGTAGTGAGTGGGGTGTCGGGCTCCGGAAAGACCAGTTTGGTCAAAAAGATCCTTTTCCCTGCTTTACAAAAAGCCATCGGTAATTATGCCGGAGAACAAACCGGATCTTATGATGGTATTTTTGGTAACCTCGATTTGGTGAGCCAGGTGGAAATGGTGGATCAAAATCCGATCGGCAGATCCTCAAGGTCCAACCCGGTCACCTATGTCAAAGCATGGGATGATATCCGTACCTTGTTTGCTGCTTTGCCTGCCGCTAAAGCTTCAGGACTTAAACCTTCAGCCTTCTCCTTTAATGTGGAGGGCGGTCGCTGTGATGTATGCCAGGGGGAAGGGGAGGTGAAGATAGAGATGCAGTTTATGGCTGATATCTATTTGCCTTGCGAAGCCTGCAACGGAAAAAGATTTAAACAACAGGTTTTGGATGTAACCTACCAGGATAAAAATGTTTCTGAAATTCTGGATTTAACGATCGAAGATGCGGTTGAATTTTTTAAAAATGACAATAAAATACTGAACAAGCTGCAACCCCTTGTGGATGTAGGGCTGGGTTATGTGCATTTGGGCCAGTCGTCCAACACTTTATCCGGTGGTGAGGCTCAGCGGATCAAACTTGCTTCTTTCCTGATTAAAGGTAATAACGCCAGCAAAACCATGTTCATTTTTGATGAACCGACCACCGGTCTTCATTTCCACGACATCAAGAAACTGCTTATTGCCCTGAACACCTTAATTGAACAAGGCAATACCATTTTAGTGATTGAGCACAATATGGACATGATTAAATCTGCTGACTGGGTCATTGATATTGGTCCTGAAGGTGGCGATGGGGGCGGTCAGCTGGTGTTTGAAGGAACCCCTGAAGATCTTGCTTCAGCCGAAAATTCATATACTGCTAAGTATTTAAAAGCACATTTGAAATAATTGTATCTTCGCGCATGCTTTTTTTAACTTTTATATTAGGGCTCCTGTTGAATGCTATAGGTTACATTCCGCCGGGTAATATTAACCTCACCGTTGTACAAATCACCATCAACAGGGGCCTCAAACAGGCACTTTCCTTTATCGCTGCTTTTGGTTTTGTAGAAATCATTTTTACGTTGCTGATGATGCGTTTTGTACAGTGGTTAGCACTCACCATCGAACTGGATAATATCATTGATGTGGTGATGATATTTTTATTCCTGATCCTGGGCATCGTTACCTGGAAATCGAGGAAAGCTATGCCCAAGAACGATTATTCACATCGAGATAGTATTAAATACGGAATGCTCCTGGGTGCATTAAACCCCATGCAGGTGCCTTATTGGCTTTTTGTGGGTACTTACCTGATATCGCATGAATGGATTGAGATTGGTTACCTCTCCCTGATTATTTTCAGCATAGGCTCTGGAATTGGTGCAGCACTCGCTTTATATGGTTTTGCTCGTTTTGCCTGTTATGTCAAGGGAAAGTTCGACTTAAGCAGCTATATCATCAATAAAAGCATTGCACTCTTGTTTTTTGGTTTATCAAGCTTCCAAATCTTTAAGGTGATGTATGTACACTTGATCAAGGGCTAAGTTATTCAGCTGCAGGGCTATTTTTTTAAGAATTCCAGGTTCCAGATTTTTTCAGCTCTTTTACCAATAATCCAAAATGAAGCCGCCAATACACAAAAGAACAAGGCTTTATGCCAGCTGTCCCAAAAATATTCAAAGTAGCGGGTATATAAATTTAAAAAGAGGAAAGTGATGCCGAACTCCCGGGCAACATCATCGCGGTATTTTAAGCCCACAAAAATGCTGACCACACAGGCAGCGGCAGAAATCAAAGCCCAGTAAAACAAACTGATTTGTTTTACACCATACCATTCTTCGATGGTGCCATAGTTTCCAAATATGGAAATCAGCCATAAAGAAATAAACAGGTAAACCATGCCGCCAATATAGGTGGTGCCATAAAAAAGGCCGAACTTTGGTTTGTTTTTTAGAAGCAAAGCAATTGCGGTGAGTGTCAACCCAAAAAACACGAAGCGCAGTGGATAGTTAAGGCCCACAAAATACCAGTTCCACCGGGATAGGTAACCCGTCTCCGTGCCAAACCAAACGCCAAGGGAAAGGATCACAAAGGCCCATATTAACCTTGATTTAAAGACAAAAGCTAAGATTCCATAGACGGCCACTGAAGCTAAAATAAGGAGTGAAAAGTGTGCATCTTTTGTGCCTATTGATTTACCCAGATAAGCAATCGCATTTGCCGTTAACATCACGGCCGTAAATACAATGGCATCATTGCTGAATACCTGCATTTGGTGGGTCTTGCTCCTTTTAAAGCCTGTGTAATATAATACACCAGCCGCAACGGCCGAGAACAAGCTGATCAAACTGTCTGGGGCGTCATATATCTTCTCCAGGTAAATTAAGATATCTTTGTCCACCAGTAAGGCACCAAGCGATATCACCCCACAGGCCATGGCAATCCAGAATGAATATTGAGCTAAGCGGCGCCAGTCAAAACTTTTTGCCTCATAACTTTCCTGTAATTTTTTAACCTGTTCTTCCGTAAGCAAGTTTTGCTCCTGCCATTGGTTAAGCATATCATCTAAAAAATCACTTTTTTCCTGGTCTAATTTCATAGTGTCTCAATTGAGTATGGATCTAGGGTGGATCTACCATGGATCCAACGTATCGCCATCTTCATTTATATATACATTGTTTTCATGGTCAGGAAGACCTCAGTAATCCTGCTGCTTCAGCTGTGCTTTCAGGTCCTCACTTTCTTCAGCAATTCCGGGATTTTTTTGGTATTCCCAACAATCCATACAATATCTTCATTTTCAAAAACAAAATCTGAGTCAGGATTTAATATCCTTTCTCCTTTGCGTTCAATTCCAACCACCAGTCCCTGTGTCATTTCTCTTATACCCGAATTACGGATACTGTTCCCATAAACCGGCGACTTGCTGTTGATGACGACCTTTTGGAGTGTCATGTCGTTTTTAGGGAAATCGGATTCTTCCACATCCGCTGCTGATGCCGTAAACAGATCCTCTACGGCTGCCAGCTGTTCGTCTGTACCGATTACTAAAATTTTATCATAAGGGTAAAGGCGCTCATCCCGGCCGGGGGTTGGAATGATGATCTTTCCACGCTCAATCATGGCAATGTTTACGCCAAATTTTTCTCTGATAGAAAGGTCCACCAATGATTGCCCCACCAGTCTGGATTCCGGTGCAATGGTTAATTCGGCAAGGTGCGTATCCCAGGGTAAAATCTGCGGCTGTGCCTTTTCTGTTTCCCTGGCATTTAGATTATACAGAAAGCGATGTTCCAATCGGTTATAGAAGGCCTGTAGCTTGCGGGAAAAGATCACCATCACCGCGAGGATCAACACGATTGCAATGGCCAGGGATACTAAAGTATTGGTGAACTGGAAGACCAGGAAGCCGACAAAAAAGACAGCCAGGCCAATGCGTAAACTTTCCAAAGCCACCAGTGGGCCACGGGTATATTTTTTATTGAGCCATAAATTGCTGTAAGCTCTTCTTTCCAGTCGTCGGATAGCCAGGGCCCACAGAAATGGCATCATAATGCTCAACGTGAGCAGCAAACTGATGAGGGTGCCTCTATTTCCATTAATCAGGTTTTCTTCAATAAATGGCTGTAAAAACCTTGATCCTAAAAATATGAGTGCAATTAAAATTACCGAGTGAATGATGATGTTAAAAGTATAGGCCCTAAGAAATACTTTCCAGTCACTTAAGGTGGTGATCCCTTCCGTACTGGATCCGTACCTGTTAATTCCCTCCACCCATTTTTTCGGCAGGTTGCGTTCCATGAAATTTGCAAAAGGTTCTGAACCTTTGATCAGATAGGGGGTTGTAAAAGTGGTGATCGCTGATACCGCAACTGCAATGGGATAAAGGAAGTCGCTGGTTACTTTTAAGGATACCCCAAGTGTAGCAATGATAAAAGAGAATTCTCCTATTTGCGAGAGGCTTAAGCCCACCTGTACAGAAGTTTTTAATGACTGCCCAGAGAGTAGTGCACCTAAACCGGTACTTAAAAATTTACCCAATATGGTAGCGATGGTGATCAGGATGATCGGGCCGGCATAATCTACCAACACACTTGGATCGATCATCATCCCTACAGAAACGAAGAATATGGCTGCAAAAAGGTCTTTTACAGATTTTGTT
>Ga0182007_10001314_pt1 | contig 13431 bp, 14 predicted proteins | sample Sormic07211113_1_FD_123023 | JGI IMG/M metagenome (GOLD analysis project Ga0182007, IMG submission 123023) | Rhizosphere microbial communities from Sorghum bicolor, Mead, Nebraska, USA - 072115-113_1 MetaG | ecosystem: Host-associated > Plants > Roots > Rhizosphere | place: USA: Nebraska... | reverse complement strand
AGGATGGTGGCGACGAAGATGCCCCACACCGTGAGCGGCATGCGCAGCAGCGTCATGCCTTCGCAGCGCGCCTGCAGCACGGTGGTCACGTAGTTGAGGCCGCCCATCGTGGTCGCCACGATGAAGATGAGCAGCGACACCAGCATCAGCACGATGCCGCCCGCATGGCCCGGCGTGCCGGGCAGGATCGACTGCGGCGGATACAGCGTCCAGCCCGCGCCGGTCGGTCCGCCCGGGACGAAGAAGCTCGCCATCAGGACCACCACCGACAGCAGGTAGACCCAGAAGCTCAGCATGTTGAGGTAGGGAAAGACCATGTCCCGCGCCCCCACCATCAGCGGGATCAGGTAGTTGCCGAAGCCGCCGAGGAACAGCGCCGTGAGCAGGTAGATCACCATGATCATCCCGTGCATGGTCACGAACTGGTAGTAGCGCTCGGCATTGATGAATTCGAACTGGCCCGGAAAGCCCAGCTGCAGCCGCATCAGGTTGGACAGCACCACGCCCACCACGCCCACCGCGATGGCGGTGCAGGCGTACTGGACGGCGATCACCTTGTGGTCCTGGCTCCAGACGTAGCGGGTCAGGAAACTCCGCGGCGCGGGGTGCCCGGCGTCGTCGGCGTGGGACATGGCCTGCCCCGTGGGCGAAGAAGAGTTCATCGCGCAGCCTTCTGTTCGGCGGCAGCCTGCGCCGGCGGGCTGCCCAGACTCTGGATGTAGGCCACCAGCGCGGCCAGTTCTTCATCGGTCATTTCGATCTTGGGCATGACCGGCGGGAAGCCCTTCACATGGCGGGCCTGCGGATCGCGGATGAAGCTGCGCAGATAGGCTTCGTCGACCAGCGCGGTGGAGCCGTCCGCCATCGTCTCGGTCTTGCCGTGCAGGCCCTTCCAGGTCGGCCCCACGCGCGGGCTGCCGTCGATCGTGTGGCAGGCCACGCAGCCCTTGGCGTCCGCCAGCGCGCGGCCCTGCTCGACGCGTGCGCCGCCGCCTGCCACAGAGGCGCCGGCCGGCGCCTCGGGCGCCTTGGCCTGCGACTTGGCGAAGCTCGGCAGCGCCGCGTACCAGGCCTTGTAGTTCGCCGGGTCCTCCACCACCACGTAGCCGCGCATGTTGGGATGGCCCACACCGCACAGCTGCGCGCAGAGCGCCTCGTAGCGGCCCGCGACGCTCGGGGTGAACCAGAAGCGGCTGACCTGCCCCGGCACCATGTTCATTCGGGCGCGGAACGGCGGTACGAAGAAGTCGTGCAGCACGTCGTTCGAGCGCATCAGCACCAGCACCGGCTTGCCGAGCGGCAGGTGCACCTCGTCGCCGGGGATCAGGAGGTCGTCCTGCCCGGCGGGGTCGCCCGGGTCGATCCCGAACGGATTGGTGGCGCTGACGAAGCGTGCGTCGCTCGCGCCCAGCTTGCCGTCCGGCCCCGGGAAGCGGAAGCGCCATTGCCACTGCTGGCCCAGCACCTCCAGCACGAGGGCGTCGCGGGGCTCCCTGACGTAGTTCGCGTACACCACGAGGCCGGGCGCCAGCAGCGCCATGATGCCGACGGTGGTGCCGCCGATCAGCCAGCGCTCGAGCTTCCTGTTCTCGGGCTCATGCGCCGCCCGGTGCCCCTCGCGATGGCGAAAGCGCACCAGCATGTAGGCGACGAACACGTTGATGACGACGAAGAAGATCCCCGTGATCACCAGCGTGATGGTCAGGGTGTCGTCCATCGGCTGCCAGTTCGAAGCCAGGGGCGTCGTCCACCATGGATTGAAGACGTGGAACAGCACCGAGCCGAGCACGATGAGCAACAGGGCGACGGCCATGATCATGTGCGGTCCCTCGGCTCGGCATCATGGGTTCAGGGCTCATTCGCGCTTCAGAGAAACGCCGGGATTCGCGGCTCTTCGCCCTCGAACCGGGCCTCGGGATGCGCAGACTGCAGCAGCGCCTCGATGTCCCGCACGCGCGAACGCGGCAAGTCCACCATCAGCAGGATCTGTCCCTGCGCGATGGCGCCCTCGAAACGCTGCAGCCTGGGACTGGGGATGGAAATGCCGATCATGCTGGCCGACCAAGTGCCGACCACGCCACCCACGACGGCCACCAGCACGGCCACTTCCCATTCGGGGTCGTCGCCGAAGATCGGAAACATCAGGGCAGCCATGAGGCCGACGACGATGCCGCAGGCGCTGCCGACCGCCCACCCGGTCTTGGCTGCGTGGACCACGTCCGAGGTCTGCCACACGTTGGCCGCATGGAGCCCGGCCATGTCCATGCCTTCCGGTCCGGCGAAATGAATGCGCGCAACGTCGACGCGCGCCCGCACCAGATCGTCCATCGTCCGCCTGGCGCTCGCCAGGTCCGGCATCAGCCAGTAGATGCGTCTCTTCATAGCGTCCCCTTTCCGCCTTGCGACAAGCCGAGGAAACATGAACGACTTATATGCCCAAGGAGAGCCGCCATCAAGGGGGCTGCATTCGGCGGCCGCGGCGTGGGTAACCCGCCAATCCATCTTTTTTTGACCGAATGGATAATTTAGATCATCATCCCCGCTCCTACTGCCCGTCACCACGAGGTACGCCACGATGAACCCGGTCCCCTTGCGCAGCCGTTTCTGGTCCGACCTGACCAGCGAAGAGTTCTCCCGCCTCGACCGTGAACGGCTCATTGCCGTGCTGCCCGTGGGCGCGACCGAGCAGCACGGCCCGCACCTGCCGATGTCGACCGACACCGCCACCATCGACGGCATGGTGCACGCCACGCTGCCGCACCTGCCCGACGACCTGCCGGTGCTGTTTCTGCCCACCGTGCCCTACGGCAAGAGCAACGAGCATTCGCGCTATCCGGGCACGCTCACGGTGTCCGCCAACACGCTGATCTCGCTGTGGAAGGACATCGGCGCCTGCGTCGCGAAGGCCGGTGTGCGCAAGCTGGTGCTCTACAACAGCCACGGCGGCCAGATGAGCGTGATGGACATCGTTGCGCGCGACCTGCGCGAGGAACACGACATGATGGTCGTGGCCGCCAATTGGTACACGCTGGGCCTGCCCGAGGGCCTGTTCACCGCGCACGAGGGCCGGCACGGCATTCACGCCGGGGATCTCGAAAGCTCGGTCATGCTGCACCTCGCGCCCGACTGCGTGCGCAAGGACCAGTTCCAGAACTTCAGCTCGATGACGGAGCAACTGGCCGCCGAGAACAAGTTCCTGTCGATCACCCCCACCGGCAAGCTCGGCTGGCAGATGCACGACATCAACCCCGCGGGCGCAGCCGGCGACGCCACGCGCGCCACCGCCGAAAAGGGCGCGGCGGTGCTCGACCACGTGGGCCGCCGCTTCGTCGAGCTGCTGCACGAGGTCGACCGCTTCCCGCTGTCGCGCCTCGCCAACCAACCCGCCTGGCGCTAGGCTCGCAGCCATCATGGAAAGCACCACGCCATCCACCCCGCCGCTGGTCACCCTGCGCAACGTCAGCAAGCGTTTCGCCAACGGCACGCTCGCGCTGCAGGGCATGACGCTCGACATCGGCGAGCACGACTTCATCAGCTTCCTGGGCCCCTCGGGCTGCGGCAAGAGCACCGCGCTGCGCCTCATCGCGGGGCTCACGCGCCTCAGTTCGGGCGACATGCACTGGTCGGGTGCCAACACCGGAAAGACGCAGAGCGACCGCGACCTGGGCTTCGTGTTCCAGGAGCCCACGCTCATGCCCTGGGCCAAGGTGTTCGACAACGTGTGGCTGCCGCTCAAGCTCGCCGGCATGAGCCGCGACGCAGCGGCGCCGGTGGTGCAGCAGGTGCTCGAGATGGTCGGCCTCTCGCGCTTTGCCGACGTGTATCCGCGCGAGCTCTCGGGCGGCATGAAGATGCGCGTGTCGATCGCGCGCGCGCTGGTCACGCACCCGCGCCTGCTGCTGATGGACGAGCCCTTTGCCGCGCTCGACGAGATGACGCGCATCAAGCTCAACAACGACCTGCTGGCCATCTGGCGCGAGCACCGCTTCTCGGTGGTGTTCGTCACGCACAGCGTGTACGAGTCGGTGTACCTGTCGAACCGCATCGTCGTGATGGCGGCGCGCCCGGGGCGCGTGATCGACGAGATCCGCATCGACGAGCCCTACCCGCGCGGCGAAGAGTTCCGCACATCGAGCCGCTACAACGCGCATTGCACGGCGGTGTCCCAATCCCTGCACGGAGCGCTGCATGGCCTCGACATCGATCACTGAGCCCGTCGCCCTCGCGGACGCCAATGCGGATGCGGTGCCCTCCGAGGCCGCGCTGCGCGCCCACGAAGACAAGCTGCGCCGCCGCGAGTCGATGCTGCGCATCGTGGCGCCCGTCGTCATCATCGCGGCGCTCCTGCTGCTCTGGGAATGGACCGTGCGCGCCAACAACATCCCGCACTACATCCTCCCCGCACCCTCGCTCATTCTGCGCACGCTGTTCGACAACTGGGATTCGCTCTCCAGCGCCCTGTGGTTCACGATCAAGCTCACGCTGCTCGCGCTCGGTGCGGCCATCGTCGGTGGCGTGCTTCTGGCGATCGCGTTCGCGCTCTTCAAGTGGGTGGAAATCGGCCTGTTCCCCATCGCCGTGATCCTGCAGGTGACGCCGATCATCGCGATCGCGCCGCTGATCCTGATCTACGTGTCGAACACCACCGCGGCGCTGCTGCTGTGCGCGTGGATCGTGGCCTTCTTTCCGATCCTGTCGAACACCGTCATCGGCCTGAAAAGCGCCGACAGCAATCTTCGCGACCTGTTCCAGCTCTACAAGGCCTCGCCGTGGCAGACCTTCCGCTACCTGCTCGCGCCCAGCGCGCTGCCGTACTTCATGGCGGGCCTGAAGATCGCGGGCGGCCTGAGCCTGATCGGCGCGGTGGTGGCCGAGTTCACGGCCGGCACTGCGGGCAAGGAAACGGGTCTTGCATCGCGCATTCTCGAATCGAGCTTCCGCACCGAGATTCCGATGATGTTCGCGGCGCTGCTGCTGGTGTCGTTGTTGGGCATCGTGATCTTCATCGTGTTCGCCGCCCTGTCGCGGCTCGTGCTCGGGCATTGGCACGAAAGCGAAATGCGCCGTGAACGCTAGGACTATCGTGCCTGCCGTCGACTGGGATGCCGTGCGCGCCGACCTGCGCGGACTCAACCTGATCACCGCGCCGGCCCAGCGCAAGCAGCTGTCGAAAGACTTCTACTGGTACAGCCCCATCCTCACTGCGCAGCTCGCGGGCTGCGTGGCCGACCTCGTCGTCAAGGTCAGCACCGAAGACGACGTGCGGCAGGCCGCCGCCGTGGCCGCGAAATGGAAGCTGCCGCTCACCGTGCGTGCCGGCGGCACCGGCAACTACGGCCAGTGCGTGCCACTCGAAGGCGGCATCGTGCTCGACGTGACGCAGATGTGCCGCGTGCTCGACATCCAGCCCGGACGCATCCGCGTCGAGGCCGGCGCGCGCATGCACGACATCGACCTCGCGGCACGCGAGACCGGCCAGGCGCTGCGCATGTGGCCCTCGACCTGGCACGTGGCGTCCATCGGCGGCTTCATCGCGGGCGGCTTCGGCGGCATCGGCTCGTTCCGCCACGGCATCCTGCGCGACCCCGGCAACCTGCTGCGCGCGCGCGTGATGACGGTGGAGCGCGAGCCGCGCGTCATCGAGCTGCATGGCGACGAGATCCAGCAAGTGCACCACGCCTACGGAACCAACGGCGTGATCCTCGACGTCGAGGTCGCGCTGAGCCCGGCCGTCGAATGGGTGCACTGCACGGTGCTGTTCGAAACGTACCGCGGCGCGCTAGCCTTCGCCGTCGCGGCGCAGGCGCCCACGCTCGACATCTTCCTGCTGTCCACGGTCGAGGCGCGCTTCTCGCCCTACTACACGGCCATGCGCGACCGCTTTCCTCGCGACCGGCATGCGGTCTTCGCCATGGTCTCGCCCGAGTCGATGGCGGACTTTCGTGCGCTGGCCGATGCGCAGGGCGGCACGATCTCGGTCGCCGGCACCGAGGCCGAACTGCTCGCCGACGGCTTGCCTCCGGCCTACGAGTGCGCGTTCAACCACACGACGCTGCAGGCTCTGAAGGCCGACCGCAGCTGGACCTACCTGCAGGTTGCCTACGCCCAGCCCTTCGACCCGTCGGTGGTCGAGCGGCATCTGCAAATCTTCGGCGACGACGTGCTGCAGCACCAGGACTTCGCGCGCGCCAACGGCGAGTGCGGCACCTTCGGCATCCTGCTCGTACGCTGGAAGGGCGAGGACCACCAGTACGAGCTGATCCGCGAGATCGAGTCGCAGGGCGGCTGCAAGATCTTCAATCCGCATGTCGTCACCATCGAGGACGGCGGCATGAAGACCATCGACACGCAGCAGATCGAGTTCAAGAAGCGCAGCGATCCGATGGGTTTGATGAACCCCGGAAAAACGCGTGGCTGGTCGTCCGACATGGCCCGCGACCGCTGAAAAAGAATAGTCTTCGCATCCCGTACTTTCCCAAACCTCCACAGGAGCACGTCCCCATGCGCATCCCCGCCTTCCATCTCCGCCCGTTGGCCTTCGGCCTGGCGCTGACCGCAGCCTTCGCCGCGCAGGCGCAGGAAAAAGTGGTATTCGCCACCAACTGGAAGGCGCAGGCCGGCCACGGCGGCTTCTACCAGGCGCTGGTGGACGGCACCTACAAGAAATACGGCCTCGACGTCGACATCCAGCAGGGCGGCCCGATGGTCAACAACCGGCCGATGCTGCCGGCCGGCAAGGTCGACTTCCTGATGACCGGCAACCTGCTGCAGTCCTTCGACAACGTGAAGAACGGCGTGCCCACCGTGGTCGTCGCGGCCTTCTTCCAGAAAGACCCGCAGGCCATGTTCGCGCACCCGGGCCAGGGCTTCGACACCTTCAAGGACATGGCCAAGGCGCCCGTGGCCTTCATCGGCAAGGACGGCCAGTTCAGCTTCTGGCAGTGGATGAAATCGGAGCACGGCTTCAAGGACTCGCAGCTCAAGCCCTACACCTTCAACGTCGGCCCCTTCCTGGCCGACAAGAAATCGATCCAGCAGGGCTATGCGATTTCGGAACCGCTGTCGATCAAGGCCCAGGCCGGCTTCGACCCGGTGGTGCAGCTGCTGGCCGACAACGGCTTCTCGACCTACTCGACCACCGTCGAGACGCGCGCCGACCTCATCAAGAACAAGCCCGAGACGGTGCGCAAGTTCGTCGAGGCCTCGATCATCGGCTGGAACAACTACCTCTACGGCGACAACAAGGCGGCCAACGAGATGATCGCCAAGATCAACCCCGATTCGCCCGTGGCCGCATCGCAGGGCTCCATCGAGCTGATGAAGAAGATGGGCATCGTCGACAGCGGCGAATCGCTCGCCAAGGGCATCGGCGCGATGGACGAGGCGCGCGTGAAGGACTTCTACGACAAGATGGTCAAGGCCGGCCTGTACAAGCCGGGCGAGGTCGACCTGTCGAAGGTCGTCACCACGCAGTTCGTGAACAAGGGCGTCGGTGTCGACGTCCGCAAGAAGCTGACGGGCAAGTAGGCGGCTTCGTTTTTTCCCGTGGGTCGCGCGGGGCTTGCGCCGGGGTCAGATGCCGGCGCCTGGGTTGCCATAAGGTACTGCGCGGCCTTTTATTCCCTGGGCTCTGACCCCGTCTCGCCAGCAACAAAGAAACGCTGAGCGAACCGGCCCTCAACCATGAAAACGTTAGTCATCCACTGCCATCCGAACCCCGACAGCTTCAACCACGCGCTCTACCGCACCGCGCTCGAAGCGCTCCAGCCGCGGCACCCCGTCAAGGCCATCGACCTGTACGCCGAGGGCTTCGACCCGACGCTGACCCGCGAAGAGCGCATCGCCTACCTCGACAACCCCGACCTGATCCGCGAACGCGTGAAACCCCACGTCGAGGCGCTGCTGTGGGCCGAGCACCTGGTGTTCGTGTTTCCGACCTGGTTCCACGGACCGCCGTCGATGCTCAAGGGCTGGCTCGAACGGGTGTGGCTACCGGGCGTGGCCTTCCTGCCGGCGCAGCGCAAGGGGCAGATCGCGAAGTCGGGGCTGCGGCACATCCAGCGGCTCACGGTGGTGACCACCGGCGGCTCGCCGCGCTGGTTCGTGATGATGATCGGCGACCCGGGCCGGCGGCTGTTCACGCGCGCATTGCGCGCGCTGTTCGCATGGCGCTGCAAGGTGACGTGGCTGCAGCTGCACGACATGAACGCCGTGACTGCAAGCGACCGCAGCCACTTCATCGAGCGCGTGTCGCGCAAGCTGGGCAGCATCTAGAGAACGCAGAAAGCAGGGAGACACATCACCATGAGCCTCGAACGCACGCTCACCGTACGCGTCGAACGCATCTCGCGGCAGACGCCTGAAATACTGGCCTTCGAACTGGCCCATCCGTGGGGCCGGCCGCTGCCTTCCTACGAGGCCGGCGCGCACATCGACGTGCACATGCCTGGTGGGTTCTCGCGGCAGTATTCGCTGGCGCGCGCGCCTTGCGGCGCCAACTCGTACGTGATCGGCGTGAAGCGCGAACTCGACAGCCGCGGCGGCTCGGCCTCGATGCATGAGCGCGTGCGCGAAGGCGACCTGCTCGCGATCAGCGCGCCGCGCAACACCTTTCCGCTGCGCGAGGAGGCCGCGCACCATCTGCTGATGGCCGGCGGCATCGGCATGACGCCGCTCCTGGCGATGGCGCAGGCGCTCGCGGCGCGCGGCGCATCGTTCACGCTCTGCGTGTTCGCGCGCAGCGAGGAGCACCTGGCCTTTGCCGGCGCGCTGCGCGACCCCGCGCTGGCGCCGCATCTGCGGCTGCATCTCGACCAGGGCGACGCCTCGCAGCGTATCGACCTGCGAGCGCTGCTGGCCCGACCCGCACCTGGCACGCACCTGTACGTGTGCGGCCCCGGCGGCTTCATGCAGGCGGTGCGCGACGCGGCCGCGCACTGGCCCGAAGACGCGCTGCACGCCGAATATTTCGCCGCACCCACCGATGCCGGTACCCCAACCGGCCTGCCCTTCACGCTGAAGCTCGCACGGCGCGGCATCAGCGTGCCCGTTGCCGCAGACCAGACTGCCGTCGACGCGCTGCACGAAGTCGGCATCGACATCCCCGTGTCGTGCCAGCAGGGCCTGTGCGGCACCTGCGTGGTCGAGGGCGACGGCGAAGGCGCCGAGCATCGCGACTTCTGCCTCACGGGCAGCGAGCGCCGCCACAAGGTCGCCCTGTGCTGCTCGCGCGCCAAGGGGCAGGAACTGGAACTCCAGCTGTGAGCGCGCGTCCTCCCATCAACGAAGAAGGCGACGGCGAGGCGCCCGCCACGCGCGGCCGCTCGCGCAAGTACACGCAGGTGCTCGGCCTCATCAACCAGGCCGCCATCGAAGTGTTCGCCAGCGAGGGGCTGGCCGGCGCATCGACGCAGGCCATTGCCGACAAGGCCGGGCTCTCGAAGGCGCAGTTGCACTACTACATAGAGAGCAAGGAAGCGCTGTATCGCCAGGTGCTGCAGGACATCCTCACCGACTGGATCGTGGTGTTCGGCTTCAGCGACGAGGCCTTCGGCCCGCGCAAGGTGCTGGGCGACCTGATCCAGCGCAAGATGATGTTCTCGTTCGAGCACCCGCTGCGCTCGCGCATCTTCACCGCCGAGATGTTGCGCGGCGCGCCGGTCATCGACGACATGATGGACACGAGCAAGCAGCGCACCGACCAGGCCGCCGCCGTGATCCAGAACTGGATGAACCAGGGCCTGATGGACAAGGCCGACCCGATGCTGGTGCTGTTCCACATCTGGGCCGTGACGCAGTTCTATGCCGACCACGCCACCCAGGCCGCGTACTTCCGCAACGTGGCCCAGCAGGGCGACGACAAGGACCGGCGCTACCTGATCGAGCAGGTGACGGAGTTCCTGCTGAAGGGCGCGGGCGTCAAGTAGAAGGCGAGCGCTGGGGCAGGTACATGGTGGCTTCGACTTCCACCAGCACTTCGTCCCCCGGCAAGAAGCGCGACACCTCCACCACCGTGCTCACCGGCGGCTCGCCCGGATAGAACAGGCCGCGCACGCGGTTGTAGAAGGCGTAGTGCGGCAGGTGGCGGAAGTACTGCACCAGCTTCACCACGTCTTCCATCGTGCCGCCGTGCTCGGCCGCGATCTGGCGGATGCGCTCGAGCACGAACCAGCTCTGCGCGACGATGGGCGCCTCGAACACGTCGACCGACATCTGCCCCGTGGCGTAGCCGACACCCTGCAGCGCGGTGCGTGCGGCCTCGGGAATCGCGTCGTAGCCTGCGACTGCGCGGCGCGTGGCGGGGTCGACCGCGACCACGCCGCTCATGAAGACGAAATCGCCCACGCGCCTGGCGGCGGCGTAATTGGCCATTGGCTTGCCCATGCTCATTGTGTTTTCTCCAGTGCCCGGCCGGCGCGGATGACGGTGCGTTGCCGTCCGCGCGGGCCGATGAGTTCGTGTTCGTCGGTTGCCGCCAACACCAGCAGGTCCGCCGGGCAGCCCGGCGCGATGCGCCCGTCCCATGCGAGCCCCAGGGCTTTCGCGGGGCTCACGGTGACGGCGTCGAGCCAGTCGGAGGCCGGGGCCAGGTGCGCCATCTGCACACCAAGGCCGAAGGTCTCCAGGAGGTCGTAGCTGCCGTAGGGGTAGAAGGCGTCCTGCACGTTGTCGGTTGCCAGGCTTGCACGCAAGCCCCATGCCGCCGCCTCGCGGATGCGCGTGATGCCGCGCTGCACGGGCGTGCGGTCCCAGGCGCCTTGCAGGTAGAGGTTGGTGGTGGGCAGCGCGACGAGGTGAATGCCCGCGCCGGCGCACAGCGCCAGTGTTTCATTGGCAACTCCATCGCCCTGCACCGACAGCGAGCAGGCATGGCCGCAGGCCACGCCGTTCCTGAAATTGCGCGCACGCACCAGTTGCGCGATGCTGCGCAGACCGCTGGCTTCGGCGTCGAGGCCTTCGTCGACATGGAAGTCGAGCCCCAGCCCGTGCTGCTGCGCGAGGTCGAACACGCGCCCGAGCTTGTGGACGATGCCTTCGTTGCGGTAGACGAACGCGCCGAGCACGCCGCCCGCACGCTTCACCTCGCATGCGATGCGCTCGCCAGCGGCAAGGTCGGCGAACAGGTCGAGCGGCGTGAGCGAAACGAACTGCAGCTCGACGCGGCCACGCCATTCTTCGCGCAGTGCCTCGAACACGGGCAGGGCGGCGGGCGGCTCGGGCTGCACCCAGTCGAGGTGCGTGCGCAGCGCGCGCGCGCCCGATTGCCATGCGTCGTGCAGCGCGCGCTCCATGCGCAGGCGCAGCGACTCGCCGGTCCAGCTGTCGCGGTGCTTGTTCATGCGGTCGATGGCGGCGAACAGGTTGCCCTGCGCCGCACCCACGTCCTGCACGGTGTAGTTCTTGTCGATGTGCGCATGCGCCTCGACCAGTGCGCTCAGCAGCGTGCCGCGCGCGTGCTGCTGTTGAGCGCTGGCCACGACGGACCCGACCCTGTCGCCGGCCAGCGTGACGTCGAACAGCTGCGCATCGCCCGCCGCGAAACCTCGCAGCGGCACTGGAATGCGCAGCGCTTCGAGCTTCATGCGCGCTGCTGCAAGGCGCGCAACCAGCCGAGCCCGGCCGAGGTGCCGCCCGGCTCCGAACCGCGGCGCGGCCGGTATTCGCAGCCGACCCAGCCCTGCCATCCGCACTGCGCCGACACCTCGTCGATCACGTCGAACAGGTACGGGTAGTTCTGCTCGCCGATGTCGGGCTCGTGGCGCTCTGGCACGCCGGCGATCTGGATGTGGCCGACGCGGCCGGTGGGCAGGTACTTGCGGATCTTCATGGCCACGTCGCCTTCGACGATCTGGCAGTGGTACAGGTCCATCTGCACCTTGAGGTTCGGTGCGCCGACGGCCTCGACGATCTCGTGCGCCTGGTCCTGGCGGTTGAGGAAGAAGCCCGGAATGTCACGCGTGTTGATCGGCTCGATCAGCACGTCGCGGTTTGCCTTGGCAGCTTCGGCCGCGGCCCAGCGCAGGTTGTCCAGGTACACGGGCCGCAGCGCATCGCGCTCCAGGCCTTCGGGCACGAGGCCGGCCATGACGTGGATGCGGGGGCAGTCGAGCGCCACGGCGTAGTCGATGGCCCTGGCGATGCCTTCGCGGAACTCGGCCTCGCGTCCGGGCAGGCAGGCCAGGCCGCGTTCGCCGCCGTTCCAGTCGCCGGGAGGGCCGTTGAACAGAACCTGCTGCAAGCCGTTGTGCTTCAGCCTTGCGAGGATCTCGTCTTTCGAAAAGTCGTACGGGAAGAGGTACTCCACGGCCTTGAAGCCGTCTTTCGCGGCGGCGTCGAAGCGGTCGAGAAAGGCGAGCTCCGGATAGAGCATCGAGAGGTTGGCGGCGAATTGGGGCATGGGGGTGTTTCTACTACCAGCGCGCCCCGAAGGTGCGGCGCAGTTCATCGATCTGTTCGGCGTTCAGCGGTGCAGGCCTTGCGGCGCTCGCAAGCATTTGAAGCCGGGCGGTTTCCTCTAGTTCCTCGAGCACGGCCATGGCGGCGGCCGGCGTGTCGTGCCAGACATTGGGGCCCAGGCGCGCGAGCATCACGGCACGGATCGGCGTGCCGGCAGCGCCGAGGCGCTCGACGGCCTGCGCCACCTGTTCGGCCGCTTCGGGTGCGCCGGGCCGGTGGTACGGAATGACCGGCACGTGGCCGACCTTCATCACGAAGTACGGCGTGAGGGCGGGCAGCAGCTCGTCACCCGGGTTGTTCAACGTGAGCGCCAAGCAGTGCGTGCTGTGCGTGTGGATCACACAGGCCGTGTTCGGATCGAACTTGCGAGCGGCTGCGTAGATTCGCGTGTGCAGCGCGATGGTCTTGCTCGCGCGGTCGCCGCTGGTCTGCTGGCCTTGCGCATCGAGCCTGGCCAATCGCGCCGGGTCGAGAAAGCCGAGGCATGCGTCGGTCGGTGTGATCAGGAAGCCGTCGTCCAGCCGCACGCTGATGTTGCCGGCCGTGGCATGCACGTAGCCGCGCTCGAACAGGCTGCGGCCGACGCGGCAGATTTCTGCGCGGGCTTCGTTCTCGGTCATGCGAGCACTGTAAAGGCCTTGGTGAAGAAATCGTCACTGCCGAAGTTGCCGGACTTCAGTGCGATGTGCACACCCGTCTCGGGCGCGACGTCGGAGCGCGCGTGGCACCACGGCACACCGGGGTCGATCTGCGGGCCGATCTGCATCTGCGCAATGCCGAGCGCCTGCACACAGGCGCCGGAGGTTTCGCCGCCGGCCACCACCAGCTGATGCACGCCGCGTTCGACCAGGCCGCGCGCGATGGCTGCAATGGTGCGTTCGACCATCGCGCCGGCCTCCTCGACACCGAGCCTGCCTTGCACCGACTTCACGGCGCCGGCTTCGGCGGTCGAGTAAACGAGCACGGGGCCCTTGT
>Ga0182007_10001313_pt1 | contig 13439 bp, 13 predicted proteins | sample Sormic07211113_1_FD_123023 | JGI IMG/M metagenome (GOLD analysis project Ga0182007, IMG submission 123023) | Rhizosphere microbial communities from Sorghum bicolor, Mead, Nebraska, USA - 072115-113_1 MetaG | ecosystem: Host-associated > Plants > Roots > Rhizosphere | place: USA: Nebraska... | reverse complement strand
CGTGGTCGGGCATCTGCTCGAGTGCGCGGGGCAGATCACGGGCGGCTATTTCGCCGATCCGGGTTTCAAGGACGTTCCCCATCTGGCGAGACTCGGCTTTCCGATCGGGGAAGTGGCGGCGGACGGGTCGGTTGTCATCAGCAAGGTGCCTCATGCGGGAGGACGCGTGACCGAAGCCACTTGCAAGGAACAGTTGCTCTATGAAATCCACGATCCGCAGCGCTACTTGCAGCCCGATGTCGTCGCCGATTTCTCTAACGTATGCGTGAATGAAGAGGCGCCGGACCGCGTCCGCATTACAGGCGGGCGCGGCTCACCGCGCACCGATACGTTGAAGACATCCGTGGCCTACGTCGACGGGTTTATCGGTGAAGGGCAAGTTTCATACGCGGGTCCGGGCGCGGTGGCGCGTGCGCGGCTCGCGCTGGATATCGTCCGCAAACGGCTCGCGTTGACCGGTGTGCAAACGAGCGAGTTGCGGTTCGATCTGATCGGCGTGAACGCGTTGCACGGCGAAACGGCGGGCGCGCGCGGCGCGGAACCCTATGAAGTGCGTGCGCGGGTGGCGGGACGCACGGCGTCGCTGGCCGAGGCGGTGCGGATCGGCAATGAAGTCGAGACGCTTTATACCAACGGTCCGGCGGGCGGCGGCGGAGCGACGAAGTCGACACGCGAAGTGGTGGCGGTGCAATCGGTGCTATTGCCGCGCGAGTCCACGAATCCGACTTTCTCGTTTGTGGAGGCGTGACATGAAGCTACGCGAACTGGCCCATTCACGCACGGGCGATAAGGGCAATACGTTGAACGTATCCGTCATTTGTCATGACGCGCGGCATTACGATCTTCTGCGGAAGGTGCTGACCTCCGAGCGCGTGAAGGCGTTTTTGAGCGACGTCGTGCTCGGCGACGTCGTGCGCTATGAATTGCCTCGCCTCGCCGCGTTCAACTTCGTATTGGGGAGGGCGCTCGGCGGCGGCGTAACGCGTTCGCTCGCTCTCGACGCGCATGGCAAATCGCTGAGTTCCGCGTTGATGGATCTGGAGATCGACGAGGAAGCGGGTTCAGCCCGCGACATGCACCTGAAGCAAATACGGAAGGCCGGCGCCGAACTCGGACACGCCGAGCAACAGCAACGCGCCGCCGAGCAATAGCAGCAACGGATTGATTCGTGTGCTCAGCAATAGCGCCATTGAAGCGAGGGCAATCGCCTTGGCCGGCATGCCGCCGTCGAGCGACTTCAGCAGCACCCAGCCCGCTGCGAGGATCATGCCCGATGCAACGGGACGCAGGCCGCGTTCGAGCGCGAGTTGCCAGGGCGCGCCCTGATAACGCGTCCAGACGTGTGTGACGCCGTAGATCAGCAAGCCGGTGGGCGCGAGCAGCGCGAGCGTCGCCACGACGGCGCCCCAGAACCCGGCGATTTGCCAGCCGATCAACGTGGCGAGCAGCGATCCGGGGCCGGGCGCCATGCGCGAAATGGCGAAGTCGGCGGCGAATTGGCCATGCGTCATCCAGCCGTGGACGTCCACGACCTGCCGCTGGATATCGGCGATGATGGCCTGGCCGCCGCCTATCGTCACCAGCGACAGCGGCGCAAAGACCGCCGCAAGCTGCACGAGAACGCGTGTCGACATGTCTATGCCTTGCGGAGTTGGGTGCGGAGTTTGGTGTACTCGGACAGCACGCTCAAGCCGCCCGCGCCTGTCACGACCCATACCAGCGGCAAGCGCAAAACGCCGATCGCGACAAACGTGCCGGCGAGAAAGAGCATGGGCAACAGCGTGCACGGCACGCGGCGCGCGGTGGTCACGCCCATCGACAGCGACAGGCCCGTGGCCGCTGCCGCCGCGCCCGCAAGCAGGACATGAGCGGGCGGAAAATGAAGCAGATAGGTGAAGGCCGTGCCGAGAATGATGATGAAAACGGCGGGCGGAACGATGATTCCCGTGACCGCGAGCAGCGCGCCGCGCCAGCCGAGCAGCCGGTGTCCGATCCAGATCGCCATGTTCTTCACGTTGATGCCCGGCAGCGCTTGTGAAATTGCCAGGCCGTTCAGGAAGTCTTCCTCGCTGATCCAGTGGCGCTCTTGCACGAATTCCCGCAGAAGCCAGCCGCTCAAACCACCGCCGAAGCTCGTGAGTCCGATCCGGCTGAAGATGAGGAATAGCCCGGTTAGCGTGGGCGGTCCGCTTGCGTTAGCCGTTTGCTTGGACATCGAATCTTCCAGTCAGATTGACGTAGGGCGTATGAAATTATTTTGGCGATCGCCGTGGCCGAATGCGTGCGTGCGGCTGGAAAATTATAGCAACCGTGGTTTGGTGGCAGGGCTGTGCTTCGTCGTTCGATGAAACTGCTCGATGAACAGTTACGGCGTAGAATCGCCGGGACTCAATTCCATTGGAGAGTTTTATGGTGAATGAAATGGCAGTAATCGAAATCGCGCCGGGAAAAGATGCGGAGTTCCAGGCCGGCGTCGCACAGGCAATACCGCTGTTCAATCGGGCGCGCGGCTGCAAGGGCGTCGAGCTTCATCGAACCGTCGAACAGCCGAACCGTTATGTTCTGCTCGTTCAGTGGGACACGCTGGAAGACCATATGGTGCACTTCCGCGAGTCGGATGACTTTCAGGAATGGCGTCGACTTGTCGGGCCGTTTTTTGACAAGCCGCCGGTGGTGACGCATACGGAAGTTGTGGTGAAGTAGGGGGCTTATCGTCAAGGCCCTGTGCACGGACGCCAATATGACGATGACGGCCGTCTAGACCGGGAGTCTTCGCCCATACCAGATAAGAAAACGGCCACGTCGGACATTCCGGCGTGGCCGCTTCACTTTTCGAATTTAGCCGAGCTGCGTGTACTTGATCGCGGCCTGGCCATGGATGCTGTAATGCGAGTCCGCGCAGGCCGAAAAACTCAAACCCCCACAGCAACACTATCCCTGATCACACCCTCAAGAATAACCATGGCTTCATCAAAAACCGAGTCCTGAATGGTGAGCGGGAACAGAAACCGAACCACGTTCGAATAGACACCACACACCAGCAGCAACAAGCCACGCTCGAGCGCGCGAGTTTGCACGCGCCTGGTAAACTCCGCGTCGGGCTCGGTGCTCCCCGCCTTGCAAAATTCGACCGCCACCATGCCGCCCGGTCCACGCACATCGGCGATTTGCGGCACCTCGCCTTGCAGCGCGATCAGCTTCGCCTTCACGCGGTCACCCAACACCGTGGCGCGCTCGCAAAGCTTTTCCTCGTCGATGATATCGAGCACGGCATGCGCGGCGGCAATCGCCAAAGGATTGCCGGCATACGTGCCGCCGAGGCCGCCCGGCGCCGCCGCATCCATCACATCGGCGCGACCGACCACGCCCGACAACGGCATGCCGCCCGCGAGGCTCTTCGCCATCGTCATCAGATCGGGCACCACGTCATGGTGATGCATCGCAAACAGCTTGCCGGTGCGCGCAAAACCCGTTTGCACTTCGTCGGCGATCAGCAGAATGCCATGCTCGTTGCACAGCTTGCGCAATGCGCGCACGAACTCGGCCGGCGCTGAATAGAAACCGCCTTCGCCCTGAACCGGTTCGAAAATGATCGCCGCCACGCGCTTCGGGTCGATGTCGGCCTTGAACAAAGCGTCGATCGCCTTCAACGAATCGGCGGTGGTCACGCCGTGCAGCGGATTCGGGAACGGCGCATGGAACACATCGGACGGGAACGGACCGAAGCCGATCTTGTACGGCGCGACCTTGCCGGTCAGCGCCATGCCCATCAACGTGCGGCCATGAAAGCCGCCGGTGAATGCGATCACGCCCGGACGGCCGGTCGCGGCGCGCGCGATCTTGATCGCGTTTTCGACGGCTTCCGCGCCGGTCGTGAAGAATGCGGTCTTCTTCGGATAGTCGCCCGGTGCGCGCTGGTTGATCTTCTCCGCCAGTTCGACATACGACGCGTACGGCACGATCTGATACGCGGTGTGCGTGAAGTGATCGAGCTGGTCGCGGATCGCGGCGAGAATTTTCGGGTGACGGTGGCCCGTATTGCAGACGGCGATGCCCGCGGCGAAGTCGATGAAACGGCGGCCCTCGACGTCCCACAGTTCGGCGTTCTCGGCGCGCTCGGCGTAGAAATCGCACATCACGCCGACACCTCGCGGCGTGGCGGCGTCCTTGCGGCTCTTCAATTCTGCATTCTTCATCGTGATCTCCGGCGCTCCTCGTTTTTTTGCGGACGCCGCGCTTAAGCGGCACATGCAGCGACTATAATGAGATTTGGCTCTCAACTTCAGAGCCATTTCAATAAAAATGTAGGAGCCACTGATGCGCGCGAGTGTGTTGTCCGATTGGCTGGCGCAGCGCCTCGATCGCGGCAACGGCCAGCCGATCTATCGTCAACTGCATCGGCTGCTGCAACAGGCGATCCTGTCGCGCGAACTGCCGGCGGGCGCCAAGGTGCCGTCGTCGCGTTTGCTGGCCAAGGAGTTGGGCATCGGGCGTAACACCGTCACGCAGGTGTACGAGCAGTTGGCGCTCGAAGGCTATGTGAATTCGGCGACCGGCAGCGGCACCTTCGTTGCCGATAGCGCGCCGGACGAGATCGTCGGCGGGCCGGATGCCGACGCGGCGATCGCGCGCCCCGCGCCGTCGAACTCACCCCTGTCCTCGCCCTTGCCGGCAAAGCGCGCGCTGTCCACGCGCGGCGCGCGGCTGATCGCGGGCGCCGGCGTGTCGAAGCGTCAATGGGGCGCGTTCATGCCGGGCGTGCCGGACGTCACGAAGTTTCCCGCGCGCGTGTGGAGTCGCCTGCACAACAAGTATTGGCGCCGGCTGCGCCCGGATCTGTTGACCTACGCGCCGGGCGGCGGCCTGGCGTCGCTGCGGCACGCGCTGGCCGACTATCTGCGCACCTCGCGCTCGGTGCGCTGCACGCCTGGGCAGATCATCATCACGACGGGCATTCATCAGTCGGTCGACCTCGCCGTGCGTCTGCTGTCCGATCCGGGCGACGTGATCTGGACCGAGGACCCGTGCTATTGGGGCGTGCGCAGCGTGATGCACGTTTCCGGGCTGCAATCGCGGCCGATCGCCGTCGACGAGGAAGGCATCAATCCATCCGCCGACGACCTCGCACAGCCGCCCAGGCTGATGCTCGTCACGCCGTCGCATCAATATCCGCTCGGCATGGTGATGAGCCTCGCGCGCCGCCGCATGCTGCTCGAATACGCGCGGCAAAACCAATGCTGGATCATCGAGGACGACTACGACAGCGAATTCCGTTACGGCAGCCGGCCGCTGGCGTCGCTGCAAGGTCTGGATACGTCGGGGCAGGTGATTTACGTGGGCAGCTTCGGCAAGACGCTGTTTCCGGGCTTGCGCATCGGCTACCTGGTCGCGCCGGAAGCGCTGGCGGAGAGCTTTGCCACGGCGAGCGCCGAACTGTATCGCGAGGGACAATTGCTGCAACAGGCCATGCTCGCGGAGTTCATCGACGAAGGGCATTTCACCTCGCATATCCGCAAGATGCGCACGCTTTACGGGCAGCGTCGCCAGAGTCTGCTCGACGCCGCCGCACGCCGTTATGGCGACGCGTTGCCGGCGGTGGGCGGCGATGCCGGCCTGCATCTGGTGATGCAACTGCCGCCAGGCAGCGACGACCGCGCGGTGGCAGCCGCGGCGCTGGAGCGCAATATCGTCGTGCGGCCGTTGTCGGGGTATTACGCGCAACCGTCGCTGGCGCCGTCGGGTTTGCTGATCGGCTATGCGTGCGTGCCGGATGAGGACATCGCGCCGGCTTTCAATACGCTGGGCGGTGCGATTGATGCGACGTTGGTGGAGTTGGCGTGAGGGGCTCGCGGACGCGGCTCTTCAGATAGCGATGCCGTATGGTCGAACAACCGAAACGGTTTGCGTGAGCCCGAGCCCGGCCAGCGTGTCGAGATACGCGTCGACAGACTTCGGTGGATTCCTCAACGACTGCCGGTGCTCGGCCATCGCCTCCAGAACCTTGGCGTGGTTCAGGTCGAACAGATCGGCAATGAAGTCGTCGGGATGCTGCGCGACCAGGTTGAAAGTGCGCAACGTGCTGACTGGAAAATCCTTCAGGTTGAACGTGACGATGAGTTCCGCCCCGCAATGCGCGGCGGCAGCGACGACATGCGCATCGCCGGGATCGGGCAAATCGATCGTCGGTATCAGGTGCTCGTAGTTTTCGACCAAAGCGTCGCGGACATGTGCGTCCATGAGTTCGCGGGTGCGATGGATTCGAACAGGATCGAGGTCGGGACGGTTTGCGATCAGATTGCGGGTCCATTCGTCATGAATGGCCTGCGTCCAGCGCGCCCTATAAAGATCGGTGAGCGCGAGGCGCATCAACAGATTGCGCAACGGTTGGGAGTAGAGAACGCAAGCGTCGTAGATTGCCGTGAAATGCGACGACATCGGCTATTCGAGTCCCATTTCCTGCGACAACGCCGCGAGTTCGTCCAGTGCCTTGCGGCGCGATGAATCGATTCGATCCTTGTAGGCCATCACATCTTCATAGCGCACGCGCCGATGCGTATTCACCTTGCGAAATGGAATCTCGCCTTTCTCCAACAACTGCACGAAGTACGGCCGCGAAACATTGAGCAGATCGGCTGCCTCTTGCGTGGTGAGTTCGGCATGAATAGGGATGATCGATACGGCATTGCCCTGGCCGATTTCCGCGAGCACGTCGACCATCAGGCGGACGACCGATGTCGGCAACTCCACGCTACGCGTTTTGCCCTTGTCGTCCTTGAAGTTGAACCGTTGCGTCTCGGCGCGGCTCGAAAGCACGACCGACAGATTCCGGCCGGAGGTACGGGCGAGCTCGGCCTCTTGCTCCGAAGGAAGCGACGTGAGGTGCATCGTGGTGTGCATGGCGGTAGTCCTCGCAATGTCGGCATTGTAAAACGCAATATCCGAAATCGCAATAAACGAAATGCGAGGGGCGGGACGCGAACCGCCAGGACCCCCAAACCCTCACGTCACCCGCTCACGCAGCCACGCCGACGCCAGATCGATCACCGTCACGACGACCACCACCATCAGGATCACCGCAGCGGTCTGCGCATAGTTAAACGAGCGGATAGCCTCGTACAGCACCACGCCAATCCCGCCCGCGCCGACCATGCCGACCACCATCGCCGAGCGCACGTTCGATTCGAAGCGATACAACGCGTAAGAGATCCACAACGGCAGCACTTGCGGCAGCACGGCATAAACGATTTCGTCGACACTGGTCGCGCCGGTTGCGCGCACGCCTTCGGCCGGACGCGGATCGATGGCCTCGACCGCCTCCGCGAAGAGCTTGGCGAGCACGCCCGTGGTATGCACCCACAGCGCCAGCACGCCGGCGAAAGGACCGAGGCCGACCGCGACGATGAACAGCATCGCGAACACCATTTCATTGATCGCGCGGCAGGCGTCCATCACGCGGCGCATGGGCTGCACGATCCACGCCGGCGCGATGTTGTGCGCCGACATCAAGCCGCACGGCACCGCGCAGACGAGCGAGAGCGCGGTGCCCCACACCGCCACCGAAAGCGTCACGTACATCTCGTGCAGATAGTTGCGCCATTCGCTGAAATCCGGCGGGAAGAAGTCCTTGGCGAACTGGCCCATGTTGCCGGAGTCGCTCAGCAAATCCAGCGGACGCATGTCGGCGCCGTGCCATGCGCCGCCCAGCACCGCAAGCACCGCGATCCAGCCGACCAGCGACAGCCAGCCGCGCTTGCCCGCGGCGGGCGGGCCATGACGCGCCGCCCGCGCGGCGAGCGCTTCGCTCGCGCGAGCCGGCGACGTGATCAGATCGACCGTGTTCATTGCTTCGATTGCACGTTGCCGAGCGCGGCGAGCTTCGCGTCGAGCGCGGCCAACTGGGTCTTGCGGTCGTCGTCGGAGAGATGCGTGTCGCTCTCGATCTTCTGCTTCTGCTGGAACAGCGCAACCTGGCGGATCGGCAGCAACTGCGCATCCGACGACGCCGCGAAGCCGCCATAGCCGGTAATCGCGGCCATCACCGCTTTTTCGCGCGGATCGGTCTTCGCATAGTTCAGGAAGAAGTTGCGCAGCTTGTCCTTGGTGGCTTGCGGCAGATCCTTGCGCCACACGAGCGGGTCGGACGGAATCAGCGGCGACGTCCACAGCACGCGTACATGCGCGAACTTGTCCGGGTGCTGCTTTTTCAGCGTGTCGAGCATCTCGGTGTTGTTGGTGGCGATGTCGATCTTGTTGTTCACCACGGCGAGCAGATTCGCCTCGTGGCTCGACGGCAGCACCGTCTTGAACGACGTCTTCACCGGCACATTGCGTTTGGCGAAGAGGTAATAGCCGGGAATCAGCGTGCCCGATGTGGAGTTGGGGTCGCCGAAACCGAGCGTGACGTCCCTGGTGTTTTTGAATACGTCGTCGAGCGTCTTGAAGCGGCTGTTCACGTTGGTGATCAGCACCGAGTAATAACCGGCGTCGCCGTTCGCATACAGGACCTTCGCGAACACTTCGCCTTGCGAGCGATCCACCGCTTCGATCGCCGACGCATTGCCGAAATAGCCGACCTGTACCTTGTCAAAGCGCATGCCTTCGATAATGCCGGCGTAGTCCGTCGCGAAGAATGCCTTCACGTTCAGGCCGGTTTGCCGGTTCATGTCCTCGATCAGCGGTTCCCAGCGCTGTTTGAGCACCGAGGACGAATCCGTCGAGATGATGCCGAGGTTGATGGCCTCGGCTTGTGCGGTAGCGACGCAGGCAAGGGCCGCCGCGCCGAGCGTCAGCGTGATCAATGAACGCAGGAGTTTCATCGGTTGAGGTCCGGTTGAATGAACACAGTGGATTGATTGGCGCGCTCAGTTCGAGTGCGCCGGGTCGAGGGCGAACGCGTAGCGCGTCGCGGTGGATGGGGGATCCTGGAGCCGCGCGCTGCTTTCCATGCCGGCGGCGTTGCTTGCGGTGCCGGTCGCGCCAGGGTCCGCGTCATCGAGCAGTTCGTGGACGTCGTCGCCATAGAGCTGCTTGAGCAGCGCGGGGTTGAGCGCCGCGGAGGGCCCGTCGTACACCACCTTGCCGCGCCGCAGCGCGACGGTGCGCGGGCAATACTGCATGGCGAAGTCGACCTGATGCAGCGACACCAGCACCGTGAGCCGATGTTCGGCGTTCAGCGTGCGCAACATGTCCATCACGCGGCGCGACGATTCGGGGTCGAGCGAGGCGATCGGCTCGTCGGCGAGCACGATGCGCGCGCGCTGCACCAGCGCCCGCGCCAGGGCCGCGCGTTGCTGCTGTCCGCCGGAGAGGTTCGCGGCGCGCTCGCGCGCGTGTTCGCCGATGCCGACTTCGTTGAGCGCGGCCATCGACAGGGCCCGCTCCGGGCCCGGAAAACGCCCGGTGAGACGGCGCCACCACGGCAGCCGCGACAGCGCGCCGATCAGCACGTTGGTCTCGACGGAAAGCCGGTTCACCAGATTGAATTGCTGAAACACGAAGCCGATGTCGCGGCGAATGCTGCGCACTTCCCGCACGATCCGGCCGTTCTGCTGAATCGGCCGGCCGAGAATCGCGATCTGCGAGGGCTGCGCATCCGAGGCCGTGAAGCCCGCGATATGCCGCAACAGCGTGGACTTGCCCGAGCCCGACGCGCCGATCAGCGCAACCATCTCGCCGGGCTCGACGCGCAGATCGATTTCGTCCAGGGCCTTGCGGCCGTTGCTGAACGTCTTGCTCAACCGTTCGATACGGATTGCGTCCGGCGTCGCTTCCATGAGTACCTCTTTTCCGGCCGCTACGGGCCTGTGTGGACTCATTCTAGAAAGCGTCTGTGACGGTTGAGTGAAGGCATCGTAACGTCTAGACGACTACATCTCCGTGAATGTTTTCCGCCGTCGAAAAAGGCCGCACCCAGGGCGCACCCGAGGCATTCCTTCGAGCGGAAAATGACATACGGATGACACGCTTTGCAACTACGCCTCACGCCACCCGCATGATCGCGCGGCGCCAGGCTATATTGCGTCTGCGGCTCGCCGCCCCCCATAACCTCGCAGTTCCATTCGACGTCGTCATGCAGCCTTTGAGCTTTCTTCCCGACAGTTTCGCGGAGTATGAAGATCTCAAGACGATTCTCGAGCAGGGCAGCGCCAGCTTCGAGATCCGTTCTGTCTGCGAGACGACGGTGCGTGGCCGGCAATTCACCGTGCACACGGCGAGTATCGGCTCGACCGATCCGCTCGCGCCCGCGATCGGATTCTTCGGCGGCATTCACGGGCTCGAACGCATCGGCTCGCAACTCGTACTCGACTACATGCGCGCGCTGCTCGCGCGCCTCGAATGGGATGAGTTGCTGGTGCGGCAATTGCAGTCGATTCGTCTGGTCTTCATGCCGATCGTCAATCCCGGCGGCATGTGGGCGGCGACGCGCGCCAATCCGAACGGCGTCGACCTGATGCGCAACGCGCCGCAGAACGCGGACGAACGCGTGCCGCTGCTCGCGGGCGGTCAGCGCGTGGGCGCGTGGCTGCCGTGGTATCGCGGCCGCCACGGCGAGCCGATGGAGCCGGAAGCCGCGGCGCTCCTGCAAGTGGTGGAAAGCGAACTGGCGGCGCGGCCCTTGAGTATCGCGCTCGATTGCCACTCGGGTTATGGCTGGACCGACAGCATCTGGTTTCCCTACGCGCGCACTCGCAAACTGATGCCGCATCTGCCGGAAATGTACGTGCTGAAGACGATGTTCGAGCGCTCGCATCCGCATCATGGCTATACGTTCGAACCGCAGAGCCATCAGTATCTGCTGCACGGCGATCTATGGGACTTCGCGTATGACCGCACGCCGGCCCCCAACGTATTCCTGCCGATGACACTCGAACTCGGCTCGTGGCTGTGGATCAAGAAGAATCCGCGCCAGCTCTTTTCGCGTCAGGGCATGTTCAATCCGGTGAAGGCGCATCGCACCGCGCGCGTGCTGCGGCGTCACGCGAACCTGCTCGACTTTCTCGCGCGCGCGGCTTTCTCGTCGCAACGCTGGCTGCCGCAAGGCAACCGTCGCGAGGCATTGCTGCAAAGCGCGATCGACCACTGGTACAAATCGGACGCCCCATGAGCACGTGGATTTTGCTGCGCGGACTCACGCGCGAAACGCGCCACTGGGGCCGCCTGCCCGACGCGCTGCGCGAAGCCATTGGCGGCGAGCGCCTGTTGCTGCTCGATCTGCCGGGCAACGGCGAGTTCGCGCAGGCGCGCGCGCCGGCCACGGTCGCGGAGATGGTCAGCTTCGTGCGGATCGCCGCTTTGCAAAGCGGGGCGAGCGTCCCATACCGCGTGCTGGCGATGTCGCTCGGCGGCATGGTGGCGACGGAGTGGGCGCAACGTCATCCCGCCGAGATCGAACGGCTCGTGCTCATCAACACCAGCATGCGGCCGTTCAGCCGCATGCATGAGCGGCTGCGTCCCTCGGCATGGCCGGGGCTCGCGGGCGTTGCGACGCATTGGCGCGACGCGCCGCGCGCGGAGCGCGGCGTTCATCGGTTGACGTGCAATAACGTCGACACGCTGAACGCCGATCTCGACGCATGGAGCGAGATTCGCCGCAGCGCGCCGGTGAGCCGCGGCAATGCGTTGCGGCAACTCTGGGCCGCGGCGCGTTTCCGCGCGGCGGCCGTCAGGCCGGACTGCCCGCTGCTGGTTCTATCATCGCGTGGCGACAAGCTCGTGAACCCGGCATGTTCGTCGAAGCTCGCGGCCGCGTGGGGCGCGACGCATCGCGAGCATCCGTGGGCCGGTCACGATCTGCCGCACGACGACCCCGCGTGGATCGGCGCTCAGGTCCATGCGTGGCTCGCGCAACAGCCCGCCGTTTCGAAGGCTGTGCTTTAGCCGGGGCAGCGGGTATAACCTAAGTGGGGTCGCGCATCGCATCGCGGGGCGGCAGGCGCATAATCCCCATTCAGACGTTGAGACGTTGCATGCGAATCGGGCGAATACGCGCCATTGCCGCCAGCCGGGGGAGTTCATCATGCAAGCAAAGAACGAAGAAGCCGTCACGCATTTGCTGAACGATGTCGTCGAGTTTGCGAGGGGGCGCTTGCCCGAGCCGACCTTCAACGTCGTCGATCCTTTCCTGCGGCACTACTACGACTTCGTCGACGCCGACGATCTGCAAAGCCGCTCGATTGCCGACCTGTACGGCGCGGCGCTCGCGCATTGGCAAACCGCGCAGCGCTTCGTGCCGGGCAGCGAACGGCTGCGCGTCTATAACCCGATCCTCGAACAGCACGGCTGGCACTCCGATCACACGGTGATCGAGATCGTCAACGACGACATGCCGTTTCTCGTCGATTCGGTATCGATGTCGGTGAACCGTCATGGGCTCGCGCTGCACTCGGTCGTGCATCCGGTGTTTCGCATCTGGCGTGGACCTGACGGCGGCATCGAACGCGTGAGCCAGGGCGCCGAGGACGCCGCCGATACGCGCTCGCAGCTCACGTCGTTCATCCACTTCGAAGTGGATCGTTGCGGCGATGCGGCAAAGCTCGACGCGTTGCGCGAAGAAATCGCCGGCGTGCTGCGCGACGTGCGCGCCGCGGTTGAAGACTGGCCGAAGATCGTCGAACTCGCGCGCGCCACCATCAAGGGCATGAAGGCCGGCGAGGGCGGGCCGGAAGGTCTGGAGGCGCGCGCGTTCCTCGAATGGATGGTGGCCGATCACTTCACCTTTCTCGGCCAGCGCGACTACGAACTGGTGCAGCACGACCTCGGCTACGGTTTGCGCGCGGTGCCGGGCTCCGGCCTCGGCATCCTGCGCGATGCGCTGCGAACTGCTGGCGCGGCCGAGGTCACGTCCTTGCCGCCGGCCGCCGCCGAGATCATCTCCAGTTCGTCGCCGATCTTTCTGACCAAGGCCAATTCGCGCGCGACGGTGCACCGGCCCGGCTATCTCGACTATGTCGGCATCAAGCTGACCGGCGCGGACGGCAAGGTGACAGGCGAGCGGCGTTTCATCGGCCTCTATACGTCCACCGCGTATTTCGTGTCGGCCTCGGAGATTCCGATCGTGCGGCGCAAATGCGCGAATATCGTGCGAAGGGCGGGATTCCTGCCGAAAGGTCATCTCGCCAAATCGCTGGTGACGGTGCTCGAAACCTATCCGCGTGACGAGCTTTTTCAGGCCGACGAGAATCAGCTCTACGACACCGCGCTCGGCGTGCTGCGTTTGCAGGAACATCAGCGCACGCGCCTGTTCGTGCGGCGCGACCGCTTCGACCGTTTCGTGTCGTGCCTCGTGTTCGTGCCGCGTGACAAGTACAACACCGACCTGCGCCAGCGCATTGCGAATCTGCTGGCCGACGCCTTCAACGGCGCCAGTATCGAATTCACGCCGCTGCTTTCGGAGTCGACGCTCGCGCGCATTCACTTTGTGGTGCATGCGAAGCCGGGCG
>Ga0182007_10001311_pt1 | contig 13452 bp, 6 predicted proteins | sample Sormic07211113_1_FD_123023 | JGI IMG/M metagenome (GOLD analysis project Ga0182007, IMG submission 123023) | Rhizosphere microbial communities from Sorghum bicolor, Mead, Nebraska, USA - 072115-113_1 MetaG | ecosystem: Host-associated > Plants > Roots > Rhizosphere | place: USA: Nebraska... | reverse complement strand
TGCCGGCGAGACCGCCGGTGAGCTTCTTGACGACGCCCGACTTGAAGTCGCGCAACTTGTCGAGATCGATTTGCGGCTTGCCGAACGTGATGCCGTGTGCGCCGAGCGCTTCGGCTTCGTCGATGACGAGCGCGGTGTGCAGCAGCGCCTTCGACGGAATGCAGCCGACGTTCAGACAAACGCCGCCCAGCGTCGAATAACGCTCGACGAGCACCGTCTTCATGCCGAGATCGGCCGAGCGGAATGCAGCCGAATAGCCGCCGGGGCCCGAGCCGAGCACGAGCATGTCGCACTCGATGTCGGCGTTGCCGGAGAAGCTGCCGGCCTGCGGAGCGGGCGCGGCCGCCTTGGGCGCCGTGGCGGCCTGAGCCGGCGCTTTGGCGGGTTCGTTGGCCGGCGCCTTCGGTGCATCCTTGGCCGGAGCCGCGTCCGCGGACGTTTCGACGAGCGCGATGATCGAGCCTTGCGAGACTTTGTCGCCGGCTTTGACGCGCACTTCCTTGACGGTGCCGGCGGTATCGCTCGGCACTTCGATCGAGGCCTTATCGGACTCGAGCGTCATCAGCGCCTGTTCGTTCTCGATGACATCGCCCGCTTTGATATTGACTTCAATGACATCGACGTCCTTGAAGTCACCGATATCCGGCACTTTTACTTCGACGAGACTCATAGTGTCCCCTTCTTTTATTGATCGGTGATGAGGGTGAACCCAGGATTTCTGGCCTAACGGTCACATAAGACGCGAACAGAATCAGCCTTTGCCTTCCGCCCAAGGACGCGCCTTCTTTCTTTTGCCTACTTTTCTTTGGAAGACGCCCCGAAGGAAGTGCCCTTGGGGTACAAAGAAAAGTAGGTGCCGCCCCGCACAGGGGCGACGCCAATAGACCACAAGAAAAACAGGTTCAACAGAAAGACGCGGATAACCACCTAAACAAAGCCATCCGCGCCGCAGACAACCATCACAAGATCAAAGAATCACACGCCGAAAATCGGCAAGAATCGACCCAAGATAAGCATTGAACCGCGCCGCCTCCGCCCCATCGATAACCCGATGGTCATACGACAAAGACATCGGCAAAATGAGCCGCGGCACAAACGCTTTGCCGTCCCAAACCGGCTTCATCGCGCCACGCGACAAACCGAGAATGGCGACTTCAGGCGCATTGATGATCGGCGTAAAGTTCGTCCCGCCGATCCCCCCAAGGGACGAAATCGAGAAGCAGCCGCCTTGCATCTGATCCGGCTTGAGCTTGCCTTCGCGCGCCGCCTTCGACAGATCGGTCATCTCCTTCGCGATCTCGACGAGACCCTTCTTGTCCGCATCACGAATCACCGGAACGACCAGACCGTTCGGCGTATCCGCAGCAAAACCCACGTGGTAGTACTGCTTGAACACGAGGTTATCGCCGTCGAGGCTCGCGTTGAACGTCGGGAATTTCTTCAGCGCGGAAACCACGGCCTTGATCACGAACGCCAGCATCGTGATCTTCACGCCGGCCTTTTCGTTTTCCTTGTTCAACTGCACGCGCAGCGCTTCGAGTTCGGTGATGTCCGCCTCGTCGTTGTTCGTGACGTGCGGAATCATGACCCAGTTGCGATGCAGATTCGCGCCCGAAATCTTCTTGATGCGCGACAGCGGCTTCGGATCGATCGGGCCGAACTTCGTGAAGTCGACCTTCGGCCACGGCAGCAGATTCAATTCGCCGCCGCCTGCCGCCGCAGGCGCTGCCGCACCCGCCGGCGCCGCGCGCTGGCCGGTCATCACACCCTTGATGAACGAGGTGACGTCGGCTTGCGTAATGCGGCCCTTCGGACCCGTGCCCTGCACTTGCGTCACATCGACGCCGAGTTCGCGCGCGAACTTGCGCACGGACGGCGAGGCATGGCTCGGATGACGCGCCCCGCCTTCGCCGGCCGGAATCAGCGGGGCCTGAGCGAGCGCCGACGGCGAAGCGGGAGCCGGCGACGGCGCGACCGGCGCATCCGACGGCTTCTCGACGGCTGCCGGTTTGGCGGCGGGCGCCGGCGCAGCCGCGCCGCCTTCCGCTTCCACCACGACGATCACCGAGCCTTCCGACACCGTATCGCCGACCTTGACCTTCACTTCCTTGACGACGCCGGCGGCCGAACTCGGCACGTCCATGGTCGCCTTGTCGGATTCGAGCGTCACGAGCGACTGCTCTTTCTCGACGCGATCGCCGACCTTCACCGCGACTTCGATCACGGGAATGTCTTTGTAGTCGCCGATATCCGGCACTTTCACTTCTTGCAGACCGCCGCCGGCCGGGGCCGGGGCAGGCGCCGGAGCCGCGGCGGGAGCCGGCGCAGGCGCGGCGGCCGGCGCGGGCGCCGGTGCGGCAGCAGGCGCGGCAGCCGAAGCACCGGCACCCGCGCCATTCAGCACGACGATCAACGAACCTTCCGACACGTTGTCGCCAACCTTGACCTTCACTTCCTTCACGACGCCCGCAGCCGAACTCGGCACGTCCATCGTCGCCTTGTCGGACTCCAGCGTAACGAGCGATTGCTCTTTCTCGACGGTATCACCCGCCTTCACCAGCACCTCGATCACAGGGATGTCCTTGTAATCGCCGATATCCGGCACCTTGACTTCGATCGCTTGACTCATTGTTAGTGTCTCCTGGGCCGCGCACGCGCCCCGCCCTGTCGATCAGGGCAGGCGCGCACGCCGTGGCACACGGGGAATGATGCCTTAGACGGTCATCGGGTTGGGTTTGGCGGGATCAAGGTTGTATTTCTTGAGCGCCTCGGCGACGACCTTGCGTTCGATCGTGCCTTCGTCTGCCAGTGCATTCAACGCGGCAACCGTGACCCAGTAGCGGTCGACTTCGAAGAAGTGGCGCAGCTTTTCACGCGTGTCCGAACGGCCGTAGCCATCCGTGCCCAGCACGACGAACTTCTGCGGCACGAACGCGCGAATCTGCTCGGTGAGCGCCCGCACGTAGTCGGTGGAGGCGATGACCGGACCTTGCGCGTCCTTCAGGAGCTTCTCGACGTGCGAGAGCTTCTTCTCTTCGGTGGGATGCAGCAGGTTCCAGCGCTGCACTTCGTGACCCTCGCGCGCGAGTTCGGTGAAGCTCGGCACGCTCCACAGATCGGCGGCGACGCCCCAGTCGTTCTTCAGCAGGTCGGCGGCGGCGATCACTTCGTTGAAGATCGTGCCCGCGCCCATCAACTGCACGCGCGGCGCCTTCTTGTCGGCCTCCGCCTTGCGGAACGAGTACATGCCCTTGATGATGTCGGCCGCTACCGATTCGCCCTGCGGCATCGCCGGGTGCTCGTAGTTCTCGTTCATCACCGTGACGTAGTAGTACACGTCTTCCTGATCCGCGACCATGCGGCGCAGACCGTCCTGCATGATGACGGCGAGTTCGTAGCCGAACGTCGGGTCATAGCTGATGCAGTTCGGCACCGAGGCGGCCCACAGCAGCGAATGGCCGTCTTCGTGTTGCAGACCCTCGCCGTTCAACGTCGTGCGGCCAGCCGTGCCGCCCAGCAGGAAGCCGCGCGAGCGCATGTCGCCCGCGGCCCATGCGAGGTCGCCGATGCGCTGGAAACCGAACATCGAGTAGAAGATGTAGAACGGGATCATGATCTCGCCGTGCGTCGAGTACGACGTCGCGGCCGCGATCCAGTCGGACATGCCGCCGGCTTCGTTGATGCCTTCCTGCAGGATCTGACCGGTTTCCGACTCACGGTAAAACATAAGCTGGTCGGAATCTTCCGGCACGTACTTCTGGCCGTCCTGATTCCAGATGCCGATCTGGCGGAACAGACCTTCCATGCCGAAGGTACGCGACTCGTCCGGCACGATCGGCACGATGCGCTTGCCGAGCGCCTTGTCCTTCAACAGGATGTTGAGAATCCGCACGAACGCCATCGTCGTGGAAATCTCGCGGCCTTCGCCCGTGCCCTTCAACAGCGGCTCGAATACCGACAGTTCCGGCACCGGCAGCGATTCGGCCTTCTGGCGACGCGCCGGCAGATAACCGCCGAGATCCTGACGGCGGGCGCGCATGTACTCGAGTTCCTTCGAGCCTTCCTCGAACTTCAGGTACGGCACGTTGACGAGGTCTTCGTCGGAGATCGGCAGACGGAACTGGTCGCGGAATTTCTTCAGCTGATCCACCTGCATCTTCTTCTGCTGGTGGGTGATGTTCATCGCCTGACCGGCTTCGCCCATGCCGTAGCCCTTGATCGTCTTGGCGAGGATCACGGTCGGCTGGCCCTTGGCGTTCGTGGCTTCCGAGAACGCCGCGTAGATCTTGTGCGGATCGTGGCCGCCGCGGTTCAGATTCCAGATGTCCTCGTCGGACCAGTCGGCGACCAGCGCCTTCAATTCCGGCGTGTTGAAGAAGTGCTCGCGAACGAACGCGCCCGACTCCGACTTGTACGTCTGATATTCGCCGTCGACGACTTCCATCATGCGGCGCATCAGCGCGCCCGACTTGTCGCGTTGGAACAGCGCGTCCCAGCGGCTGCCCCAGATCACCTTGATGACGTTCCAGCCCGCGCCGCGGAATTCGCTCTCGAGTTCCTGGATGATCTTGCCGTTACCGCGCACCGGACCGTCGAGGCGCTGCAGGTTGCAGTTGATCACGAACACGAGGTTGTCGAGCCGTTCGCGGCCGGCCATGCCGATCGCACCGAGCGATTCCGGTTCATCCGTCTCGCCGTCGCCGAGGAAAGCCCAGACCTTGCGGCCCTCGGTCTTCGCGATGCCGCGCGCCTGCATGTACTTCATGAAGCGCGCCTGATAGATCGCCATGATCGGGCCGAGACCCATCGAGACGGGCGGGAATTGCCAGAAGTCGGGCATCAGCCACGGGTGCGGATACGATGAGATGCCCTCGCCGCCCACTTCCTGGCGGAAGTTGTCGAGCTGATTTTCGGTCAGACGGCCGAGCAGGAACGCGCGCGAGTAGACGCCCGGCGACGAATGGCCCTGCACGAACACGAGGTCGCCGCCATGCTCGGCCGACGGCGCATGCCAGAAGTGGTTGTAGCCGACGTCATACAGCGTGGCAGCCGACGCGAACGATGCGATGTGGCCGCCGACGTTCGTGTCCTTGCCCGCGCGCAACACCATCGCGATGGCGTTCCAGCGCGTGTACGAGCGAATGCGGTGTTCGAGATCCTGGTCGCCCGGAATCGGCGCCTGACGCGAGACAGGAATCGTATTGATGTAGGGAGTGTTCGCCGAGAACGGCAGATGTTCGCCGTGCACACGGGCGAATTCGATTTGCTTTTCGATCAGGTAGTGAGCGCGATCGGGGCCCACAGCAGAAATCACGCCATCCAGCGCTTCAAGCCATTCGCCGGTTTCCTGGGGATCGTCGTCTTTTTCGGCGGCGACATATTTCATGACTTCGTCGGGTACAGCGGACATGCTCGTCTCCTGGATATAGAGGAACGCTCTTTGGACAGACGACGCGGACGAAGCACGGCCGCGGCAGCTTCGGCCGATTGTAATAAGGGTCCCGACGTCCGCGCAACAAAATTTTCGAATTGCGAGATCGATTCTCACAATGCGGAAAATTGCTGCGGCGCAACCTGATTTGACTGCCGATCGACGGATACGCCGGCTAGTTTGCTCCGATTAACGTGAGTTTCCGCGCTTTTTTGCGCCATTTACGAGCGACGCGCTGCGCTACAATGCCACGCATGTTGACCGAACGGCTTTTCGCACGCTCGGCGCGCACCGCCGGTCATTCGGCGGATTCGACGCCGTCCTCCCGCTGGCACCATGGACCATGGTGGTCGAATTCCTATTTGCTCACGCCGCTTCTGTCGATCCTCGTTTTTCTGGTCGTCATGAGCCTGATTCTGTGGAGTTTGAACCGGCGCGAGCAACAGCAGCAGGAAGACACGCTTTACCGTAACGTCGCATGGGCGCAGCAGCAGATCCGCCTTTCCATGACCGGCGCGCAGGAACAGATCCAGGCGCTCGCGCGCGACCTCGTCGCCGGCCACGGCGACCCGCATTCGTTCCAGGTGTCCACCACGGACATCATGCAGGGGCATCCCGAGATCCTCTACATGAACTGGTACACGAGCCAGCAGCAGCCGCGCTGGCCCAATACCGCGCTGCCGGTGTTCGGCCAGCGCCTCGCCAAGCCGAACGACTCGCAGATGGACGAGGCCGTGAAAGCCGCGTTTGCCGAGGCGCGCAGCACGCGCCGCCAGGTGTACTCGCCGTTGATCTACGACGACCTGGGCAACGGCTACATCACGCTGCAAACGCCGGTGTTCCGCGACCGCGAGTTTCTCGGCACCGTCGCCGCCGTGTTTTCGGTGGAAGGCATCCTGAAGCACGACATTCCGCCTGAGCTGTCCGCCAAGTACAAGATCTCGATCATCGACGTGAACAACCGCGAGTTGACCACTACGTCGACCCGCCCGCGCCTGCCGCGCGACATGTTCTACGATCTGCCGCTCGATCCGCCGGGCCAGGGCGTCTCGGTGCGCGTGTACGCGTTCCCGCAGATGACCAACTTCACCAACAACACGCTGGTCTGGCTGGTGGCGGGCCTGTCGTGCTTCGTGCTGTGGAGTTTGTGGAGCCTGTGGAAACACACGCGGCAACGTTTCGAAGCGCAGCAGGCGCTGTACGCCGAAGCCTTCTTTCGCCGTGCGATGGAAAACTCGGTGCTGATCGGCATGCGCGTGCTCGACATGCATGGCCGCATTACTCACGTCAATCCGGCGTTTTGCCGCATGACCGGCTGGGACGAAAGCGATCTGGTCGGCAAGACGGCGCCGTTCGCCTACTGGCCGCGCGACGCGTATCCGGAAATGCAGCGCCAGCTCGACATGACGCTGCGCGGCAAGGCGCCCTCCTCGGGTTTCGAACTGCGGGTGCGCCGCAAGGACGGTTCGCTGTTCCATGCGCGCCTGTACGTGTCGCCGCTGATCGACAGTTCGGGCCGTCAAACCGGCTGGATGTCGTCGATGACCGACATCACGGAACCGAAGCGCGCGCGCGAGGAACTCGCCGCCGCGCACGAGCGCTTCACCACGGTCCTGGAAAGCCTCGACGCCGCGGTGTCCGTGCTGGCCGCCGACGAGGCCGAACTGCTGTTCGCCAACCGCTACTACCGGCATCTCTTCGGCATTCGCCCGGACGGTCATCTGGAATTGGCGGGCGGCGGCTTCGATAGCTCGCAGGCGTCGTCCGATTCGATCGACATGGTGGACACCTATGCCGGTCTGCCCGCCGCGGCGCTGACCGAAAGCACCGCCGACGCGCAGGAAATCTACGTGCAAAGCATCCAGAAATGGTTCGAGGTGCGCCGCCAGTACATTCAGTGGGTGGACGGCCATCTCGCGCAGATGCAGATCGCGACCGACATCACCACGCGCAAGCAGGCTCAGGAACTGTCGCGCCAGCAGGACGAGAAGCTGCAGTTCACCAGCCGTCTGATGACGATGGGCGAAATGGCCTCCTCGCTCGCGCACGAACTGAACCAGCCGCTCGCCGCGATCAATAACTATTGCTCGGGAACCGTTGCACTGGTTAAATCCGGTCGAACGACGCCTGATAATCTCTTGCCCGTGCTCGAAAAAACCGCGCAGCAGGCGGTGCGGGCGGGCATGATCATCAAGCGCATTCGCGAGTTCGTCAAACGCAGCGAGCCGAAGCGGCAGGCCACGCGCGTGGCCGATATCGTCGCGGATGCCGTGGGTCTGGCCGAACTCGAGGCGAGGAAGCGCCGCATTCGCATCGTCACGGATTTGCGTTCGCGCCTGCCGGTGATCTACGTCGATCCGGTGCTGATCGAGCAGGTGCTGGTCAACCTGCTGAAGAACGGCGCCGAAGCCATGCACGAAGCACGCCCCGACGCCGTCGATCCGGTGATTCGCGTGGTCGTGCGGCTGGAAGGCGGCTTTGTCAGAATCAGCGTGGTCGACCAGGGGCCGGGTGTCGACGAAGCAACGGCCGAGCGTCTGTTTGAACCGTTTTACAGCACCAAGTCCGACGGTATGGGCATGGGGTTGAACATTTGCCGTTCGATTATTGAATCGCATCGCGGCCGTCTGTGGGTGGTGAACAACGTCGAGTCCGACGGCCACATCACGGGCGCCACGTTCCATTGCAGTCTGCCCATTGGAGAGCCTGACGGCCCGAGCAACGGCGGGTCACAGGCGCCGACACCACAAACCGTTACGGGAGAGCTATGAACAGCCCAGTCACCACACAGGAAACAGTCTTTGTCGTCGACGACGACGAGGCCGTGCGAGATTCGCTGCGCTGGCTGCTGGAGGCGAACGGCTACCGCGTGCAATGCTTCTCCAGCGCCGAGCAGTTCATCGACGCCTGGCAGCCGCATCAGCACCCCGGCCAGATCGCGTGCCTGATTCTCGACGTGCGGATGTCCGGCATGAGCGGACTCGAGTTGCAGGAACGCCTGATCGCCGACAACGCCTCGCTGCCGATCATCTTCGTGACGGGCCATGGCGACGTGCCGATGGCGGTCTCGACGATGAAGAAAGGCGCGATGGACTTCATCGAAAAACCGTTCGACGAAGCCGAGTTGCGCAAGCTGGTCGAGCGCATGCTCGACAAGGCGCGCAGCGAAAGCACCAGCGTGCAGCAACAGCGCGCCGCCGCCGAACGGCTGGGCAAACTGACCGCGCGTGAGCATCAGGTGCTGGAGCGCATCATCGCCGGCCGCCTGAACAAGCAGATCGCCGATGACCTCGGCATCAGCATCAAGACGGTCGAGGCGCACCGCGCGAACATCATGGAAAAACTCAACGTCAACACCGTCGCGGATCTGCTGCGACTGGCGTTGTCGAACAAGCCGCAGCAAGCACAATAAGCGCGACAGGCGGCCTCCCCGCCAGGCGTTTTCGAGTTTCAACGGCCGGACTGTCGACGAGTCCGGCCCGCTTCGTCTCCGTTTCCCTTCTGTTTTCCCTCTGCCTTTCCCCCGAGCGGCTCGTTGATTCCGGGTACGCCTTGGCCGTGTCTTGCTCGTTGGCCTGTTTGCGCACACTCGCCGATCGCTCCCATCGCGCTCCATCCCGCCGCACGGGCGAGCAGTGCGGCGCGCGTCCGTGCCGCCGCTCAACGCGGATATCGGCGCAGCGCTCGTCCTCGCACGCAACGGCCGTGCCACGGGAAGGGCGGCGCTCTCGCGCGAGCCGGAATCGCCCTGTGGCTCGTCATGCGGGTCGGTATAATGTCGGACTTTGCAGCGCTGCTTATCGCCGATTCGCGCCGCGCGCTTTTCACGTGCCGACCCGTTCCGGTTGAAAAGCGCCATCGACGTGCGCGCCCCGCCCGCTTTCCAAACTGCCCATCTCGACCGACCATGACTGCCAAACTGATCGACGGCCTAGCCCTTTCCAAGACCCTGCGCGCCGACGTCGCCGCGCGCGCCGCCGCCCTCACCGCCCGCGGCCATCAGCCGGGCCTCGCGGTGGTGCTGGTGGGCGCGAATCCGGCCAGCGAAGTGTATGTGCGCAACAAGGTGAAGGCGTGCCACGACAACGGTCTCGGCTCGTCGTTCGACCGCTATCCGGCCGACTTGCCCGAAGCCGATCTGCTCGCGCGCATCGACGAACTGAACCGCGATCCGCGCATCCACGGCATTCTGGTGCAATTGCCGCTGCCGCCGCATATCAACAGTCATAAGGTGATCGAGGCGATCGCGCCCGAGAAGGACGTCGACGGCTTTCACGTCGCCAATGCCGGCGCGCTGCTGACCGGCCAGCCGCTGTTCCGCCCGTGCACGCCGTATGGCGTGATGAAGATGCTGGCCGCGTACCAGATTCCGCTACAGGGCGCCAATGCTGTCGTGATCGGCCGCTCGAACATCGTCGGCAAGCCGATGGCGCTGCTGCTGCTCGAAGCCGGCGCGACCGTCACGATCTGCCACAGCAAGACGCGCGATCTGGCCGCGCACACGCGCAACGCCGACGTGGTGGTCGCCGCCACCGGGCTGCGCAACATTCTCACCGCCGAGATGGTGAAGCCGGGCGCCGCGGTGATCGACGTCGGCATGAATCGCGACGAAGCCGGCAAGCTGTGCGGCGACGTCGACTTCGCGGGCGTCAAGGAAGTGGCCGGCTACATCACGCCGGTACCGGGCGGCGTCGGCCCGATGACCATCACGATGCTGCTCGTCAACACGATCGAAGCCGCCGAGCGCGAAGCGGCCGCAACGGCGTAATCAAGCCCCAACGGCGCGTTGCGCCGCCCACACTCCTCTCGCGCGCGGAACCGCGACATCTGATAATTTGTCTGCCGACGGATTGGAATCGGCGTGTCCTGCCCCAATAATGTCTTTATCCGGTCTTATCGGGGCGCTTATCGGGGCGTCGTCGCGCGCCCGTCGAAGCGCCCCGATTACCCCGTTCACCCGCGTCAGACAGGAAGCCTCATGTCCACTACCGCCTCGAATCACGACAATCCGCTCCTCGATTTCTCCGATCTGCCGCGCTTTGGCGAAATCCGCCCCGAACACGTGACGCCCGCCCTCGATGTGCTGCTCGCCGACGCGGCCGCCGCCGTCGAGCGCGCCGCCCAACCGATCACCCCCGCCTCGTGGGCCGACGTGGTCGAGCCGGTCGAACGCGCCACCGAACCGCTGTCGCGCGCATGGAGCGTGGTGGGCCATTTGAACGCCGTCGCCGATACGCCGGAACTGCGCGCGGTGTACGGAGAAAACCTGCCACGCGTCACGGAATTCTGGTCGAGCGTCGGACAGAATCTCGCGCTCTACGAGAAGTACAAGGCATTGCACGCCAGCAGCGATTTCGTCTCGCTCACCGGCGAGCGCAAGAAAATCCTCGGCAATGCGCTGCGCGATTTCCGTTTGTCCGGCGCGGAATTGCCGGAAGATCAGAAGCCGCGCTTCGCCGAATTGCAGGAGCGCCAGGCGGCGCTCTCGAAGGCGTTTTCCGATCATGTGCTCGATGCGACCAACGCGTATGCCTACGTCGTCGAGGCCGGCGATGAAGCGCAATTGGCCGGTCTGCCGGAAGACGTCATCGAAGCCGCGAAGGAAGCCGCCGAACGCGAAGGCAAAACCGGCTACAAATTCACGCTGCACTTCCCCTCGTATTTTCCGGTGATGCAGTACTCGGAAAATCGCGCGATGCGCGAGGCGGTGTATCGCGCCTACGTGACGCGCGCCTCGGAACTCGGTCCGCAATACGGCAACGGCAAGCCCGAGTGGGACAACACCGCCGTGCTAGCCGAACAGCTGCAACTGCGCGCGGAAGAAGCGCGCATGCTCGGCTACAACAACTTCGCCGAGGTCTCGCTCGCGCCGAAAATGGCCGAATCGCCCGCGCAGGTGATGGCCTTCCTCGAAGACCTCGCCGTGCGCGCTCGCCCGCATGCCGAACAGGACTGGAAAGAGTTGCGCGAATTCGCCGCCAACGAACTCGGCATGACCGAACTGCAACCGTGGGACATGACGTTTGCGGCAGAACGCCTGCGTCAGAAGCGCTATTCGTTTTCGGAAAACGAAGTCAAACAGTACTTCCCCGAAGACACCGTGTTCAAGGGTCTTTTCAAGGTCACGGAAACGCTGTTCGGCGTGCGCATCCGTCGCGACGAAGCGGCCGTATGGCATCCCGACGTGCGCTTTTTCCGCGTCGAGAATCAGGACGGCGGCCTCGTCGCGCAGTTCTACCTCGACCTGTACGCACGCGAAGGCAAACGCGGCGGCGCATGGATGGACGACGCGCGCGGGCGTCACAAGCACGCGCACGGCGGCGTGCAAACGCCGGTGGCGTATCTGACCTGCAACTTCTCGGCGCCGGTCGGCGGCAAGCCCGCCTGCTTCACGCACGACGAAGTCATCACGCTGTTCCACGAATTCGGCCACGGTCTGCATCACATGCTCACGCGCGTCGATGAACTGGGCGTGTCGGGCATCAACGGCGTCGAGTGGGACGCGGTCGAACTGCCGTCGCAATTCATGGAGAACTTCTGCTGGGAGTGGGACGTGCTGAGCGACATGACTTCGCACGTCGAGACGGCCAGGCCGCTGCCGCGCGAGCTATTCGACAAGATGCTCGCCGCGAAGAATTTCCAGAGCGGTCTCGGCACGCTGCGGCAGATCGTGTTCTCGATGTTCGACATGCAACTGCATACCGGTTTCGACGCGGCCGGCACGAAGAACGCCACCGAACTCGCGAGCGAGATCAACGAGCGTTTTCATGTCGTGCCGCAAGCGCCGTTCTCGCGTTGGCCGAATACGTTCAGCCACATTTTCGCGGGCGGTTATGCAGCGGGCTACTACAGCTACAAGTGGGCCGAAGTGTTGTCCGCCGATGCCTACGCCGCGTTCGAGGAAGCGGCGCAAGCCGCGAGCGGCAGCGTGCTCGATCAGGCAACGGGCATGCGCTATCGCAAGGAGATTCTCGAAGTGGGCGGCAGCCGTCCGGCGATGGAATCGTTCAAGGCGTTCCGCGGCCGCGAGCCGAGCATCGACGCCTTGTTGCGGCACAACGGCATGACGCCCGCGGCGGCGCATTGATCTTGCGTTGAAGCATCCGTCGGCGCGTTGACGTTGCACCGATAAGAAAGCCGGTGACTTGCGTAAGCAAGCACCGGCTTTTTCGTGCGCGCCGGCAGCGCCTGCGTTGCGTTGTGCGGCGGGGCTAACCCCGATGCAGCTTGAAGTCCACTTCCGAAGGACGCCCCGCCAGTGACAACGCGGCGCGCGCGGCGGGCGCCCGGCTCACCACCTTGCCGCGGCTCACCACGGCAAGGCGTGCCGCCCGCAGACGGATCGCTTCGACCGGATCGCGCGCGTCGAGCAGCACGAGATTGGCCGCGCAGCCCGGCGCTACGCCATAGCCTTCCAGCCCGAGAATCCGCGCGGCGTTCACCGTGACCGCATCGAAACACGCCTGCATGCCGTCGACGCCCGTCATCTGCGCGACGTGCAGGCCCATGTGCGCGACTTCGAGCATGTCCCCCGAGCCTAGGCTGTACCACGGATCCATCACGCAGTCGTGGCCGAACGCCACGTTGATGCCCGCCGCCATCATCTCCGGCACACGGGTCATGCCGCGCCGTTTCGGATAGGTGTCGCTGCGGCCCTGCAACGTGATGTTGATCAGCGGGTTCGCGATCGCATGGACACCCGCTTCGCGGATCAGCGGCAACAGCTTGCTCACGTAGTAGTTGTCCATTGAATGCATCGAGGTGAGATGCGAACCGGTGACGCGCCCTTGCAAGCCGAGCCGATGCGTTTCGGCCGCGAGCGTTTCGATGTGACGCGACAGCGGGTCGTCCGATTCGTCGCAATGCATGTCGACGCGCAAGCCCTGCTCCGCCGCGTATTCGCACAGCATGCGCACGGACTGCGCGCCGTCGGCCATCGTGCGCTCGAAATGCGGAATCCCGCCGACCACGTCCACGCCCATCGCAATCGAGCGCTTGAGGTTCTCGAACGCGCCGGCACT
>Ga0182007_10001307_pt1 | contig 13478 bp, 8 predicted proteins | sample Sormic07211113_1_FD_123023 | JGI IMG/M metagenome (GOLD analysis project Ga0182007, IMG submission 123023) | Rhizosphere microbial communities from Sorghum bicolor, Mead, Nebraska, USA - 072115-113_1 MetaG | ecosystem: Host-associated > Plants > Roots > Rhizosphere | place: USA: Nebraska... | reverse complement strand
CACGCAGATCAGCATGTGCGTGTTCAGATAGGCTCGCCAGCCGGGGTGATCCTCGTGAGCGGTGAGTGCGGGCGCCTCGTGTGGCGTTTTCGACATGGGCTGGAACTGGGTAGCGTTGACTGATGGCGGCGGCAGCGCAGGTGGCGCAGGTGGCGCGGACGGCGCAGGAGGGGCGGCCGCGCGCGTGGGCGGGCCGGATCTTCCGTCAACGGCTCCCCGGCTCAGCTGCGCTTGACGCGATAGACAGCAAGACTACCACGCCAGTTCGCTCCCCATCGAATCGGCTGGCCTTCGTGCAGCACGACGCGGTCGAGGATCGTCACGCCCACTTCGGGCGCCAGCGCCTCGAAATCCTCGATCGTCAGCACCCGCACGTTCGGCGTGTTGTGCCACTGGTAAGGCAGCGACTTCGATACCGGCATCCGGCCGTTCAGCACCGACAGCCGGTGCGGCCAGTAGCCGAAGTTCGGGAACGACACGATGCACTCGCGGCCGACGCGCGCCGTTTCGCGCAGGATCGCGGCCGTCTGGTGGATCGTTTGCAGCGTTTGCGACAGGATCGCGATGTCGAAGCTGTGGTCCTCGAACAGGCGCAGGCCGTCCTCCAGGTTCTGCTGGATCACGTTGATGCCGTTCTTCGCGCTCGCGAGCACGCCCGCGTCGTTCAGTTCGATCCCGTAGCCGGTGACGTCGAGCTCCTCCATCAGCAGCGCGAGCAGCGAGCCGTCGCCGCAGCCGAGATCGAGCACGGTCGAACGCGGCTCGACCCAGCGCGCGATCGTGCGGAAGTCCGCGCGCGCGGACAGGGAATTCAGCGCTTGCTGGTTCATGCTCCCACCTCGTTGGCGATTCGTTCGTAATACGCGCGGATCAGGTTGTGATAGCGCGCGTCGTCGAGCAGGAACGCATCGTGACCGTGCGGCGCATCGATTTCCGCGTAGCTGACCGTGCGCTTGTTGTCGAGCAGCGCCTTCACGATCTCGCGCGAGCGTGCGGGCGCGAAGCGCCAGTCGGTCGAGAAGCTCGCGATCAGGTACTTCGCCTGCGTGTGCGCGAGCGCGGCCGTCAGGTTGCCGTCGAACGCCTTCGCCGGATCGAAGTAGTCGAGCGCGCGCGTGATCAGCAGGTAGGTGTTCGCGTCGAAGTAGTCTGCGAACTTGTCGCCCTGGTAGCGCAGGTACGACTCGACCTCGAACTCGACGTCGAAGCTGAAGTTGTACGCGTCGAGCGCGCCGTCGGCACGGCGCAGCGCGCGACCGAATTTCTCGGCCATGTCGTCGTCGGACAGGTACGTGATGTGGCCGATCATCCGCGCGACGCGCAGGCCGCGCTTCGGCTTCACGCCGTGCGCGTAGTAGTCACCGCCGTGGAAATCGGGATCGGACAGGATCGCCGAGCGCGCGACCTCGTTGAACGCGATGTTCTGCGCGGACAGCTTCGGTGTCGACGCGATGTCGATGCAGTGCGCGACGCGCTCCGGATACATCAGGCTCCACGCGAGCGCCTGCATGCCGCCGAGGCTGCCGCCCATCACCGCGGCGAAGCGCTCGATGCCGAACGCGTCGGCGACGCGCGCCTGCGCATGCACCCAGTCCTCGACGGTCACCACCGGGAACTTTGCGCCGTACGGCTTGCCGGTCGACGGATCGATGCTCATCGGGCCGGTCGAGCCGAAACACGAGCCGAGGTTGTTCACGCCGATCACGAAGAAGCGGTTGGTGTCGAGCGGCTTGCCCGGGCCGACCATGTTGTCCCACCAGCCGGTGCTGCGCGGATCGTCCGCGTAGACGCCGGCGACGTGGTGCGACGCGTTGAGCGCGTGGCACACGAGCACCGCGTTCGAGCGCGCGGCGTTGAGTTCGCCGTATGTCTCGACGACGAGCTGATAGTTGCCGATCACGCTGCCGCTTTGCAAGCGCAGCGGTTCGGCGAAGTGCATGGTCTGTGGAGCGACGATGCCGATCGATTCCATTCGTTCCGCCTTATGCCATATGACTGGGCGGCTAAACGGTGTCGGCGGGGCGCGGAGGCGAAGGTGCGCGGCTGACGACCTCTTTAGCCGCATTTGTAGTGAACCGCCGGGCCGCACATCCACGCCCCGGCCGGTTCGCGCGCCCGCAATCGAGTCAGCAAATCGGCGCGCTTCCGACCTGCCGCCCGTGGGGGCGACAGATCGAAGGAGTATAGCGGAATTCCGCGGGAGCGCGAATTTCGCGCCCCCGGCCGCGGGCGGCGTTACCAGCGGTATTTGGCCGAGAACTGTCCCGTTACCACCGTGTAGTCGGACAGGTTTCCTTCCACGCCGAGGCTTGCCGATACCGAGAATTGCCGACTCAACTGGCCGGTCGCGCCGAGCCGGGCCGCCACGCGGTCGCGCGGCACGCTGAACGAGAACGCATTGCGGTCGAGCGTCAGCGAGCGCGAACCCGGACCGTGCCACCAGTTCGCCTCGATGAACGGCCGGAGTTCGCGGCCATGCGGCATCGCGGTCACGCCATGCACGCGTACGCCCAGGCGGGTGAGCACGTCGGTCGAGCCCTGGCCGTCGAGGCGGCCGCCAGCGGTGCCGTGCGCGTCCGCGCGATAGTCGGACACGACGAGCTGCGCTTCGGGCTCGACGAAGAACCGCGTGTCGCCCCGCTCGTAGAACCCGAGTGAATAGCCGGTCTCGATCGAACCGGTCACGGTGCGCGACCGGTACGAATCGGCCGCGAGGCTGCCGCCGACCGTGTTCGCATAGGCGCCGTACATGAACCACGCGTCGACGTAGGGGCCGGTCAGGATGTCGCGGTTGCCGTACCACGTGCCGTACAGACCGACGTTGTAGCCGGAGACGCTGCCGCGTGCGGTGGCGTCCATCGTCCGGCCCTCGAGCGCATTCCACAGCGGGCGTGTCGACCAGTTCGTCTGGCTGCCGTACATCCCCATCGCACCGATGCGCACGCTGCCGCCGCGACCGTCATCGAAGCGGAGCAGGTCGGCGCCCGCGTGAATCAGGCGGCCGTTGCCCGACACGCTGCGGTTGCCGCCGGACATCGACGTTATCTGGCCCTCGGCGCGAACCCACACCGCGCCGTCTAGCGGGCCGGCTGCTTCGGTGCGCAGCGAGCCGTCTTCACGTTGATGCAGCGTATGGATCGCCATCATCGATGCGGCATCGGCGTTGGCTAGATACGCATCGGGCTCCGGGGCGGCGGTGCGCGGAGGCGGGGGCGGCTCGGTTTCAGGCCCGATCGGCGGATCGGGGTTGACGGGGCCGGGCGGAACCGGTGGCTGGGGCTTCGCGGCAGAGACGAGATACCAGTCTTCCGCCTGTCCGCCGTCGCCGCCGCGTTTGAGCATGTAGTCGTAGCCGCCGGCCGACAACGTGCCGAAACCGTTCCGGTAGCCGTCCGATGCCGCATCGAGCGCGAATGCAGCGGCGTCCGTCGTGCCGCCATTGCGGGTTTGGACGAGCGGGATGCCGATGGTCGTTGCAGCGCCGTCGCCGCCCGCTCGTTTGATGACGAGGCCGGTGTCGCCCGATGCATGGCCCCCGTCGATCACGAGCCGGTCGGTGGACGATGCGTCGTCCTGCAACGTCGTATGGAGGACCAGCTTGCCGTTGCGTGCCGCGTAGTTTCCCGCAACGACGAGCGTGCGCGGCGTCGCCGGCGCGCCGGCAGCCGGGTCGGCGAACGCGATCGTGGAATCGTTCAGCGCGAGCGAGCCGACCGACGAGTTTGCGGTGACGGTCCAGCGGCTGTCCGCATCCAGCGACAGCGCGCGTACCGCATCGGTCGCACCGGTCCAGGTAGACGTCCTGGACAGGGTGACGTCCGTTACCGCATGCGTCGGGCCACCGCCGCCAACGGGCCGGTTCACGATGTCGCCGTCGGCATGCGAGCTGGTGTCGAGCGTCAGGCGCACGGATGCGCCGGATTGTGCATCGACGGACAGCAGCGTACCGTTGCCGCCGATGGCGCGTGTGCCGTTGCGCAGCGTGATTGTCGAGCCGGACGCGTCGAGCGCGCCATGTCGCTCGCTGACGAGCGAGCCGTCGTCGACGGTCAGCGCGCCGTCGTAGACGCTTGCAGCGTATGCGCCGTCACCGCTCGTGCGCGCGTCGGTGCGCAACAGATCGATCCTGCCCCCGGCGCTGGCATACAGCGCGGCGGCGTCGGCGCCGTGCGTATCGACGGTCAGGTCGGTGAGCGTGGCGACGGAGCCCGTGCCGGACGACATTGTGCCGCGCGCGCGTTCACCGCCGGTTTCGATGCTGCCGCGCGTCATCGCGACCTTGCCGCCGAGCCGAGCGATCGCGCCGATCGAGCGCGCACCGGTGGTCGTCACGTGCGTATCGGTCGTATCGACCACCGGCGTGTCGGCATACTCCTTCGACGCGTACAGCCCGTGCGCGCTGGTGCCGTGCGTGACGACACGCGTGCGTGCGAGTGCAACGGTGCCCGCGCGGGTATCGATGCCGACGGCGGCTTCGCCAGCGGTTTCCAAGTGCGAGTCGCCGAACGAGACCGCGGCGACGCTCGGCAGATACAGGCCCGACGCATAGTCACCGTCCGTGCGGATATCAGTGCGCTCGAGCGTGGCGCGTACGCCGTCGTAACTGATTGACAGGCCGGTCGCGAGCTGGCCGCTGGTTCGGATCAACGTATCGGCGACGTCGATGGTGCCGCCAGACGCGCCGTTCGCTGCGATGCCGGAACTTTCCTTACCGCGTGTCACGATCACGCTGTCCGAGATGCGGAGCCGGCCGCCGGCGCCGTAGACGTATGCCCCGTGCGCGTAGTCGCCATCGGTATCGATCGACGAGCGTTCCGCGGACGCGCCGGCGCCGTTGCGGACGTCGATGCCGACGCTGCTGCGGCCGCGCGTGCGGATTTCCGTATCGCGCAGTTCCAGTCGAGAGCCGGCACCCGATGCGGCGGCGCCGGCCGCGACGTGGCCGGTCGAAAATGCGCGGGTCTTGCCGAGGGTCGTCAGGCGCCCGCCGTTGATCGCGGACAGTACGGAGTGGCCGGTTTGGGTCGTCGAATAGTCGCCGGGCGCGACCTCCAGCGCGACGCCGTTCGCTTGCTGAGGGCCGCCTGCTTGCGCGAGAGGGGGCCATGGTATGACGGCACCGGCGATCAGTGCGGAATGCGCGAGACGGTGGCCAGTGCGTGCTCGAGAAAATGGAAAGCGGCGGTGGTTCACCCGTGTACCCCTTTGTTGAGACGGGTGAAAAGTAACTTTCGCAGGCGAATTTGGAAATTGGACGAGTTCGAATTTTGCGGAATCCATGGGCTGGCAGTTGCATGACGCACTATCGCGGACCGGCGGCGGTCGGTGGCCGCATTGGCGTCCCGGGGATTCAAGCAGACGAGTCGCAAGATCGCAAAGGTCGGTGCGGCACGTTTCACTCGAACCGAACACGCGTTGCACGGAATTCCCGCACGGTAGATCGCCGGCTGCAGCCGGTCCCGCGTTTGCTTGCAGGCACGGGCGGCAGTGTTTTTCACGGTTGGTCCAACGCATGCGGTGACGTTGGAAAACGCTTTATGTCGATAAATCGGACGTGTCTGCGTGCCTTGGTATTCGTTTCAAATGTTTGTCCCATTGTTGATGCCAGTGCGCTTGGCTAGATTTACGGCTTACTCCGAATGGACAAGGGCGCACACCGGCGTGCGGTCGATACGAACATGACGAACGGAACGAGCACGAAAGGCCGGCGCGCGCGAGCCGCAGCGGTGGAATGGGCGAAGCGAAGCGCGGGCGGCACGGGCGTCATGACGGCTGCGTTGATGGTCACCGCGCCGTATCTCGGTTCGTGCGCGCCGGACGATTCCGGCGCGACACCGGCGCCGGCATCCGGGGCGCCGCGCACGCTGCCGGCGTCCGCGTCGTCTTCGGTATCGCCGACACGCGTGCGTCATGTCGAAGAGCGGCCCGGTCCGCCCGTACGGTTTCGCGTCGACGAAGCGAAGGCCCCCGATCCCGTCTCGTCCCCGCCGGCATTTCGCCCGACCCCGTTCGCGCCGGTACGGCGTCCGGCCATCGCTGTCGCACTCGACGATCGTCTGCTCGGCGGCCCGCTCGCGGTCGACGAGCTCGCCGGCCGGCCGCCGCTGCCGAATGGTCCGCTGCCGGACGAGCGTTTCGATCTGTTCCGGCCACATCGCGGCGGTCCTGTACTCAGTTATACAGGCGCTGCCGAGCCGTTGCGCGCGCAAATGCTCGACGGTGAGCGTCTGGCCCGCATCGCGTCCCAGGACCTGCCTCCGTTGCCCGGCGTTGCAGTCCAACTGGCCGGCGCGATGAACTCCCCGTTCTATGCCGATCAGGTGGCCGATGCGCTCGCGCGCGATGCCGCGTCCGGCGGTGCGGCGGTGCACGACGAAGCGGGCGACGCCCGCACGGCGAGCTGGGGCGGCGGCGATGCGTCGGGCGGCGGCCTGGCCGGAGTACCGTTTTACGCGGATCAGATCGCGTATGCGCGGACGCACCCGTTGCCCGACGGCGTGTCATCGCTCGGGGCCGACGCGACTGAAGGTGTCGCACTCGTTGCGCGGTTCCCGTTCGACCTTTCCGGTCCGAAGGGTGCCGTACCGCCCAGTATCGCGCTGTCCACGCTGGGCGGGGAGGTCGCTTATCACGCGTTGTCCGAGCGACGTGCGGCGCTCATCGAGCCGCGGTCGGTGACCGGCTTGCTCGATACGTTGAAGCCGGTTTTGGCTGCATTGCCGAAGCCGGCGACGCGGGCAGTCCCGACAGTCGCGCACGGTGGCGCAGTGCCCGCGGAAGCGCGGATCGGCGAGTTTGCCTTCGCGTCGCGCTCGTCGCCTTCGATGCGCATGGCCGGATCGACGCGGCCGCTTGATGGTCAACGTGCCGCGATGGCGACGATGTCGGCGAGTCTTCCTGAGCTTGCAGCCCAGGTCGCCAGCATCGGCTGGCAGCGTCAGACGCCGCCGGCGCTGGATGCGCGCCCGCAGCGCGGCACCGCGTTCGCCGCTCAAGAGTGGCGCGTGGCGATGCGTGTCTCCACGGCGGCGATGTCCGGAGCGGGTACCGGCGAACGAAGCCAGACCGGTCGCGGCGCGCGCGCCACGAAGAACGGACATGCCCCCGAAGGGCTTCCCATGATCGTTGTCGATACACGGAGCGTGTCGGAGTACGCGTCGCGCGCAGTGGCGCGGCCGGCCGTCGTCGCCGGTTTGCCGAGCGCGGTGGAGATGGCTGCGGCGCTGGTGCGGCCCGAGACGAGCGGGCGTATGTCCACGGGGGCACGAACGTCGTCGCGGATAGCACGCGGCGCGGCGCCTGCCGATGCGGGACGCGACACCGGCTGGCGAGCGGCCGCCATGACGACCGTGGGCGACCAACGGTACGGGCGCTTTCGCCGAGGCGATCCGCTTTACGACAACGTCATGACGTCGGTGGCCGCCGCGCAGCATCGCAGCGTCACGGTCGACATGCCGCCGCAGCGCCCCTACCGCGACATCGCGACGAGCGTGATCCTGGCATCGAGCGGGCCGTCCCTCGATCCCGAACAACAGCGCACGGCGGCGATCGGCCACGTGTTCTGATGTGTGCCGCGCCGTGGGGCGCGACATCGGATGCCGGGCGTGGCGGTCGAGCGCGGACGAACGACCGGCGGCACAGCGGCAAGTGCAGGGAGAATCCGCGCATCGCTGCCGGCTCCTCATCGAGCACGCGTCAGTGGCCGCACTACCGGGTTTGCGTTTCGGCAGCGCCGAAATGCATGCACCACTCGAAACGCGATCGCGCTCGGCTATCGCGAGGCAAGGCCTCCGTTTCCTGACAAATTACACAATTCACTCGGTCTTTTACGAGGCGCGAGCTTGGATTCCTTTTAGGTTTGAACTTGTCCTATATCCCCGATATTGGGGGATTGATAATATTTTTCGCGGGTTCGATTGAGCGAGATAACCGTGGTGCAGATGAGCGGCATGACGCCTCGTGAACCGGGTCGACCTGTTTGGCATATCTCTATTTAAGTAGGAGTGTTAAATGAAGAAGAAGGTGTTGGGTGCGTCCGCGGCGATGCTGCTGGGTGTGCTGGCTGCATCGCCGGCATTTGCACAGGTGACGCAAGGCAAGGTGACGTTCGACGGTGAACTGACGGCGAGCACGTGCTCGATCAAGGCAGGGGACGAAGACAGAAAGGTGCTGCTGCCGAAGGTTTCGACGGTGACCCTGGCGAAGCCGGGCGACACGGCTGGCTCGACTTCGTTCGATATCACTGCGGAGAAGTGCTCCGCTGATGTGAGCAAGGTCGCCGCTCACTTCGAGATGACCAACATGGACCCCGCGACCGGCTTCCTCAAGAACCTGCTGACGGATCCAAAGACCGCGGCAACGAATGTCGTCGTCCAGTTGGTGAACTCCGACGGTACGGGAATTCGGGCCGGCACGACGGGCCATTACTTCGATGTGACGGGCGCGGGTGCCGATCGCGGCGCGACGATGCTGTACGGCGGTCAGTACTACGCAACCGGCGCTACCACGGCGGGTAAGGTGAACACCTTCGCTCGCTACACGCTCGCCTATCAGTGATCTTGAGTCGCAAGTAGTCCGCAAGCGGGCTCCGGAGGTTTTGTCGTTCGGCCTCCGGAGTGCGCTGTGGCGATCGATCAAGGAGGTATGCGTGCGGTTATGGAAATGGAAGGGCGTCGCGACGGCGCTTGCGTCGGGCGCGATGGCGTTGTCTGCCCAGGCGGCGATCGTGATTACGGGTACGCGGGTCGTCTACCCGGAGCAAAGTCGCGAAGTCAATGTGCGATTGAGCAACGTCGAGACGGCGCCCGTATTGGTGCAGGCGTGGATCGACGACGGCAATGCGGACGCCAATCCCGATGAGATCAAGGTGCCGTTCGTGTTAACGCCGCCGGTGTTCCGCGTCGAGCCGAAGAAGGGGCAGACATTGCGCATCATGTATACGGGCGCGAATCTGCCGGCGGATCGCGAGTCGGTGTTCTGGCTCAACGTGCAGGAGATTCCACCGCAACCCACGAACGCGGAAGAAACAAATCTGCTGCAACTGGCATTTCGCACGCGCATCAAGCTGTTTTTCAGGCCGGCCGCGCTTCAGGACGGGCCGTCGGGCCAATCGCTGACGTGGAAGGTCATGCATGACGACAAGGGGCAGAGCATCTTGCGCGTCGACAATCCGTCGCCCTATTACGTGTCGTTCGGCCGTGTGGCGCTGAAGGCCGGTGACAAGGAAATCCAGTTCGACCCGGCTATGGTTGCGCCGTTCGACCATGCGTCGCTCGCGCAACCGCAGGGGGCGCATCGCTCGTTCGCGGGAGGCACGGTTTCGTACAAACTGCTCAACGATTACGGTGCGGAAGTGGCCGGTTCGGCCACGGTCGAATAAGTAGTCGACGGTTTCGGAAACGATGAGGATCGAAGAGTGGTTCAAGCAGCAAGAAATATCGCGCTTGGCGGTAGCCATGATGTCGATCTAAGCGTCTTTCGCCGGCGGCGGGTGGCTTTGGCGGTCGGTCTGGCTTTTGGCATCGGTTTTCCTGGCGATGACGCAGGCGCGGCGGAGCCTGGTGGATCCGACGTCGGGCAGCAAGCGAGCGGCGAGCCGGTAATGATCGTGGCGGCTCGCACCCTGTCCGATCCGGTGATGCAGGTAGCGGCTCGTGCGACGACGGAGCCGGTGATGCAGGTGGCGGCTCGCGCGTCGACTGACCCGGTAGCAGTGGCATTCAACCCTCGACTGTTTGCCGGCGGTGGCGTCGATCTGTCTCGTTTCGCGAAAGGCAATCCGGTCGAGCCGGGCGATTATGCGGTCGATGTGACAGTCAACGGCAAAGGGCAGGGACGTCACGACGTGCCGTTCCTCGCGGTGCCCGGCAGCGACGTTGCCGCGCCGTGCTTCACACTTGCGATGCTCGAGCAATTCGGTGTCGACGGCGACAAGCTTGCGAGCCGACTTCGGCGGACGAATCAGGGCGACGACGATAGCGTTCCGGCCGCGCACGAATCAGCGCCCGACGCCTGCCTCTCGCTCCGCGAGACGATACCCGACGCGACCTACACGTTCGACAGCGCGGATCTGAAGCTCGATCTGACGATCCCGCAGACGGCGATGAGCAGGACGGCCCACGGCTACGTCGATCCTTCCCGCTGGGACGAAGGGATCAACGTCGGGCTGCTGCAGTACAACGTCAACGGATACACGAGCGAGAGCAACTTTTTCGGGCACAACTTCAGTAGCTTGTATACCGGCCTGCAGTCGGGCGTGAATATCGGGCCATGGCGTTTTCGTCACCGATCGACACTGAACTGGGCAAGCCGCAGTTCCGGCGTATCGTGGCGAAGTCTCGAAACCTTCGTTCAGCGAGACATCACTGCGTTACGCAGCCAGATCGTGCTCGGCGACAGTTTCACGAGCGGCGAGGTTTTCGATTCGTTCGGGGTGCGCGGTGTCCAGTTGTCGAGTGACGACAGAATGCTGCCGAATTCGCTGCAGGCTTATGCGCCGACCGTCCGGGGCGTAGCGGATACCAATGCGCGCGTGGTCGTGCGGCAGGGCGGCAACACGGTCTATGAGGAGACTGTGTCTCCGGGGCCATTCGAGTTCAACGATCTGCCGGCCACTGGCTACGGCGGGGATCTCGACGTGACGGTCACCGAATCGGACGGCCGCGTGCGGCGCTTCTCGGTGCCGTTTTCCGCCGTTCCGCAACTGTTGCGACCAGGTCGGCACCGCTTCAACGTGACGGTCGGCCAGTATCGGGACAATGTAGTCGATACGAAGCCGTGGGTGGCTCAACTGGTTTATCAGCGAGGTATTACGAATCTCGTGACCGCCTACGCGGGCGTACTGTCGTCGGCCGGCTATGGTTCGGGCCTGCTTGGCATGGCACTCAATACGTCGGTCGGTGCATTTGCGTTCGATGTCACGTCCGCACACACGAGTGTGCGGGGCCGGCGCACGTACCACGGTCTCAGTTCGCGTGTCACATACAGCAAGATGCTGGTGCCGACGGGAACCAATTTTTCAGTGGCCGCGTACCGCTATTCGACGTCGAACTTTTTCAGTCTGCAGGATGCGGTGAACGCACGGAATGATTGGAACGGCTCGATTAATCAGTACAACTATCGGGCTAGGACGCGTCTGCAGCTGAACGTCAACCAGCGCCTGGGCGACCGCAGTGCGATCTACGTGACCGGCAGTTCGCAGGACTATTGGGGTGGAGAGCGGGGGCGCGATCTGCAGTTTCAGGTCGGGTTCAACAGCACGTTCCGGCAGGTGTCGTATTCCGTGTATGCGCAGCGCGCCCGTAACGGCGACGACCGGACGGTCACCCAGGTCGGGATCAACCTGACGATCCCGCTCGGCAAGCAGACGTACACGAAGAGCAGTCTCTTCAATTCGTTGACTACCTCGGCTTCGCGCGATTCGACCGGCAACAGTGCCATTCAGATGGATATGTCCGGCAGCAAGGGAACCGTTGCGCCGTTCAGTTACGGGATCACCGCATCGCGCATCGCTGGCGGCGATACCAATGCGCTGTCGTCGTTCGGCGGGTACGGTACCTATCGGTCTGCTGTCGGCACCTACAGCGCGAACGCATCGCTCAGCAATCGGATGCGTCAGGCATCGATCGGCGCGAACGGCGCGATGATCGTCCATCGGGGTGGTGTCACGCTGAGTCCGCCGCTCGGTCAGGCGGCGGCGTTGATCGAGGCGAAGGGCGCAACCGGCGGCCAGATTGTCAACGGGCAAGGCGCGTCGATCGATCGTTTCGGCTACGCGGTGATTCCGTCACTGACGCCGTATCGCGTCAACACGGTCGAGATCGATCCGTCCAAGCTCCCCGACGACGTCGAACTCGGGAACACGAGCGAGGAGGTGGTGCCGCGCCACAATTCGGTCGTCTTCGTGAAGATGAGTACGGTGCGGGGTCGCCCGGTATTCGCGACGATGGAGCGACAGGATGGCTCGCCGCTGCCGATGGGCACTCAATTGTTCGATACGTTCGGCAAATCGGTCGGTGGCGTCGGTCAGGGCGGCATGGCATTCCTGCGTGGGCTGGAAGGCTCTGGCGAACTGACCGCGAAGTGGGGAATCAGCGCTGCCGATCGGTGCGGCTTGCCTTATGCGGTACCGGCTGCGACGGCAGATGCGGGGAAGGTCAGGATGGCGATGCGCGTGCGCTTGCGCTGCGACACGGCGGCGATGCAATGATGCACCCGTATCGAGGTGAGGCACAGGAGTCATGGAAAAAATGATAGGCATGCATGCATCGAAACGGATCCGTTGCATTGCATCGTGCGCCGCGGTCGCAATGTTCATCGGGTCAGGGGCCGCCGCGTGGGGCGTGGGTAATCCGACCGTCACGGTCAAGTTTCAGGGTTCCTACAACTCGGTGACGTGCACGATCGTAGGCGGCCAGGAAAATCAGACGATCAAGCTGCCGCGGATCTCGACGTCGTCGCTGACGTCGCCGGGGCAGACGGCGGGTTCAACGGTTTTTACCATTCCGTTGCGCTGCGACGGCAGCATCGATGCGGTCCGAATCTATTTTCAACGGGGCGCCACGACGAATGCGAACGGCAATCTCGACGTCGAAACGCCGAACGATCCTGCAAGCGCCAAAAATGTTCAGGTCCAGTTGATGAACGGCGACGGTTCGCCAATTCAGGTCGGCAATGCGGCGACGATGCAAGCCGTGAACCTTGATGCGTCCATCACGACGCTGGTGCCGTTCGGCGCGCAGTATTACGCGACCGGTGCGGCGCGCGCCGGCAAGGTTCGTACGTATGCGACTTTCGTGATTCAGATGCCGTGATGGCGTCTCACCGACGGCTTTTCTTGTTAATCGCATGACATTGGACAGTTCAGGCGCCGCATTGCGTGCGTCGCTTCAAGAGACAGTACTGCATGTCGCACTGCTTGCGCAGGGTGCGTCGATACCGGAAGTTCACGCGTGGCGTGCGCGCTGCGTCGGGCTCGTCGAACGGCTCGCGCAGGCGATGCGCGACGACGGCCGACCAAGCGACATCGTGCGGGACGTCGGCATCGCGCAGTGCATGCTGCTGGACGAGGTGACATTGCGCTATCTGCCGGCGGGCAGACGCGAGGAATGGCTGCGCGAGACGCTGCTGTTCCGCTTTCATCGTGCGCACGGCACCGCGTCGCGGCCTGCGGCGCAAATCGACGCGTTGCTGAACGGACCGTATTCGGAAGCGACGCTGCTGAATAGGTATTCGACGCTGCTTGGGCTTGAAGCTTCGCATCAGCGAGATGCTTCTCGGGCGTGCCTGGACACGGCGTATCCGGCGACATCGCAGCTCGAGCCTGGCGCGGCCGACGCCGGGAGCGAGCCGATGCTGCGGTTGCCGTGGCCGGCGTGCTCTGCTGCGACTGTCGCGGTACGTACATGGAAGCTGCTTCGGCCGACGTTGTTCGCCACGGTGGTGCTGGCGGTCGTGTGGATCTTCTGCGACGTCTCGCT
>Ga0182007_10001306_pt1 | contig 13481 bp, 10 predicted proteins | sample Sormic07211113_1_FD_123023 | JGI IMG/M metagenome (GOLD analysis project Ga0182007, IMG submission 123023) | Rhizosphere microbial communities from Sorghum bicolor, Mead, Nebraska, USA - 072115-113_1 MetaG | ecosystem: Host-associated > Plants > Roots > Rhizosphere | place: USA: Nebraska... | reverse complement strand
GCCCGCCAGCGCAGCTGCAGCAGCTGGGTCAGGTAGAACTTGAGGATCGCGATCGCGATGAAGCCGGCCGCGATCCAGCAGAAATAAACGATCTCGCGCCAGAAGACCGCCTGGTCCTTGTTCTGCAGCGCATCGTAGAAGCGCGCGTACCACTGGTTGTTGAGCACCAGCATGTAGACCACGCCGAGGTTGAGCGCCACGATCGCCGCCAGCAGGCCGCGGGCCCGCCATTTCTCCTCGGAGTTGAAATAGGGCGCCGCCAGTGCGCCGATGCGGCGCAGGGTGGTCAGCATGCTCTTGGAACCGGTGCTTGCAGTCATGGCGTGGGAGTAGGTTCGCGCCGGGAGGCGGCGCGTTGCTTTCATCCTAAACCCGCGCGGGCGCGCTTTCTTAAACGGCGCTGAAAACCGGGCCCGGCTGACAAACGCCTGTCACATCCGCTGCCGATGATCGACGGGCTTCGCGTGCCGTTGCGCGCTGTTCTCCCGTGTCCCGATAGGAATCCCCATGCTGCGTCGTACCTTCCAATCCCTCCTGCCTGCCGTCCTGCTCGGCCTCGGCGCCGGCGCCATCGCGCAAGGCCGCACCGAGCTCCTGGTCTACACCGCGCTCGAGGCCGACCAGGTGCAGGCCTACAAGACGGCCTTCGAGAAGGACAACCCCTCGATCGAGCTCAAGTTCGTGCGCGACTCCACCGGGATCGTCACCGCCAAGCTGCTGGCCGAGAAGGCGAATCCGCAGGCCGACGTGGTCTGGGGCCTGGCCGCGACCTCGCTGATGCTGCTCGACAAGGAAGGCATGCTGCAGCCCTATGCGCCGAAGGGCCTCGAGGCCATCAAGCCGACCATGCGCGACAGCGCCAGCCCGCCCAAGTGGGTCGGCATGGACGTCTGGTCGTCGGCGATCTGCTTCAACACCACCGAGGCGCAGAAGAAGAACCTGCCCAAGCCCGCCAGCTGGGCCGACCTGACCAACCCGGTCTACAAGGGCCAGATCACGATGCCGAACCCGGCCGCCTCGGGCACCGGCTACCTGATGGTGTCGGGCTGGATCCAGATGATGGGCGAAGACAAGGCGTGGAAGTACATGGACGCGCTGCACCAGAACATCGGCATCTACAGCCAGTCCGGCAGCAAGCCCTGCCGCCAGGCCGGCGCCGGCGAGTTCGCGCTCGGCATGTCCTTCGAATACCGCGCCAACAAGACCAAGCGCGACGGCGCGCCGATCGACATCGTGCTGCCGAAGGAGGGGCTGGGCTGGGACATGGAGGCCACCGGCGTCATGAAGACGACCAAGAAGCCGGAGGCCGCGAAGGCGCTGGCCGACTGGGCCGTCACGAAGCAGGCCAACGAGCTCTATGCGAAGAACTTCGCGGTGCTGGCGCTGCCGGGCATCCAGGAGAAGCTGGAATTCGTGCCGGGCGACGTCGAGAAGCTGCTGGCCAGGAACGACTTCGACTGGGCCGCCGCCAACCGCGACCGCATCCTGACCGAATGGTCGAAGCGCTACGAATCGAAGTCCGAAAAGAAGGCGCCGCCGCAGTAAGACCCGGCGCATGGCGTCCTATCTTTCCCTGCGCGGCGTCGGCAAGTCCTTCGGTGCCAGCCGCGTGCTGGACGGCATCGACCTCGATGTCGAGCCCGGCGAGTTCGTCTGCCTGCTCGGGCCCTCGGGCTGCGGCAAGACCACGCTGCTGCGCATCGTCTGCGGCATCGAGCGCGCCGACCACGGGCAGCTGCTGCTGAACGGCCAGGACATCGCGGGCCTGCCGCCCGCGGCGCGCGGCTTCGGCGTGGTGTTCCAGTCCTATGCCCTGTTCCCGAACCTCACGGCGGCGCAGAACATCGCCTATGGCCTGCATCCGACCGGCGCGCTGGCGCGGGAGATGGCCAAGCGCTCGCGCGAGATGCTGGACCTGGTCGGCCTTGCCGCCCATGCCGACAAGTATCCGGTGCAGTTGTCGGGCGGGCAGCAGCAGCGGGTGGCCCTGGCCCGCGCGCTGGCGCCCAATCCGCGGCTGCTGCTGCTGGACGAGCCCCTGTCCGCGCTCGACGCGCAGGTGCGTGCCAGCCTGCGCGGCGAGATCCGCGCGCTGCAGAAGCGCCTGGGCATCGTCACGATCATGGTCACGCACGACCAGGAGGAGGCGCTGTCGATGGCCGACCGCGTGGTGCTGATGCACGACGGCCGCATCGAGCAGGCCGGCACGCCCGGCGAGCTCTACCACCGCCCGCGCACCCGCTTCGTCGCCGGCTTCGTCGGCCGCATGAACATGCTGCCCGCCACCGTGCTGGCCGGTGACCGCGTGCGGGTGCGCGACAGCGAGCTGCACTGCGCGCCCGTCGCGCTGCAGGTGGGCGCGCAGGCCACCGTCGGCATCCGGCCCGAGCAGGTCGTGGTCCGCCGCTTCGGCGACGGCCTGGGCGCCAACAGCTTCGCGGCCCGGCTGCTCGACACCGAGTTCCTCGGCAACCGGACCGCCGCCCGGCTGGCCTGCGAACCGCTGGGCATCGAGATCGAGGCCGAGCTGCCGGCCGACCACCGGGTCGGCGAGGCGCTGGTGCCCAGCAGCATGGTGCACATCGAGCTGCCGCAGCACGCGCTGTCGGTGCTGGCGCGTTGAAGGCGCTCGACCGCGAACGCTGGCTCACCGGGGCCGGCCTCGGGCTCGCGCTCGCCACCCTGGTGGTGATCGTCGCGCTGCCGGTGGCCGCGCTGGTGGGCCAGAGCTTCTTCGACCGCGCCGGTGCCTTCGTCGGGCTGGCCAACTTCGCCCGCTACCTCGACAACCCGGCGCTGGTGCAGTCGGCCTTCAACAGCGTCTGGCTTGCCGCGCTGAGTGCCGTGCTGTGCACCGCGATCGCCTACGTCTACGCCTATGCGCTCACGCTGTCCTGCATGCGCGGCAAGGGCCCGCTGCGCGCGGTCGCGCTGCTGCCGCTGCTGGCGCCCTCGCTGCTGCCGGCGATCAGCCTGATCTACCTGTTCGGCAACCAGGGCATCTTCAAGGACTGGCTGGGCGGCCTGTCGATCTACGGGCCGCTGGGCATCGTGCTCGGCTCGGTGTTCTGGACCTTGCCGCATGCGCTGCTGATCCTGACCACCGCGATGGCGACCTCCGACGGCCGGCTCTACGAGGCCGCGCAGACCCTCGGCGCCTCGCGCTGGCGGATCTTCCGCACGGTCACCCTGCCGGCTTCGCGCTATGGGCTGATCGTGGCCTGCATGGTGGTCTTCGTGCTGGTCATCACCGACTTCGGCGTGCCCAAGGTGGTGGGCGGCCAGACCGGCGTGCTGGCGACCGACATCTACAAGCAGGTGGTCGGGCAGCAGAACTTCCAGATGGGTGCGGTGGTCGGCTTCGTGCTGCTGATCCCGGCCGTGCTGTCGTTCGCGGTCGAGCGTCGGGTGCGGCGGCGCCAGGCGGCCGCGATGTCGGCCCGCGCGACGCCGCACCGGCCCGAGCCCGTGGCGCTGCGCGATCGGGTGCTGTTCGGCGTCTGCCTGCTGATCGCCGCGGCCATCCTGGTGATGATCGGGATGGCGGTGTTCGCATCGCTCGCCACCTACTGGCCCTACAAGCTCGCGCCGTCGCTCAAGAACTACGACTTCAGCAACATGGATGGCGGCGGCTGGGGCAGCTATGTCAACTCGCTGAAGCTCGGGCTGGGCGCCGCGGCGGCCGGGGCGGTCGCCACCTTCCTGTCGGCCTACCTGGTCGAGAAGCCGCGCCACTTCGGCCTCTTGCGCGAAGCGCTGAACCTGCTGGCCAACCTGCCGCTGGCGGTGCCCGGCCTGGTGCTGGGCGTGGGCTACATCTTCTTCTTCAACGCACCCGCGAATCCGCTCAACGGACTCTACGGCGGCATGGCGATCCTCATCGTCTGCACCGTGGCGCACTTCTTCTCGGTCGCCCACCTGACCTCGCTCACCGCGCTGCGCCAACTCGACCGCGAGTACGAGCTGGTCGCGGAGTCGATGGGCGTTCCGTTCTGGCGCACGCTGTGGCGCGTGCACCTGCCGGTGGCGCTGCCCACGGTGCTGCAGGTCGGCGGCTACTTCTTCGTCAACGCGATGACGACCGTCTCGGCGGTGGTGTTCCTGTATTCGCCGCAGACCACGCTGGCCGCGATCGCGGTGCTGAACATGGACGACGCCGGCGACGTGGCGCCGGCGGCGGCGATGGCCTCGCTGATCATGCTCACGGCGGCCATCGGCCGCGGACTGTTCGCGCTGGCCGGGCAGGCCGTGCTGGCGCGCACCCAGGGCTGGCGCAGCCGCTAGGGCCTGGCTCTCAGCGCGAATTGCTGATGCCGCTGGCCACGTGCCCCGAGGGCACATGGCGCGCCGCGGCGTCGACGTGGCCGGTCTGGTCGTCGAAGAAGAAGTCGGGCTCGAACTCGCGCAGGAACTCGCCCTTGGGCAGGCCGCCGAGGAACATGGCCTCGTCGACCTTGATGTTCCAGTTCATCAGCGTGCGGATCGCGCGCTCGTGGGCCGGCGCGCTGCGCGCCGTGACCAGCGCGGTGCGGATGCGCATCTCGGGGCTGCCGGCCTGCTGCAGGCGGTGCAGCGCCGCCAGCAGCGGCTTGAACGGGCCTTCGGGCAGCGGCAGCCCGGCCTTGGAGGACTCGTGCAACTGGAAGGCGTCCAGGCCCTCGGCCTGGAACACGCGCTCGGCCTCGTCGCTGAACAGTACCGCATCGCCGTCGAAGGCGATGCGCACCTCGTTGGGGTAGGCGTCGCTCGCCCGCACCGACTCGACCAGCACGCGGGCCGCGGGAAAGCCCGCCACCAGCGCCTCGCGCACGTCCTCGGCATTGACCGACAGGAACAGGTGGGCGCGCAGCGGCCGCAGGTAGCCGAAGGGCGGCCGGCCCTGCGTGAACACGCCGCGCTGCAGCGAGATGCCGTTGGCCACGCCCGAGCGGAACACCCGCATGCCCGACACCGGGTCATTGCGCGACAGGATCACGACCTCGACCCGCTGCTGGCCGCCTTCGTTGAAGCGCAGCAGCTTGCGCACCAGCGAATAGGCGATGCCCGGCTGGGCCGGCACGTCGAGCCGCTCGAGCTGCAGTTTCATGTAGCCGGCGTCGTCGCCGGATTCGAAGATGCGGTTTTCTTCCTCGAGGTTGAACAGTGCGCGCGAGGAAATGGCCACCACCAGCTTGTCTTCAAGAGAGGCGGCCATGGCTACTTCACGAATTGGTTCAACTGGATGATGGGCATCAGCACCGCCAGCACGATCAGCATCACGACCCCGCCCATCGCCACGATCAGCAGCGGCTCGAGGATGGTCGCCAGGTGCATCGCGCGGCGCTGCACTTCGGCGCCCAGCTGGTTGGCCGCGCGCTGCAGCATCAGCGGCAGCGTGCCGGTCTGTTCGCCGAGGCGCGCGAACATCGAGACGATGCCCGGAAAGCGCTTCTTCTGCGCCAGCGCCGAGGCCAGCGGCGCCCCTTCGCGCACCAGCACCAGCGCATCGAGCGCATCGGCGCGCATGGCGCTGTTGCTGAGTGTCTCGGAAGCCGCCTGCAGTGCGCGCAGGATCGGCACGCCGGCGGTCGCCAGCATCGCCAGCGTGCTGGCGAAGCGCGCCGCGTTGTAGCCGCGCGCCAGCTTGCCGACCAGCGGCAGGTTGAGCCAGGCGGCGTCGAAGCGCTCGCGGATGGCGGCGCGCGCCAGCGCCATCCGGGCAGCGACGGCCGCGACCACGACGGCGATCAGCATCAGCCAGCCGTAGTTGCGGACGAAGGCGCTCAGCGCCAGCATCGCCACCGTGAGGATCGGCAGCGCGCGCTTGGTGCCGGCGAAGACGTTGGCGACCTGCGGCACCACGTAGCTGACCAGGAAGACCACGATGACGATCGCCACCAAGGTCACGATCGCCGGGTAGAGGGCGGCGCCGACCAGCTTCTGCTGCAGCGCCTGGCGCTGCTCCAGGTCGTCGGCCAGCCGTTCGAGCACCAGGCCCAGGTTGCCGCTCTGCTCGCCGGCGCCGATCACGGCGACGTAGATCGGCGAGAACTCGCGCGGGTGCTGCGACAGCGCACGGCCGAAGGGCGCGCCGGCATTGACCTCGGCCCGCAGCGAGGCGACCAGGTTGCGCTGGGCCTCGGTCTCGGCCTCGTCGGTCAGCGCGGTGAGCGCCCGTTCGAGCGACAGGCCGGAGGACACCAGGCCGGCGATCTGCCGGGTCCAGACCGCCAGCGTGGTCGAGTTGAAGATGCGGCCGCCGCCGAACATGCGACGCCAGTTGCGGGTCTGCGGCACGCCGCTCTCGACGCTGCCGACCGCCGTCACCGACAGCGGGATCAGCGCCTGGGCCCGCAGCATCCCGCGCGCGCTGCGGGCCGTGTCGGCCTCGAGCACGCCCTTGCGCGCCACGCCCTGGGCGTCGATCGCTTCGAAGGAATAGGCGGGCATCGGGCGTCAGTCGCGGGTCACGCGAAGCAATTCGGCGCGCGAGCTGATGCCGGCCTGGACCAGCCGTTCGCCGTCCTCGCGCATCGAACGCAGGCCGCCGCGCTCGGCCGCCACGAAGAGCTGGCTTTCGGGCGCTCGGTTGTGGATCAGCGACTGCACGGTTTCGTCGGCCACCAGCAGCTCGAAGATGCCGGTGCGCCCCTGGTAGCCCGTGTGGCCGCAGGCCTCGCAGCCCACGGGCTGGGCCTCGTGGCCGGCGGCCGGCGAACACACCGGGCACAGCTTGCGGACCAGCCGCTGGGCCAGCACGCCCAGCAGCGAGGAGCTCAGCAGGAAGGGCTCCACGCCCATGTCGGTCAGGCGCGTGACGGCGCTGACCGAATCGTTGGTGTGCAGCGTGGCCAGCACCAGGTGGCCGGTGAGCGAGGCCTGGATCGCGATCTGGGCGGTCTCGAAGTCGCGGATCTCGCCGATCATGATGACGTCCGGGTCCTGGCGCAGGATGGCCCGCAGCGCCTTGGCGAAGGTCAGGTCGATCTTGGCGTTGACCTGGGTCTGGCCGACGCCGTGCAGCTCGTACTCGATCGGGTCCTCGACCGTCATGATGTTGCTGCTGCTGGCGTCGAGCCGGCTCAGCGCGGCGTACAGCGTGGTGGTCTTGCCGGAGCCGGTCGGGCCGGTCACCAGGATGATGCCGTGCGGCTGGCCGATCAGGTGTTCGAAGCGCGCCAGCGTGTCGCCCTGCATGCCCACCGATTCGAGCGTGAGCTTGCTCTCGGACTTGTCGAGCAGGCGCAGCACGGCGCGTTCGCCGTGCGCCGAGGGCAGGGTCGAGACCCGGACGTCGACCGCGCGGGTGCCGATGCGCAAGGAGATGCGGCCGTCCTGCGGCAGGCGCTTCTCGGCGATGTCGAGGTCGGCCATGATCTTCAGCCGCGAGATCAGCGCGGCATGCAGCGCGCGATTCGGCTGCACCACCTCGCGCAGCGAACCGTCGATGCGAAAGCGCACCGACGAGGTCCGCTCGTAGGGCTCGATGTGGATGTCGCTCGCGCCGTCGCGCGCGGCCTGCGTGAGCAGGGCATTGAGCATCCGGATGATCGGCGCGTCGCCGGCCGATTCGAGCAAGTCCTCGACCGCCGGCAGCTCCTGCATCATGCGCGAGAGGTCGGCATCGCCCTGCACCTCGCTGACCACCGCGGCGGCATTCGACTCGCCCTTGGCGTAGGCCGCGCTGATCCGCTGGGCGAGCTGCTCGGGCGCCAGCGGCTCGAAGGTCTTCACCGGGTACTTGCGCAGCACCTCGCCCAGCGCGCTGCGCGGCGGCACCTTCGGCATCCAGAGCGTGAGGGCGCCGTCGTCGGCCTCTTCCAGCAGCAGCTGCTGGCCACGGGCGAAGGCGTAGGGGAGGGGATAGCGCATCGGATCGGTGTCCTGCGGCTAGGGCAGTTCGCGCCTGCTCGACGGGTCCGCCGTCGGCGGCAATGCGCCCTTCAGCGGAGAGGGGGCAAGCCGCTGGGACGGCGGCGTCGGCAGCGGAATCAAGGTGGCGCCCTCCAGCCGGGTCGTGGGCTCCGTCCGGCCCTGTTGCTGGTCGGGCACCGGGGTCGTCGCCAGAGGCGGGAGAGGGGGGGCCGAGGTCACGTTGTTCAGCATCACGTTGTCGTCGGGCTGCACCCGCTGCTGCAGGACGCGCATCGCGTCGTAGCGGTCGTTGGCGACATTCGTGGTCGCCACCCCGTCGCGCATCACCATCGGCCGCAGGAACATCATCAGGTTGACCTTGGTGCGCGCCCTTTTTTCGCTCTTGAAGAGATTGCCCAGGATCGGAATGTCGCCGGCCAGCGGCACCTTGTCGACGTTGTTGCTGTAGTCGTCCGACAGCAGGCCGCCGAGCATCACCAGGCCGCCGTCCTCGACCAGCACGCTGGATTCGATCGAGCGCTTGTTGGTGGTCGGGCCGTTGGGGGCGTTCTCGGTGCCGGCCTGCACCGTGGAGGTCTCCTGGAACACCACCATCTTCACGGTGCCGTTCTCGTTGATCTGCGGGCGCACGCGCAAGGTCAGGCCGACGTCCTTGCGTTCGATGGTCGTGAACGGGTTCACCGAGCCGTTGGCCGCACCGGTGTTGGTGAACTGGCCGGTCACGAACGGGACGTTCTGGCCGATCACGATCTTGGCTTCCTCGTTGTCGAGGGTCAGCAGATTGGGCGTCGACAGCAGGTTGGCGTCGGCGTCGCTGGCGAAGAAGTTGGCGATCGCGTTCAGCACGTAGTCGCCGTTGTACTTGCGTCCGATGCCGATGTTGAGTCCGCTGCCGAGCGTGGTGAGGGCGGCCGGGGTTTTTGCCACCAGGGCGGCCGTCAGTGTCAGGATGTTGGCGCCGGAGAGGCTGGAGTTGGTGCCGATGACGCCATTGTTGCCGACCGCCGACTGCCACTGGACACCGAACTGCGCCGCCTTGTTGGCCGTGACCTCGACGATCAGCGCCTCGATCATGACCTGCGCACGCCGGCCATCGAGCTTGTCGATCACGGCGCGGATCTGCCGGTACTGCGGTTCCGAGGCCGTGATGATGAGCGAGTTGGTCGAGGGGTCGGCCTGGATCTGGCCGCCGGTCGACGGCTGGTTCGCGTTGTTGACCGGCGCCGTCGCCGCGTTGCTCGCGCCGGCGTTCTGCTGGTTGGCGCCCAGCTGCGGCGCCACCTGCGAAGGCCCGCCCTGGAGCGAGCCGCCGCTGGCGCCGGTGCCCGAGCCGCCGCGCGCTTCGGCCGAGATCGCCGCGCGCAGGGTCGCGGCCAGCCTCACGGCGTCGGCGTTCTTGAGGTAGACCACGTAGACATTCCCGGCGGCGCCGTTGCCGGTGTCGATCGCCGGGCGGTCGAGCTTGTCGATCAGCGTGCGCACCAGCTGGGCGCGCGCCGGATTGGCCGCCCGCAGAATGATCGCGTTGCCACGGGGTTCGGCCAGCAGCGTGGTGCGGAACGATGAGTCGGCCTGGCCCGGCGCGCCGGCGGCGCCGGGGCCCGTGCTGCCGCCTTCGATGAGCCGCGTTACCAGCGGAACCATGTCGGTCGCCACCGAGTTCTTCAGCTGGATCACCTCGATGTCGGCGGCGTTCGGGACGTCGAGCGCGGCCACGATGCGTGCCAGCCGGCGCATGTTCTCGGCGTAGTCGGTGATCACCAGCGAGTTGTTGCCCGGGTTGACGTTGATGGTGTTGTTCGGCGCGATCAGCGGGCGCAGCACCGGCAGCAGATTGTTGGCCGACTCGTAGTTGAGCTTGAAGACCTGCGTGATGATCTGGTTGCCGCTGAGGCTGGACCCGGCGGGCGTCGAGGTCGTCACGGTGCTGCTCTGCAGCTTGGCATCGGCCTCCGGCACGACCTTGTAGAGGCCGTCGGCCTGCACGATCGCGAAGCCCTGCAGCCGCAGCGCGGCGGCGAACTGGTTGAAGGCCGCGGCCGGTTCGATGGCGCGGTCGGTCTGCAGGGTGATGGTGCCCTTGACGCGCGGGTCGACCACCACGTCGCGCCCGGTCACGACGGCCATGGTGCGCGCCACCGATTCGATCTCGGCGTTGCTGAAGTTCAGCGTGATCGGCTCGCCGCGCCGCAGCACGTCCTGGGCGAAGGCGGAAGGAATGCAGGCCGCGATCAGCATCTGCGCGGCGAGCGCGAGGGTGCCGAGGCGGACGCCGGAAGAAGACTTTGGCTTCGTCATGGTCAACCCAGTGTGATGAGGGAGCGCGCGCCGTCGCGTCGTCCGATGATGTTCAACAAGTTCGATAGCGCGTCTTCGCGGCCCGGCGCCGCGCTGGCCTCGCCGTCGAAGCGCATCGTCGTGCCGTTCCAGCGGCCGCTGCCGCTCAGTTGCAGGCTGCCTTCGCGGGTCGTCAGGAGCAGCGAAGGCACCGGTCCGCCTTCGAGAGCGATCCGGTAGCTGCCCATCGGCTTCAGGGTCGACAGGCTGGAAGAGATGTCGGTGGCGTCGAGCGTCGCCCGGCCGGCCAGCGTCAGCTGGCGGCCGCTCCAGCGCAGCACCAGCGCCTGCATCGAGAGGTCGAGCGCGCCCTCGAGTTTGAGCGTGTTCCAGGGCGCGCCGAATCCGGCCAGCATCGCCGCCGGCCAGCGCGACTGACCGTCGCGCCACTCGAGCTCGAGCCCGTCGGGGCGCGGGCGTCCCTTGAATTCCAGCGGCTTGGCCGCGCAGCAGGGGAGGTCGAGCGCGGCGCTGATGCCGTCCCAGCGCGGCCGCAGCGTCCAGCCCAGCTGGCCGGGCAGGGAGATCGATTCGGCGCCGCCCGCCCCGCTGGAGAACACGACCCCGGCGGTGCCGTTCCAGAGCGTGCCGCGCGCATTGATCAGTTGCAGGTGGCCGTCGCTCCATTGCGCCAGGCCGGCCGCGAGCCACCGCGCGGGCGCGAACACGGCCAGCGCGAGGGCGATGCCGATGCAGGCGCCGAGCAGGGCCCAGCGCCAGCCGGAGCCGGACGGGCGGGGGGTGGACGGGATCGCCATGCGCGCTTTCAGCGGGCCGGCAGGCCCATGACCAGGGTGCCGTCCCAACGCGGACGGGGCGGTCCTGCCGGCGCGGCCGGAGCCGCAGGCGCCGCGGGCGCCGCCCCGGGGCCGGCGGGGCCGGCCTGCGGCGTGCTGCTGCGCGTCAGGTGCACTTCGCGCGGCACCGCGCGCGCATTGCTGCGCGCCTGCGTGATCAGCTGGGCGAGCGCGTCGGCCGGCGCGCTGCGCAGTGCGATGGTGGCGTTCTCGCCGGCGCCGGCGGTTTGAAGCTGGGCGTTCGGCCCGAGGTTCTCGCGCACCGAGGCTTCGAGGGCGCGCATCGCGTCGTCGCGGCTGGCGCGGGGCTGCGACTGCAAGGACTTGGCCTGGCGCTGCAGTGCCGTCATCTGCTGCAGCTGCGCATCGAGCTTCGCGTGTTCGGCCGGAGCCGCGGACAAGGTGCCCAGGGCCGGCGCCAGGGCCACCCACCAGACCAGCGCCAGGCCCACCAGCGCGGCCGCGATCGCGACCAGGCGCTGTTCGCGCGGCGCGAGTTCGGGCCACCAGGTTTGCCAACGCGCTTGGAGGGCTTCGAGCCACTTCATCGCTGCGCCTCCGCCTGCACCAGCAGCAGGTCGCTCTCGGTGCGCGCGCTGTAGCCGCGCGAGGACAGCGCGGTCTTGACGCCGGCGAACTCGGAGGCCGGCAAGCCGAGGCCGCGCAGGCGCAGCTGGCCGGCGCTGAAATCGATCGCGGTGGGCACGCGGCCCGCCGGCAGGCTGGCCGCCAGCGCGACCAGCATCGGTTCGAGGTCGGACGGCGTGACGCCGCCCGTGGCCTGCTCCAGGGCCGCGACCTCGCGCGCCATCTGCACCGGGGCGTCGACCACCAGCTTGACCGAGGGGAAGGTCTGGGTCAGCAGCGATCGCACCGCGCCGCGCTTGGCGTCGAGCGCATTGCGCTCCTTCCAGGCCCAGGCGTTGAGTCCGATGAACTGCGCCAGCAGCAGGGCCAGCACACCCCAGCGCGCCGCCCGCCAGCGGCGTCCGTACCACAGCGCGCGCGCCATGGCGGCCGCCTTCTTGCCGGCGCGTGCACGTCCCGTCGATGCCAGGTCGAACTGCGCCAGGTCCCACGGCGAACGGCTGGCCTGCAGCCAGCGCTCGGCCGGCTTGACGATCGGCAGCCGGCGCCCGAGCAAGCTTTCGGCCAGTTCGGCGACCGCCGGCTCGGCCAGTGCCGTGGTGTCGGCGGGAAGGGGTCCGGCCAACTCGAGGCCGGCGGCGTCGAGCGGCAGCGTGGCCACGCCCTCGGTGCCGCAGACGATGCACAGCGCCGCGTCCGGATCGCCGATCGCGAACACCATCGGCGGGCTGCCGGCCGGCTGGGGCGTGAACTCGGGAACGATTCGGGTCACGCGCCGGCCGGCGGCCTCCAGCGCCTGCACGGCGGCGCGCAACCAGATGCGGTTGCAGGCGGCCACCCAGACCGGCACCGCCACCCGCGCGCCCGGTTCGAGGGCGAAATGAAGGGCTTCGGGATCGTCGAGCAGGCGGTCTTCGAGCAGGCCGTTCAGCACCGAGCGCAGGCGCACGGCCCCGCTCATGCTGCCCTGGGGCAGGGTGACCTGGTGCCACGACAGTGCTGCGGCGGGCACGCCGAGGATGACTTCGTCGCTGCTCGGCAACAGGGCCGGTGCCGCGCTGCCCTGCGAACGCAGCTTGCGGCCATCGCTGGACCAGAGCGCCCAGCCGTACTCGCCGGCCGCCGGGCCGGAAACGAGAGGAATGGTTACAAGCAGCAAGGCCATGGACAGGGGTGAAGGGTCGCTATTGTAGGAGAGGGTCGCTTGGCGATGCTACGGAATTGATAGCATCTCTTTCAGATGCAACGGGCGTTGCGACTATTTTTGACCCATTCGGTGACAGGTGGTGTGTTGCATCAGGATCTTGCCGGCTCCGGCGTCGCGCCGGCGCCACGTTCTCGCCACACGATTCCGATGTCGATGCCGACTCGGTGCAGCAGGGTCTGTTCCTCGACCCAGGTCCGGTCGATGCGCAGGCGGGCCTGTACTTCGAAGTAGGTGGTCGACACGCTGTGCTGGTCCGGCACGAACTGCGCCGAGCTCTGCTGGACCAGCGCGCCGGCGTCGGCCAGCGTCTTGAAATAGGACTGGGTGCGGGCCGCGACCAGGCGCTTGGCGCCGGCGAGGTCGAGGGCCGGCGTGCTCGCGAAGATGGCTTCGGCGCTGGCGGTGTTGAGGTTCAGCGGTGTCCGGGTGGGCAGCACCGTGACATAGGGTTCCAGCGCCGCGGCGGTGGAGGGCGACAGGCCGAGCCAGACCAGCTGGGCCGTGCGCCGGGGCACGAGGGGGCCGGTGGCGCTGCCGGTCACGGTGGCTGGCGCCGTGGTGGTCGGGGTGGTGGCGGTCGGGGTCGTGGTCTGCGGGGTCGAGGTGCTGGCCGTGCTGCTCGCGCTGCTGGTGGTGCCCGTAGTGCCCGTGGTTCCGGTGGCCGCGGTGCTGGCGGCGGCCGGCAGTGCGCGCCGCAG
>Ga0182007_10001305_pt1 | contig 13482 bp, 14 predicted proteins | sample Sormic07211113_1_FD_123023 | JGI IMG/M metagenome (GOLD analysis project Ga0182007, IMG submission 123023) | Rhizosphere microbial communities from Sorghum bicolor, Mead, Nebraska, USA - 072115-113_1 MetaG | ecosystem: Host-associated > Plants > Roots > Rhizosphere | place: USA: Nebraska... | reverse complement strand
GTCACGCCCTGGTAGATGGTGCAGCCGTCGCCGATCTCGGCGGTCTCGCCGACCACCACGCCCATCGCATGGTCGAAGAAGACCCGGTCGCCGACGACCGCGCCGGGATGGATCTCGATCCCCGTCAGCCAGCGCGACATCTGCGAGACGAAGCGGCCGATCCACTTGAGCCCATGGCCCCAGCACCAGTGCGCCAGCCGATGCAGCGCCACCGCATGCAGGCCCGGGTAGAGGGTCAGCACCTCCCAGCGCGTGCGGGCCGCCGGGTCACGGTCGAGGATGCACTGGATGTCGGAGCGCAGGCGCGAAAACATGCTTTGTCGTTATATCGATAGGGGCTGAAAGTCTAAGCCGCCGGGTCTTCGCGCACGGCGGATGGGGTTTTCGGGGTGCCCGGGCGCCCCTGGGCCGCTTCGGTCATGGCCTTGGCGATGCCGCGCAGGATGTGGATTTCTTCCGGCGTCGGCCGGGCCCGGTTGAAGAGCTGCTGCAGCCGCGGCATCAGCTTCTTGGGCGCCTCGGGGTCGAGGAAGCCGATGTCGACCAGCGACCGCTCCCAGTGGTCGAGCATGCCGGCCACCGCCCGGGCGTCGGCCGCGGTCGGCGCCGGGGTGGCGTCGCGCACCCCGTAGCCGCCCAGCGCCAGCCGCCACTCGTAGGCGATCACCTGGATCGCGGCGCCCAGGTTCAGCGAGCCGAATTTCGGGTCGGTGGGAATGCTGAGCGCGACGTTGCAGCGGTAGACGTCCTCGTTGCGCATGCCGAAACGCTCCGAGCCGAACAGGAAGGCCACGTGCTGCGCCTCGCCGCCGGCCAGCGGCTCCAGGTGCTCGCGCGGCGTCCGGGTGGGCGGGCCGAAGTCGCGCGGGATCATCGCGGTGGCGCACAGGTGGGTGACGCCGTCGAGCGCCTCGTCCAGCGTCTCGACGATGCGGGCGTTGTCGAGCACGTCGAGCGCCCCGCTGGCGCGCTGGATGGTCTCCTCGCGCCGCAGCACGTTGGCCCAGCGCGGCGCCACCAGCACCAGGTCGTCGAAGCCCATGGTCTTCATGGCGCGGGCGGCGGCGCCGACATTTCCGGCATGGCTGGTCTGGATCAGGATGAAGCGGGTGCGCATGGCTGCGGGTAAAATCCCATGATTCTCGCCGCCCGCATCGCCGGGCCGCTTTTCAGGGGGCCCCCGCATCAACCGATCGCCCCTTTTCCGTTCTTCACACAATTCATGTCGTCCCCCAACCTGCACCCCATGCTCAACGTGGCCGTCAAGGCCGCCCGCGCCGCCGGCGCCATCATCAATCGCGCCGCGCTCGACGTCGAAGCGGTGCGCATTTCGCAGAAGCAGGTGAACGACTTCGTCACCGAAGTCGATCATGCGAGCGAGCGAGCGATCATCGAGACGCTGCTCACCGCCTACCCGGGGCACGGCATCCTGGCCGAGGAATCTGGCACCGAGCACGGCGCCAAGGATTCCGACTACGTCTGGATCATCGATCCGCTCGACGGCACCACCAACTTCATCCACGGCTTTCCGGTCTATTGCGTGTCGATCGCGCTCGCGGTGCGCGGCAAGATCGAGCAGGCGGTCATCTACGACCCGAGCCGCAACGACCTGTTCACCGCCACCAAGGGCCGCGGCGCCTTCATGAACGAGCGCCGGATCCGCGTCAGCAAGCGCACCCGCCTCAACGAATGCCTGGTCTCGACCGGCTTCCCGTTCCGAACCGGCGACAACTTCAAGCAGTACCTGGCCATCATGGCCGACCTGATGCCGCGCATGGCCGGCCTGCGCCGCCCGGGCGCCGCGGCGCTCGACCTGGCCTATGTCGCGGCCGGCTTCACCGACGGTTTCTTCGAGACCGGCCTCAACATCTGGGACGTGGCGGCCGGCTCGCTGCTGGTCACCGAGGCCGGCGGCCTGATCGGCAATTTCACCGGCGAGCCCGAGTTCCTCGACCAGCGCGAATGCCTGGCCGGCGCCCCGCGCATCTACGGGCAGCTGGTGCCGCTGCTGGCCAAGTACTCCAAGTTCGCAGGCCTCGACGACAAGCTGCGCGCCAGCGACCGGATGCGCGCGGTCGACCCTTCGGCCCAGGGCGGCGACACCTACGCCCGCAGCACCATCGACGCCACGCCGGCCGCGGCGCCCGAGACCGAGCCGGCCGCGGACGCGGCGCCGGCACCGCGCAAGCTCACGCGCATCCGCCGCGAAGTCCCCGTGGCGCCCGCCGAGGGCGACGCCGCCGCGAAGTGATGGAGGCGCCCCGCGCGGCCGCCGTCCGCAGCCGTGCCGCCCTGCGCGTGGCGCTGGGCCACTACATCGCCAACGGCATCTCGGTGGCCTTCGGGCTGCTGCTGATCTCCGGCGGCGTCCACCTGGTGCTCGGAACCCTCGCGGCGTCGGCCGCCTCGGTCGGGGTCATCGTGACCGCACCGCCCGATCTGCCCGCCCCCCGCCGCGGCAAGCTGCTGCAGATGCTGCCGGCGCCGCTGATCGGGCTGCCGCTGTTCTTCCTGGTGCAGCTGCTGCACGCCAAGCCGCTCGAACTCGGCCTGCTGCTGGTTCCGGCCACCTTCCTGGCCTTCGTGGCGATGGCCTGGGGCAAGCGGGGCATCCCGATCGCGATCGCCGTGATGTTCTCGATGATCTTCTCGATGGCGACGCCGAAGCCCGACGACATGGCCGAGGCGGTGCAGCGCACGCTGTATTTCGGCCTCGGCGCCGGGCTCTACGTGATCTACGCGGTGCTCGCCAACCTGGCGCTCAACGCCCGCTACCGGGTGCAGGTGATGGCCGACCTGCTGCTCTCGCTGGCCGCCCTGATGCGGACCGAGGCGCGCCAGTTCACGCCCCGCGACGACTCCGGCGACATCCGCGAGGTGCCGGCCTCGCTGCTCGGCCAGCTGCTGCGCGAACAGGCCGCGCTGGCCGACCTGCTGCAGGCGGCGCGCGACATCGTTCTCGAATCGCCGCGCACGCCCTACCGGCAGCGCCTCGCCGGCATGCTGATGACGGTGCTCGAACTGCGCGACCTGCTGCTGGCCAGCGAGCTCGACCTCGACGCCCTCAAGACCCATCCCGGCCATGCGGCGGCGCTGGTCGAGATGCGCCGCATCCTGGAGGCCCTGGCCGCCGACACCGCGGCGCTGGCCGACGCCCTGCTGCTCGGGCGCCCGCCGGCCACGGTGCCCGACCGCCGGCGCGAGCTGACGGCGATCCACCTCGACGAGGACCCGGCGCGCCCGCGCAGCTACACCGGCCCGACGCCGGCGATGCTGGCGCGCGGGCTGGCCAGCCGCATCGGCCACATCAACGACGAGGTGCTGCGCCTGTCGGCGCTGGCGCGCGGCGAGCGCGAGCCCGACCTGGCGGTGGTGCGGGCCAGCTGGCAGATGTTCGTGAGCCCGACCGAATGGTCGCTGCGGCCCTTTCTCGCGCTCTGGCGCTGGGACGCGCCGCCGCTGCGCCATGCAATTCGCGCCGCATTGGCGATCGCGGCCGGCTACGGCATCGCGCTGGCCCTGCCCTGGGGCTCGCACGACTACTGGATCCTGCTGACCATCGTGGTGGTGCTGCGCGGCAGCCTCTCGCAGACCCTGGAGCGGCGCAACAGCCGCGTGGCCGGCACGCTGCTGGGCTGCGTCTTCGCGGTGGCGCTGCTGTCGGCCCATCCGTCGCCGCTGACGCTGCTGGCCGCCATGACGCTGGCGCAGGCGATCGCCCACGGCTTCGCGGTGCGGCGCTACCTGATCACCGCGGTGGCGGCCACCGTGCTGGGCCTGGTCCAGGCCCACATGCTGAACACCGGCATGAGCACCACCTTCGCGCTGTTCGAGCGCGTCGCCGACACCCTGATCGGCGCTGCGCTGGCCTGGGCCTTCTGCTACGTGCTGCCGTCCTGGGAGCGCGGGCAGATCCCGGCCCTGGTGGCGCGGGTGCTCGGCGCCCAGGCCCGGCACGCGCGGCTGGCGCTGGGGCTGGGCCAGCTGCGCTCGGTCGGCGTCAGCCCCGAGCTCGAATGGCGGCTGGCCCGGCGCGAGGCCTACGACAGCCTGTCGGCCCTGGTGCAGGCCACGCAGCGCTCGCTGTCGGAGCCGCGCGCGGTGCGCCCCCCGCTGGAGCCGCTCGAACACCTGCAGGCCCACAGCTACCAGCTGCTGGCCCAGCTGAGCGCGGTCAAGTCGATGCTGGTGCTGCGGCGCGACCGGCTGACGCCGGCCGAGATCGAAGGCCCGCTGGCCCGCACGGCCCAGCGCATCGAGGCCAGCATCGGCGCCGCACCCACCAGCGGCCCGGTGATGCCCGAGGGCGCGCCCGCCACCACGCTGGCCGGCCCGATCCCCCTGCCCGACCCCTTCGACAACGACGTCACGCCATGGCTGCTGCGCCGGCTCGATCTGGCAACCGGCATCGCCGCCCAGCTGCGCGACGACGCGGCGCGCATCCTGCAACCCGCCGCCGAGGACAGCCCCCAGACCGCCTCATGATGACGACCTTGCTCGCCTATCCGTGGTCCGCCCCGCTGCTCGCGGCCTTGCTGGCGGTGCCGCTGGCGCTGCTGGGCCACCGCCTCGCCGGCCTGGTGCTCGAACGCCTCACCCGCTCGGTGCCGACGCTTCACGCGACCCTGCTGGCGATCAAGCGGCCGGCGCTCTTCGTGCTCCCGCTGGTGGCGCTGCAGCTGGTCTGGCAGGCCGCGCCCGACGACCTGCGCTTCGTCGGCAACGTGCGCCACCTCAACGGCCTGGCGCTGATCGGGGCGGCGACCTGGCTCGCCGTGCGGGCGGTCAGCGGCTTCGCCGAAGGCATGGTCAGGCAGCATCCGTCGGACGTGCGCGACAACCTGCAGGCACGCCGCATCCTGACCCAGGCGCGGGTGCTGGCGCGCACCGCCAACACGGTGCTGGTGGTGGCCGGGGCGGCGTTGATGATGATGACCTTTCCGGGCGCGCGCCAGGTCGGCGCCAGCCTGCTGGCCTCGGCCGGCGTGATCGGCATCGTGGCCGGCCTGGCCGCCAAGCCGGTGTTCAGCAACCTCATCGCCGGCCTGCAGATCGCGCTGGCGCAGCCGATCCGCATCGACGACGTGCTGGTGGTCGAGGGCGAATGGGGGCGGGTCGAGGAGATCAGCGGGACCTTCGTCGTGCTGCGCATCTGGGACGACCGCCGGCTGATCCTGCCGCTCACCTACTTCATCGAGAAGCCGTTCCAGAACTGGACCCGGCACGACTCTCAGCTGCTCGGCTCGGTCTTCGTCTACGCCGACTACGGCATGCCGCTGGCGCCGCTGCGCGCCGAGGTCGAGCGCATCGTCAAGGCGGCGCCCGAATGGGACGGCCGCTTCTTCAACCTGCGCGTGACCGACGCCACCGAACGCACGATGCAGATCCGCGTGCTGTGCACCGCGGCCTCGTCGGCGCTGGCCTTCGACCTGCGCTGCACGGTGCGCGAGGGACTGATCGCCTTCATGCAGCGCGAGTACCCGCAGTTCCTGCCGCGGATGCGGATCGAGGGCGACGACGCCCGCCCGGCGGTGCCGGCGGCGCAGCCCTGAGGCGCGGCATCCGGCTCAGCCGCTGCCGGCGCCGCGCCGCGATCGGTCGGCTTTCGGCAGCACCGCCTCGCCGGCCATGCGTTCGGCTTGCGCCTGCAAGCGCCGGAGCGCATCGTCCAGGCGGGTGGCGGTTTCCTCGTCCAGTGTCCCCAGCAGGTCGGCGTTGATCCGCGACACCAGCGGAAACAGCTCGTCGTACAAGGCCTGCCCGCTCGCCGTGAGGCCGAGCAGTACCTGCCTTCGATCGCCCGCCGGGTGCGTGCGCGACAGCAGCCCCTTGGCGACCAGCGAGCCCACCGCCTTCGAGGTCCGGGCCCGATCGAGCTGGGCATGCCCGGCCAGCTGCGAAGAGCTCAGCTCGCCGCGGCTGGCCAGCGTGGCGATCAGCCGCCACTCGCGCCGCGTGATGCCGAAGCGCCCTTCGCACAGGCGGATGACCATGCTGCCGCCGACCGCGATCAGGCGCGACAGGCGGTACAGCAGCAGGTCGTCCAGGGGTCGGCGTGGCGCGCTCATCTAGTGGTAAATCCTTGGAATGGTTGATTAGAACAATCGAATGGCACGACTCTAAAGTCGATCCAAAGGAGACACGCACCCATGCACCACGCATTCGACCGCCGCCGCGCACTCGCGGCCCTGGGCGGCCTGGCACTGGCGCCCCTCGCTCGCGCCCAGGCATTCACCCCCGGCCAACCGATCAAGGTCCTGATCGGCGTGCCGGCTGGCGGCACGCAAGACGTGCTGACCCGCGCCATCGCCCACGAGGTGCGCGATTCGCTCGGTCCGCTGATCATCGACAACCGCTCCGGCGCCGCCGGCCGCATCGCGGCCGAGGCGGTGAAGAACGCCGCGCCCGACGGCCGAACGCTGCTGCTCGGCACCGCCAGCATGATGGCGATGTTCCCGAGCGCCTACCGCAGCCTCTCGTACGACCCGATCAAGGACTTCATCCCGATCGTCAACGCGGCCCGCTTCGAGCTCGCGCTGGTGGTGAGCAAGGACGTGCCGGCCAACACGCTGGCCGAGTTCATCACCTGGGCCAGGGCGCAGGGCGACAAGCTCAGCTTCGGCTCGTACGGCGCGGGCACGCCCTCGCACTTCCTCGGCGAGATGCTCAATCGCTCGGCGGGACTGAAGATGGTCCACGTGCCGTATCGAGGCTCCACGCCAGCGCGGCAGGACGTGATGGGGGGCCAGATCCCGGTGTATTTCGACACCGTCGGCGGCGCGCTGCAGATGCAGCCCGGCGGCCGCGTGAAGGTGCTGGCGACCAGCGGCGAGAAGCGCTCGCCGCTGATGCCCGACCTGCCGACCTTCACCGAGGCCGGCCTCAAGGACGTGGTGGCGACCGCCTGGTTCGCCTACTACGCGCCGCTCAAGACGCCGCAGCCGATCGTCGACAAGCTGCGCGCCGAGTTCACCCGCGCGGTCAATTCGCGCGAGGTGCGGCAGCAGCTGCTGCAGAACGGCATGTACCCGGTGGGCGATGGCCCCGAGGCCTTGTTGAAGACAATGCGCGAGGACACCGCCCGCTGGGGCGGAATCATGAAGGCCGTGAACTTCCAGGCCAACGACTGACCCTGACCTTGCCTCGCATCGGAGCTCCCATGTTTTCTCGTCGATTCTTTCCCCGCCTCGCCGCCGCTCTCGCCCTGGGCACCGTGGTGCTCGGCGCCCAGGCCCAGGCCCTCGAAGGCGGCCCGCTGCACATCGTGGTCGGCTATGCGGCCGGCGGCGCCACCGACCGCGTGGCCCGCATCGTCGGCGACAAGCTGCAGGCCAGGCTCGGCGTGCCGGTGATCGTCGACAACAAGCCCGGCGCCGGCGGCCGGCTGGCGGCGCAGCAGGCCAAGGCCACGCCGGCCGGCCAGAACGTGCTGATGCTCGCCAATCCGGCCGTGATGGTGGTGGCGCCGCTGGTCTTCAAGGACAACGGCTACGACGCCGAGCGCGACTTCGTGCCGGTCTCGCACGTCAACGACTACGAGTTCGCGCTGGCGGTATCGACCGCGGTGCCGGTGCGCGAGCTGTCGCACCTGCTGGCCTGGATGCGGGCCAACCCCGAGAAGGCCAACTTCGGCGTGCCCGCCACCGGCAGCCTGCCGCACTTCTTCGGCCTCATGATGGGCGAGAAGGCCAAGGTGCGGGCCGAGGTGGTCGGCTATCGCGGCTCGGGCCCGCTGCTGACCGACCTGATCGGCGGCCAGGTGCCGATCGCCTTCGACACCTTCGACGTCGACCTGCCGCAGCACCAGGCCGGCAAGATCCGCATCCTGGCGGTTTCGGGGGCCAAGCGCTCGCCCTTCGCGCCCGAGATCCCGACCTTCAAGGAGGCCGGTCTCGACCTGGTCGCCACCGGCTGGAACACCTTCTTCGCGCCGGCGACCATGCCGAAGGACAAGGTGGCGCGCCTGTCGCAGGAAATCCGCGAAGTCATGCAGGACCCGGACACCCAGCGCCGCTTCAAGGACACGCTGATGACGCCAGTGGTCAGCACGCAGGCCCAGACCGAGGCCATGCTCAAGGCCTACCGCGCGCAATGGGCGCCGGTGGTGCAGAAATCCGGCTACCAACCCTGAACCCCATGCAACGACCCAACATCATCTTCATCGTGGCCGACGACCTCGGCCATGCCGACCTCGGCTGCTACGGCGGCCGCGATGCCGAGTTCGGCCCGGTCTCGCCGGTACTCGACGGCCTGGCGGCCAGGGGCATCCGCTTCACGCAGGGCTATGCCAACTCGCCGGTGTGCTCGCCGACCCGCTTCGCGATGATCACCGCGCGCTACCAGTACCGCCTGCGCGGTGCCGCCGAGGAGCCGATCAACAGCAAGAGCCGCGGCAGCGCCACCCTGGGCCTGCCGGCCGACCACCCCACCCTGCCCTCGCTGCTGCGCGGCGCCGGCTACCGCACGGCGCTGGTCGGCAAGTGGCACCTGGGCTATCCGCCCAACTTCGGTCCGCTGCGATCGGGCTACGAGGAGTTCTTCGGTCCGATGTCGGGCGGCGTCGACTACTTCACGCACTGCGATTCGAGCGGCCGGCACGACCTCTGGTCGGGCGAGGAGGACTGCCCGCAGGAGGGCTACCTGACCGACCTGCTGTCGCGGCGCGCGGTCGACTACGTCGAGCGGATGGCGCAGCAAGAGGCGCCCTTCTTCCTGAGCCTGCACTACACGGCGCCGCACTGGCCCTGGGAAACCCGCGACGACGCGGCCAAGGCGCCGGCGGTGAAGGACAACCTGTTCGACCTCTCGGGCGGCAACATCCACACCTACCGCCGGATGATCCACCACATGGACGAGGGCATCGGCTCGATCATGGCCGCTCTCGAAAAGCACGGCATCGCCGACAACACGCTGGTGGTCTTCACCAGCGACAACGGCGGCGAACGCTTTTCCGACAACTGGCCGCTGGTGGGCGGCAAGATGGACCTGACCGAGGGCGGCATCCGGGTGCCGTGGATCGCGCATTGGCCGCAAGGCATCAGGGCCGGCGGCGTGACCGCGCAGCAATGCATGACGATGGACTGGTCGGCGACGATGCTCGCCGCCGCAGGTGTCGCGGCCGACCCGCGCTACCCGCTCGACGGCGTGTCGCTGCTGCCGGTGCTGCGCGACGCCGGCAAAACCTTCGCGCGGCCGCTGCACTGGCGCATGAACCATCGCGGCCAGCGCGCGCTGCGCGACGGCGACTGGAAATACCTGCAGGTCGACGGCAACGAGTACCTGTTCAACATCCCGGCCGACGAGCGCGAGCGGGCCAATCAGGCAAAGAAGGAACCGGAGCGCCTGGCCGCGATGCGCGCCGACTGGCTGGCCTGGAACGCCACCATGCCGCCGATCCCGGAGGATGCGACGGTGAGCCTGGGCTATTCGGTCAAGGACATGCCGCAGCGCTGAGCCAGCGCCGGGCCGCCCTGCATCAGCTGGCCTGGTAGCGCTGCTGGGGGCGCTGGGCCGATGCGCGCAGGAAGCGCACGGTCTGCGCGAATGCCGAGAGGCCGGCGCCGAGGCGCTTCAGCAGCGGCATGAACACCGACGGCTCGTTGCGGCTCAGGTGGCTGGCGTCGTCGTTGGCCAGCTCGCGTTCGAAGGTGTCGGTGAACTTCGGATTGCGGGGGAAATAGGCGTTGGAGTGGGTCATGGGCGCTATTTTAAGGGTTTACCCTAGATTTCAAGTGCTCCCTGTCCCGACAACCCCGCCGAATCCGGGCCTCTGTCACGAATGCCCGGGACGCATCTTGACTTCGATATCATTTAGATATATCTTTTCTAAAATAGATAACGAATTCAAGGACACACCATGCGAGATTGCAGACACTTTCTACACGGCAGCCGGCGCGCTGAACACGCCGACGGGCTCGGCGGCGGCGGCCGGGCCGAAGCGGGCGAACACCGCGGCGGGCGCGGCGGCGGCCGGATCTTCGGCCACGGCGGGCTGCGCTTCGTGCTGCTGCAGCTGATCGCCGACAAGCCGAGCCACGGCTATGAACTGATCAAGGCCATCGAAGAGCGCCTCGGCGGCCGCTACAGTCCCAGCCCCGGCATCGTCTACCCGACCCTGACACTGCTCGAGGAACTGGGCTGTGTCAGCGTCGATGCCGCCGACGGCGGCGGGCGCAAGCGCTACAGCGTCACCGCGGGCGGCCTCGACTACCTCGCCGCCCATCGCGCGACCGTCGACGAGATGATGGCCCGCATGGCCGGCGGCGTCGACGGTGCCGGCCCGCGCGCCGGCCGTCCGCCACAGGTCGTTCGCGCCATCGAGAACCTCAAGCTGGCGATGCGGCTGCGCCTCGCCGGCGCCCCCCTCACCGAACAACAGGCCCACGAATTCGCCGCGGTGCTCGACCACGCCGCCCAACAACTGGATCGCATCGGAACCTCATGAACGACACCTCCATCGCTTCGTCCACCCCCGACCGTCTGCCTCGCCGCTTGCGCCACGACCTGCGCTTCCGCAAGCTCGAAGTCCGTCGCGTGCAGCGCCTCACGCCGCACCTGATCCGGATCACGCTCGGCGGCGACGAGCTCGCCGGCTTCACGAGCCCGGGCTTCGACGACCACGCCAAGGTCTTCTTTCCCGATGCCGCGACCGGCCAACTCACGGTGCCCACGACCGGCCCCGAAGGCCCGGTCTGGCCGCCCGGCCCGAAGCCGGCCATGCGCGACTACACGCCGCGCCGCCACGATGCCCAGGCCGGCACGCTCGAGATCGACTTCGCGCTGCACGATGCCGGTCCGGCCACGCAATGGGCCGAAGCGGCCCGGCCCGGCGACGTGGTCGGCGTCGGCGGCCCGCGCGGCTCCTTCATCATCCCGACCGCCTTCGACTGGCACCTGCTGATCGGCGACGACACGGCGCTGCCCGCGATCTCGCGCCGGCTGGCCGAACTGCCCGCCGGCGCGCGCGCCGTGGTGCTGGCCGAAGTCGACAGCGAAGCCGACGAAATCTCCTTCGACACCCAGGCCGCCCTCGACCTCCAGTGGGTGCACCGCCGCGGCGCGGAGCCGGGCACCGGATCGCCGCTGCTCGATGCACTGCGCCGCCTGACCCTGCCCGAAGGTGACTTCCACGCCTGGGTGGCCTGCGAGTCCAGCGCCGCCAAGGCCCTTCGCGCCCATCTCGTGGGCGAGCGCGGCGCCCACCCGAAATGGGTCAAGGCGGCCGGCTACTGGCGCCGCGGCGCCGCCGCCACGCACGACACCCACGAGGACTGAGCGCCGGCGGCTCTCCCCCAAACGCGCTATGCCGCGCAGCCGTTTGACGATGACGGCTCATGGTCCCAAAATTCAAGAAACTGAGTACTTTGGAATTAGGCGGCGCGTGCGCCGAGGGAGTTGAACCGATGAGCACCGGACCTGCGCACTGGCAGATATTGATCGCCGTGCTGACTGGCGCGCTGCTGTTGGCCCTGATGTGGGCATGGCGACGGGTCGCTGGTCGCCGCGAAATGGAACGCCGCATCGAGGCCGCGAGGGTTCGTTCCGGCCATGTGCCGCTGGAAATCCCGACCGTGCGCGGCGGGACCAACCCCTCGGGCGACTCGGTGCCCGACACGCTGCCCGAGTGGTTCATCCAGGGCAAGGGCGAACACGCGATCGTCGACGAGACGCCGCGCATCCGGGTCCGGTACTTCGATGGCCAGGACCGGAAGATCGAGTGCATCCTGCAGGTCGACCAGCTCGACCTTCAGAAGAAGATCATCGTCGGCCACGGCGAACTGCCGGGCGACACGCGGCGTTTGCCGCTGCACCGCATCGCCTCGGCGCGCATCGCCGAATCGGGCCAGCGCTTCAACATCGACACCTGGGTCGAGGCTGTCCGCGTGGCCCGCCGCCGGCGCGGCCAGGCCTGAGCGGCAACCTTCAGCCGACTCTGCGCCTCCTGCAGGCCGTCAGGGCGTGCCGCCTTGCTGGGGCTTCGGCTCCGCCACCGGCGGCGGCGCGCCGGTGCCGGGTACGCGGGTCCGCTGGCAGATCATCCGGCCGGTCTGCCGGTCCCAGTGGCAGGCCCGTTTGGATTGGGTCGCCGGTGGGGTCGAAGGCTCCGCCGACCAGGCAAGGCCAGCGAAGACGACGGCACCGAAAAGAAGGAGTGGTTGGAGTTGCTTCACGCCGGCAGCTTACTGCAGCCCTCGTGCCTTGCCTCATCATTTCTTGGGAGTGGCTCGTCAGGCCCTGCGGATGCCGCCGGCGCCCGCCGGCTCGGACCGCGGCGCCCGCTTCGCCGGCTTCCTCGGCCCCAGCTGCTGAACGAGGCTCACTGCCGTCGGCAGAGGCGTCTCGAGGATCCGGGCCATGCCACGCGCGAAGCGCTCGCAGCCGGCGTCGAACTCGGCGACGGCCTGGAGGTATTCACGGCGGGCGGACTTCTTGCTCATGACCCGGAAGGTAGCGCAAAAGGCCGACCCTCGCCGCGTTCATTCCGAAGCAAAATGTCACCGGCCCGAGCCACCTACTCTTGAAGGGGATCGACGTGAAGAACGAGATGTCGCTCGCGCAGTTGCGTGGCCAGTTCATCGCCGGCAACGTCCTGCTCGAAAGTCTTCTGCAGTCATTGCCGGTGGAAACGCTGCGCACGCTGTACGCGCGGCACGAAACCAACGCCCGGGAGGTCGCGGACGCGCTCCGGCGTGCGAACCGCTCGCAGGAAGAACTGGACGCCTACAACGACTTCACATTGAACAACCAGGTCGTGATCGGCCGCATCTGGCGCAATTCGGCTTAGAGCCGCAGGCTCAGCCGATCACCTCGGGCCATTCGGTATGGAAGAACCGGCCTTCGGGCTGGTCGGTCCGCTCGTAGGTGTGGGCACCGAAGAAGTCGCGCTGCGCCTGCAGCAGGTTCGCCGGCAGACGCTCGGTGCGGTAGCTGTCGTAGTAGGCCAGCGAGGCGCTGAACGCAGGCACCGGGATGCCGTTGCCGACCGCTAGCGCGACCACTTCGCGCCAGTTCTGCTGGGTGCGGTTCAGCAGGTCCTTGAAGAAGGGGTCGAGCATCAGGTTGCCGAGCGCGGGGTCGGTGCGAAAGGCGTCGGTGATGCGGTTCAGGAATCGCGCCCGGATGATGCAGCCGCCGCGCCAGATCGCCGCGATGCGGCCGAGGTCGAGGCCCCAGTCCTTCTTGTCGCCCATGGTCTTGATGAGATCGAAGCCCTGGGTGTAGCTGATGACCTTCGACGCATAGAGCGCATCGTGGACCTTGGCCACCAGCGCCTTCTTTTCCAGCGACAGCGCGATCTTCGGGCCCTGAAGGAGCCGGCTGGCCGCCACGCGCTGCTTCTTCTGCGACGACAGCACCCGCGCCTCGACGGCGGCGTTGATGGTGCTGATGACAACCGCGTTCTCGGCGGCATTGATCAGCGTCCACTGGCCGGTGCCCTTCTGGCCGGCCTTGTCGAGAATGACGTCGACGATCGGCTTGCCG
>Ga0182007_10001304_pt1 | contig 13487 bp, 9 predicted proteins | sample Sormic07211113_1_FD_123023 | JGI IMG/M metagenome (GOLD analysis project Ga0182007, IMG submission 123023) | Rhizosphere microbial communities from Sorghum bicolor, Mead, Nebraska, USA - 072115-113_1 MetaG | ecosystem: Host-associated > Plants > Roots > Rhizosphere | place: USA: Nebraska... | reverse complement strand
CTTCTCGCGCGGGCGCGGGTCCGCTCGCCGCTTCTCTCGCGGCGGCCTCGGCTTCCCGCCGGGCCGCGTGTCGCGTGGTTGGTTTTCCGGTGGGCTGGGCCGTTCGGTCGGTCGGCCCGGCTTCTCGCGCGGGCGCGGGTCCGCTCGCCGCTCCTCTCGCGGCGGCCTCGGCTTCCCCCCGGCCCCCGCATCGCGTCGTCGCTTCGCCCACGATCGGAGTCAGCCCGTGACCCCGGTCTCCCGACAAGCCGCCGCTTCCCAGGTCTCCCGGCAGGCCCCTGCCTCCCAGGTCTCCCGGCAAGCCGCTGCTTCCTCGGTCTCCCGGCAGGCCGCCCGGCTGGTCGTCGGTTCGCCTGCCATCGCGGAGGCGCACTTCCGGGCGGAGGCGCTGCCGTACCACCCGCGGCTGCGGCCCGACGGCTGGCTCAATCTCGGTACCGCGGAGAACCGGCTCGTCCAGGATCTGCACACCGAGCCGCCCCGCCCGCTGACGGCCCGGGACACTCGCTACGCGCCCCTGTACGGCACCCCGGAGCTGCGCGCCCACCTCGCGCGGCACCTCACCGCCCCGGGGGAGCGGCCGGTCGACCCCGAGGACCTGGTCGTGGTGGCCGGGGCGACGGCGGCCCTGGACGTGGTGGCCACGGTGTTGTGCGACCCGGGCGAGGCGATCGTCGTACCCACGCCCTGCTACGGCGCCTTCGACACGGACCTCGGGGGCCGCTCGGGCGCCCGGCTGCTCCTCGCCCCGCCGGACGACGAGGACGGCCACGGCCTCTCCGTACGCGCCGTCGACCGGACGCTGGCCGAGGCCCGGCGCGACGGCGTGGAGGTACGGGCCGTGGCACTGGCCTCCCCGGGCAACCCGACCGGAGAGGTCCACCCGCCCGCGCGGCTGCGGGAGCTGGCGGAAGTGGCGGCCCACCACGGCGTGGACGTCGTGGCGGACGAGATCTACGCGGGCTCGGTGTTCGGCCCGCGCCCCTTCACCGGCCTGCGCACGGTCGCCGCCGACCCCGCCCGCGTGCACACCGTGTGGGGCTTCGCGAAGGACTTCGGGCTGCCCGGCTTCAAGGCGGGCGTCCTGCACACCACCGACCCGGAGACCCGCGCCGCCGCCCGCGCCCTCGCCTACTTCGCCCCCGTCTCCACCCACACCCAGGCCCACCTCACCGCCCTCCTCGCCGACCCCGCCCGGGTGCGCGCGTTCCTCGCCGAGAACCGCCGCCGCCTCGGCGCCTCGTACGCCAGGGCCGCCGCCCTGCTCGACGCCTTCGGCATCCCGTACGCCCCCGCGCAGGCGGGCTGTTCGATCTGGGCCGACCTCGGCGCCCATCTGCCCGGCCCCGGCTTCGCCGGCGAACGCGCGCTGTGGCGGGAGATCCTCGACCGCACCCACGTCAGCATCCTGCCGGGCGAGGCCTTCCACGCCCCCCGCCCCGGCTGGTTCCGCGTCTGCCACTCGCTCGACGCGGCCCTCGTGGCGGAAGCCCTGACCCGCCTCGGCCGCCTGCTCAGCGAGAAGGCCGAGAAGGCCGAGAAGGCCGAGAAGGCCGAGAAGGCCGAGAAGGCCGAGAAGTCGGAGAACTCGGAGAAGGCGAAGAAGCCCGCGACGGCCGAGAAGGGAGCGAGCACCCCATGACGACCCACGACACACCAGCGGGCCCGTTCGACCGCTGGTATGAGCAGGCGGGCGTCCGCACCGGGGTGCGCCGCATGTTCCACGAGGAGACCGAGCGCGGCCGGGTCTTCTTCCCGGCCGCCCTGGTGCCGTACGCCCACCACGAGGCCGTACGGGACCTGCCGCCCGAGCGGCTGCGCGAGCTGACCGTGCGCCACCTCTACCAGTTCCTGCTGTCGACGACCCACCTGGAGACCCGGGTCGTCAACCCGGCCGCCGAGGCCGTGGCCAACGGCCGCACCGGACTCGACCTGCCCGCCGCGCTGCGTCCGGACGCCTTCAAGGTCTACTGCGACGAGGGCTACCACGCCCTCTACAGCCTCGACCTGGCCGAGCAGATCGCCGCCGTCACCGGCATCGCGATACCGGACCAGGACTACGGCGGTTTCGTGGAGCGGTTACGGGCGTCCGCGCACCGCGCGCTGCCCGGCGCGCCCACACTCGCCGGACTCCTCCAGGCGGTGGTGTTCGAGACGCTGATCACGGCCGTGCTGAACGAGGTGCCGGGCGACCCGTCCGTGGTCGGCGTGGTGCGTGACCTGCTGCGCGACCACGCGCGGGACGAGGGCCGCCACCACCGTTTCTTCGCCGCCCTCTTCCGGGAGGTGTGGACCCACCTGTCCGCCGCCGACCGGACGGCCGCCGCCCACGCCCTGCCCGAACTGATCCGCGCCGCCCTGACCTGGGACATCGCGCCGGTCCGCGCCTCACTGCGGCTGGCCGGACTCGACCCCGACACCGCCCGCCGGGTCGCCGACGACTGCTGCGCACCCGGCCCGGACCCCCGCCGCCTGAACGAGACCGCCCGCTCGACGCTACGGCTCTGCGCGGCCGTCGGCGTCTTCGAACTCCCGGGCGCCCGCGAGCACTTCGCGGCCCACGGCCTCGGCGACGGCGACCACCGCCCCGAGGAGACCCCGTGAACCCGACCTCGACCTCGACCTCGACCACGACCAGCCTCACCTACGGCACCTACCTGCGGCTGCCGCAGCTCCTCGGCCAGCAACTGCCGCAGGCCGCCGCCGCGCACGACGAGCATCTGTTCATCGCCGTGCATCAGGTGCACGAACTCTGGTTCAAGCAGCTTCTCGTCGAGCTCACGGACGCCCGCGACCGGATGCTGGCGGCCGAGAACGCCGTGGCGGTACGACGGCTGCGCCGCTGCCGTGAGATCGAGCGGGCGCTGCTCGACGCGCTGGCCCTGCTGGACACCATGGCGCCGGGCGACTTCGCGGCGTTCCGCGGTGCGCTCGGCTCGGCCAGCGGCGGGCAGTCCGCGCAGTTCCACGAGATCGAGGCGCTCTCGGCCCGACGGGACCACCGCACCCGCTCGATGCGCTGGCTGACGGCGGCCGAGCGGGCCCGGCTGGACCGGCGGCTGCTGGAGCCGACGCTGTGGGACGCGTTCCTCGCGGCGCTCGCGGGCCTGCCGCGTGCGGGCCGGGCCGCGGCCCTCCGCGGCGAGGGGCCGCTCGGGGAACTGGCGGACGCGCTGCTCGGCCATGACGAGGGCTGGGCGCTGTGGCGGGCCCGGCACGTCCTGGTCGTGGAGCGGCAGATCGGCGGGGGCCGTGGTACGGCGGGCACGTCGGGGGCCGCTTATCTGCGGACGCGCACGGGCGAACGGTTCTTCCCGGAGCTGTGGGAGGCTCGGGGCGCCGTGCTGTGAGCCCCTGATGTGCCCGCTGTGCGGGAGGGTCGGGTGGAAGCCCGGAGGGAATGTCCTCCGGGCTCCTTCTGTTGTGGGGTAGCGGAAAGTTCAACACTCAACTAAACTGGCCGCACAAGGAGGTACCGACATGCCCGCTGTGACCGTCGAGAACCCGCTGACCCTGCCGCGCGTGACCGCGCCGGCCGAGGCCGTCGCACGTCCCGTACTCGCCGTCACGACCGCGCCGAGCGGTTTCGAGGGCGAGGGCTTCCCGGTGCGCCGTGCGTTCGCCGGGATCAACTACAAGTACCTCGACCCGTTCATCATGATGGACCAGATGGGCGAGGTGGACTATCAGCCTGGGGAGCCGAAAGGCACCCCCTGGCATCCGCACCGCGGCTTCGAGACCGTCACCTACATCATCGACGGCATCTTCGACCACCAGGACAGCCAGGGTGGCGGCGGCACGATCACCAACGGCGACACCCAGTGGATGACCGCCGGCTCGGGCCTCCTGCACATCGAGGCGCCGCCGGAGTCCCTCGTCATGTCCGGCGGCCTCTTCCACGGCCTGCAGCTGTGGGTGAACCTCCCGGCCAAGGACAAGATGATGGCGCCGCGCTACCAGGACATCCGCGGCGGCAGCGTCCAGCTGCTCACCACCCCGGACGGCGGCGCGCTGCTGCGTGTCATCGCCGGTGAGTTGGACGGCCACGCCGGTCCCGGCATCACGCACACCCCGATCACGATGATCCACGCGACGGTGGCGCCGGGCGCGGAGGTCACACTGCCGTGGCGGGAGGACTTCAACGGCCTCGCGTACGTGCTGGCGGGCAAGGGCTCGGTCGGTGCCGAGCGCCGTCCGATCCACCTCGGCCAGACGGCGGTCTTCGGCGCGGGCGGGTCCCTGACCGTCCGGGCGGACGAGAAGCAGGACTCCCACACGCCGGACCTGGAGGTCGTCCTGCTCGGCGGGCAGCCGATCCGTGAGCCCATGGCCCACTACGGCCCCTTCGTGATGAACACCCGCGAGGAACTCCAGCAGGCGTTCGAGGACTTCCAGAAGGGCCGCCTGGGGACGATCCCCGCGGTGCACGGGATGTCCGAGGGCGGGCTGTAGAGCTCTGGAACCGGCCGGTCCTCAGGCCGTGTCCTCGGTCTTCTCCCAGGTCGTGACGTCCAGTGACCGAGGACAGGCCGGAGGCGTTCTTCTGCCGGCCGAGGACGCGGATCGCCGCCACCCGGTTCTCGTTGGTGAGCACACAGGCGGTCAGCCCGCGTCGGATGTTCCGCTCCGTGATGACGAATCCGTAGTCGGTGGCCGCCGCGCAGCTCTCGGCGGTCGCCTCTCCGGTGACACCGGCGATCTCGCTGCCGCTGTATCCCCGCAGGGCGAGCTTGTCGGAGTCCGCAGCGTTGAGGCTGATGTCCGGAAGGCTGTCCCGGAAGTCCAGGTCCGAGTTGTTCCCGACCGACATCACGACCTTGCGGTGCTCCCGCACCTGCGCGGCCGCCGGGGTCGTGGCACCCCCGGCCGTCGGTCCCGCCGCCACCGACGGGGAGGACGCGCCGCAGGACCCGGCGGCCGGGTTCGCGGAGACGGTCGATCCGGCCCGGCCGGAGGACGGGTTCCCGCCGCCCGAGTCCCGTGTCCCCGCCCCCGTGCCGAGGGCCTCGTAGGCCACCAGACCGCTCCCGCCCAGCACGGCCGCGGCCACGAAGGCGACGGTGGGCCCCTTGAACAGGACCGCGAGTCGGCCGCTGCGGACGGAGAGACTCGACGCGGGAGCGGCGCCCCTGTGCACCCCCTGCATCGCGCGGGTGGCGTCCGCGTCGGCGTCGGCCCGCATTCGGCGGGCCCTGGCCTCGCCCTCGGCCCGGATGGCCATGGCATCGGCCTCGCCCCGGGCCTGCAGCCGCGCCGACTCCGCCGGCCCCGCGCTGTACTCGCGCATCATCCGCGGGGTGAACTCGGCCCAGTCGTCACTCACCCGGCCGCCACCCGAAGGTGTCGTAGGGCGTCGGAGGTGGACGGACGACGGTCCCGCGGGTGCGCTACGGCGGTCCCGCGGGTGCGTTACGAGGCGTCGGCGCCCTCGGACTCGTAGAGCTCGAACCAGATGCTCTTGCCCTCGCCCCGTGGGTCGACGCCCCATGCCTGGGCGAGCAGTTCGATCAGGACCAGTCCCCGGCCGGAGGAGGCCAGTTCGCCGGGGCGGCGTTTGTGGGGGAGGTCGTCGCTGGTGTCGGTGACCTCGACGCGCATACGGCGGCTGCCGGGCTCGCCGCGGACCTCGGCGACGAGCACCGCGTCCGCGTCCGTGTGGACCAGGACGTTCGTCAGCGTCTCGGAGAGCAGGAGGACCGCCGAGTCGATCTGGTCCTGGGAGGGCCAGTCGTGGAGGAGCTCGCGGAGCTGCTGCCGGGCGACGGCGACGCGTTCCGGTTCCGCCTGGGCCACCGAGAGCATGGTGCGCCGCACCACGGGCGGCGCGGTCAGGACGTCGCCGCAGCCACAGCCCTCCCCCGGGCGGCACAGGAGCAGGACCGCTATGTCGTCCTCCCGGCGGTCGGCCAGCGGTCCCGTGGTGTGGTGGGAGGACGGGCCGTGGACGCCCTGGACCAGGGCGTCGGCCAGTTCCTCCAGGTCGCCCTTGTGGCCCTCCAGGATCGTACGCAGCCGCTGCCAGCCGCTGTCCAGGTCGTGACCGCCGGTCTCGATCAGGCCGTCGGTGCAGATCAGCATCGTCTCGCCCGGTTCGAGGGTGATGCGGGTGGTGGGGTAGTCGGCGTCCGGGTCGATGCCGAGCGGGAGACCGCCGGCCGTGGGGCGGGACAGCACGGTGCCGTCGGCCATGCGGATCGCCGGGTCCGGGTGACCGGCGCGGGCGATGTCCAGCACCCCGGTCGTGGGGTCGGCCTCGACGTACAGGCAGGTCGCGAAGCGCAGGTCCGGGGAGTCGGGGTCGGCCTCCGTCATGCCGTGCAGGAAGCGGGAGGCGCGGGAGAGGACCGCGTCGGGGCGGTGGCCCTCGGAGGCGTAGGCGCGCAGGGCGATCCTCAGCTGGCCCATGAGACCGGCGGCGCGGACGTCGTGGCCCTGGACGTCGCCGATGACGAGGGCTATCCGGCCGGTGGGCAGCGGGATCATGTCGTACCAGTCACCGCCGACCTGGAGGCCGCCGCCGGTCGGGACGTAGCGGGCGGCGACCTTCATGCCCGGTATCTCGGGGCCGAGCTTCGGCAGCATGGAGCGCTGGAGGCCGTCGGTGAGGGCCCGCTCGGTCTCGGCGGCGCCGGCCCGGGTGAGGGCCTGGCGAGCATACGGGCGACGGTGGTGAGGACCGAGCGCTCGTCCGGGGTGAAGGCGACCGGGTAGGCGAAGGAGGCCATCCAGGCGCCCATCGTGCGGCCCGCGACGATGAGCGGGAGGAAGGCCCAGGACTCGCGGCCGAAGCTCTCGACCAGCTGCCACATCACGGGGTAGCGGGTCTTGTAGTCGTGCGGGGTGGAGAGGTAGACCGCGCGGCCGGTGCGGATGACCTCGGCGGCCGGGTAGTCCATGTCCAGGGGCATGGTGGTGAAGGGGGCGCCCTCGCTGGGCTGGTAGCCGTGCAGGCCGGTGATCGTCACCCGGTCGCCCTCCACGCCGAAGACCGCGAGGCCGTCCGGGCTGAAGCCCGGCATCGACAGGCCGGAAGCGACCCGCAGCACCTCCTCCGTCGACCGCGCCTCGGCCAGCGCGCGCCCCGCGTCCAGCAGGAACGCCTCCCGGGAGCGCCGCCAGTCGCCGGTGACGGCGCTGCGCCCGGCCGGGGTCCCCGGGGTGGGCTCGGTGACCTCCTGGAGGGTGCCGATCAGCTGGAAGGAGTGTTTCTCGCGGTCGAAGGTCGGCTTGGAACGGGAGCGGACGACCCGGATCACCCGGCCGTGCTCGTCCATGATCCGGACCCGCACCTCGGCGAGTGTCTTCTCGGCGACGGCGAGCCCGACCACGCTGATGATCTCGTTCCAGTCGACGGGATGCAGACGGGAACGGGCCTGTGCCTCCGTGAGGGTGGTGTGCCGGGCCTCGGGCAACCCGAGCAGCCGTGCCGCCTCGGCATCGACCGTGACCAGCTCGGTGGCGGTGTCCCAGTGCCACAGGCCGGTCGCGAGGGCGGCCAGTACGTCCCCCACGGGCGGGAGGGGCTCGCCAGTGCGCATTGCCCCACTTTATGGAGAGGTGATCGAGGAATGCCACCGAACGGTCGAAGAGTGCCGTCGGTCACGCTCATCGCGCAAAGTTGCGTTCACCGGCCACCGTTAAAAGGTGGGCGGCCGATCTTGGGGTGCCCGGTAGGCTGGTGGGGTGTTTCACGTGAAACACGGACCCCTATCCGCGAAGACTGGATGAACGACGATGCATCGGTACAGGTCCCACACCTGCGGCGAGCTCCGCGCCTCTGACGTCGGCACCGACGTCCGGCTGAGCGGCTGGCTGCACAATCGGCGCGACCTGGGCGGCATCCTCTTCATCGATCTGCGCGACCACTACGGCATCACGCAGCTGGTCGCCCGCCCGGGCACCCCCGCCTACGAGGCCCTCGACAAGGTCTCCAAGGAATCGACGGTCCGGGTGGACGGCAAGGTCGTCTCCCGTGGCACCGAGAACGTCAACCCCGACCTGCCGACCGGCGAGATCGAGGTCGAGGTCGGCGAGGTCGAGCTGCTCGGCGCCGCCGCCCAGCTCCCCTTCACGATCAACACCGAGGACGGGGTCAACGAGGAGCGGCGCCTGGAGTACCGCTTCCTGGACCTGCGCCGCGAGCGCATGCACAAGAACATCATGCTGCGTACGGCGGTCATCTCGGCGATCCGTCACAAGATGACGGCGCTCGGCTTCAACGAGATGGCGACCCCGATCCTGTCGGCGACCTCCCCCGAGGGCGCCCGCGACTTCGTGGTCCCCTCGCGCCTCAACCCGGGCAAGTTCTACGCCCTCCCGCAGGCGCCGCAGCAGTTCAAGCAGCTGCTGATGATCTCCGGCTTCGACCGCTACTTCCAGATCGCGCCCTGCTTCCGTGACGAGGACGCGCGCGCCGACCGCTCGCCGGGCGAGTTCTACCAGCTCGACGTCGAGATGAGCTTCGTGGAGCAGGAGGACGTCTTCCGCCCCATCGAGCAGCTGATGACCGAGCTGTTCGAGGAGTTCGGCGGCGGCCGCCATGTCACCTCGCCGTTCCCCCGCATCCCCTTCCGCGAGGCGATGCTCAAGTACGGCTCCGACAAGCCGGACCTGCGTGCGCAGCTGGAGCTCGTCGACATCACCGACGTCTTCGAGGGCTCGGAGTTCAAGGCGTTCGCGGGCAAGCATGTGCGTGCCCTGGCGGTGCCGGCGGTCCAGGACCAGCCCCGCAAGTTCTTCGACCAGCTCGGTGACTTCGCCGTCTCGCTGGGCGCCAAGGGCCTGGCCTGGGTGCGGGTGGCCGAGGACGGCTCCCTCACCGGCCCGATCGCGAAGTTCCTCACCGAGGAGAACGTCGCCGAGCTGACCAAGCGGCTCTCCCTGGCCCCCGGCCACGCCGTCTTCTTCGGCGCGGGCGAGTTCGACGAGGTCTCGAAGATCATGGGCGCGGTGCGGGTCGAGGCCGCCAAGCGCGCCGGGCACTTCGAGGAGGGCGTGTTCCGGTTCTGCTGGATCGTCGACTTCCCGATGTACGAGAAGGACGAGGAGACCGGCGCGATCGACTTCTCGCACAACCCGTTCTCCATGCCGCAGGGCGGTCTGGAGGCCCTGGAGACCCAGGACCCGCTGGACATCCTGGGCTGGCAGTACGACATCGTCTGCAACGGCGTCGAGCTCTCCTCCGGTGCGATCCGGAACCACGAGCCCGAGATCATGCTCAAGGCCTTCGAGATCGCGGGCTACGACCGCGAGACGGTGGAGGAGAAGTTCGCGGGCATGCTCCGCGCGTTCCGCTTCGGCGCCCCGCCGCACGGCGGCATCGCTCCCGGCGTGGACCGCATCGTCATGCTCCTCGCGGACGAGCCCAACATCCGCGAGACCATCGCCTTCCCGCTCAACGGCAACGCCCAGGACCTGATGATGGGCGCGCCGACGGAGCTGGAGGAGGCGCGGCTGAAGGAGCTGCACCTGACGGTGCGCAAGCCGCAGCCGAAGTAACCCGAGAAGCAACCCGAGCGGAATCGAAGGGCTCGTAACCGGCGCCGGTTACGAGCCCTTTCGCCTGCGCCCCCGGATCAGCACCCTGGTCGACGCTCAGGTGTCGTACGAGCCGTCCCACGGGGGACCGAAGAAGAGGCGGTCCGGGTAGAGCTCGGCCCAGGCCCCCTCCTCGTCCTCGCCGGTCACCAGCCCGAACAGCACGCCGTCGACCGTCACCCGGAACGGTCGTATCGCGATGTCCGTGTAGGAGCGGCGGGGCAGACTGCGCAGGAGCTTGGCCAGGTGGATGCGAGCGCGCTGCAGGATCGACGCCTCACCGTCGGGATCGCGCAGCTGCTCGGCCCAGGTCCCGGCACACCAGATCTCCGACTCGAGGTAGTTGCCCTCGAAGTCGAAGGTGTGCAGGACGGTGTAGAGGCGTTTGTGCTCTTCCCAGCCGTGGTCGAGGCGGAATCCCTCGGGGAAGGCATAGGTGAGCGACGCCAGGAACTGCCCTTCGGCGAACCGGCCGATGGATTCGGTCCGGTTACGGGGCACGTAGGCGATCGGGACGACTTCGGGCACTGCCATGGCCGAAATATACGGGGCTCGGAAACCGGTCCGGCTTTCCGAGCCCCGTCTCTCACGGTTCCTACGCGTGTTCCTACGCGTGTTACTGCTCCGGAGAGCCGCCGAAGCGCTCCTTGTAGGTCTCCAGGTCCTCGTCCGTGAGCTTGGCGAAGAGGACCGGCGGGACGGTGAAGGGGGTGCCGGCCGGGACGGAGGCGAGAGCGCGGGCCTCGTCGGCGGAGACCCACGTGGCCGTGTCGCCGTCGAGCGCGAACGCCTGGCGCATGGTGGCGGCCGTGGACGGGATGAAGGGCTCCGAGACCACCGCGTACAGGTGGATCAGGTTCATCGCCGTACGGAGGGTGAGGGCCGCGCCCTCCTTGTCGGTCTTGATCTCCAGCCAGGGGGCCTTCTCCTCCAGGTAGGAGTTGCCCGCGGACCACAGGGCGCGCAGGGCGGCGGCCGCCTTGCGGAACTGGAGGGTCTCCATGTGGCCCTCGTACTCCGCGAGCAGCTCGGCGATCTGCTCACCCAGCTTGGCCTCGGCCTCGCCGGGCGCGCTGCCCGCCGGGACCTCCTCCCCGAACCGCTTCTTCGAGAAGGACAGAACACGGTTGACGAAGTTGCCGAGGGTGTCGGCCAGGTCCTTGTTCACCGTCGCGGTGAAGTGCTCCCAGGTGAAGGACGAGTCGTCCGACTCCGGGGCGTTGGCGATGAGGAAGTACCGCCAGTAGTCGGCGGGGAGGATCTCCAGGGCCTGGTCGGTGAAGACGCCCCGCTTCTGGGAGGTGGAGAACTTCCCGCCGTAGTACGTCAGCCAGTTGAAGGCCTTGACGTAGTCGACCTTCTTCCACGGCTCGCGCACGCCCAGCTCGGTCGCCGGGAACATCACGGTGTGGAAGGGGACGTTGTCCTTCGCCATGAACTCGGTGTAGCGGACGGTGTCGTCGACCTCGTACCACCAGGACTTCCAGTCCCGGTTCTCCGGGTCCAGGTCCGACCACTCCTTGGTCGCGCCGATGTACTCGATCGGGGCGTCGAACCAGACGTAGAAGACCTTGCCCTCCGCCGCCAGCTCCGGCCAGGTGTCGGCCGGGACCGGGACGCCCCAGTCCAGGTCACGGGTGATCGCACGGTCGTGCAGGCCCTCGGTCAGCCACTTGCGGGCGATGGAGGAGGCGAGCTGCGGCCAGTCCTCCTCGTGGCGGGAGACCCACTCCTCGACCTCGTGCTGCAGCTTGGACTGGAGCAGGAAGAGGTGCTTGGTCTCACGCACCTCCAGGTCGGTGGAGCCGGAGATCGCCGAGCGGGGGTTGATCAGGTCCGTCGGGTCCAGGACCCGGGTGCAGTTCTCGCACTGGTCGCCGCGGACCTTGTCGTAGCCGCAGTGGGGGCAGGTGCCCTCGACATAGCGGTCCGGGAGGAAGCGGCCGTCGGTGGGGGAGTACACCTGGCGGATCGCCCGCTCCTCGATGAAGCCGTTCTCGTTGAGGCGGCGGGCGAAGTGCTGGGTGATCTCGACGTTCTGCGGGCTGGAGCTGCGGCCGAAGTAGTCGAAGGCGAGCGCGAAGCCGTCGTAGACCGCCTTCTGCGCGTCGTGCGCCTGCGCGCAGAAGTCCGCGACCGGAAGGCCCTGTTCCTTCGCCGCCAACTCGGCCGGCGTGCCGTGCTCGTCCGTCGCGCAGATGTAGAGGACGTCGTGACCGCGCTGGCGGAGATAGCGGGAGTACACGTCCGCCGGGAGCATGGACCCCACCATGTTGCCCAGGTGCTTGATTCCGTTGATGTACGGAAGGGCGCTGGTGATGAGGTGTCGAGCCATCGGGGGCTGCTCCCAGGTCGGGTCGTCTTGTTTTGCGAACCTTGAAATGGTAGCGGACATGGGCGGGCCGCCCGCTTCCGTTTCTGAGGGGTGGGAAGGGGCGGCCGCGGGGGTGAGTGGTGCCGGTGACCTTGCGTACTACGGGTCCTCCGGGTCCTATGGGGCGCTACGGGCGCCAGTCGATCAGTACGCCGTCGTAGAGCTCGGCGTCCGTGAGCTCCTTCGGGGTCGGGCCCGCGTGGAAGAACGCCGTGTTGTCGGTCTTCAGCTTGCGGAGGTAGTCGAAGGCCTTGTTGTCGTGGTCGCCGAACGCGACGAAGGAGAAGAAGACGGAGGGGTGGGTCTTCGCGGCGTCCGTGAGGGACTGGGTGGCCGGGGTCTTGGCGTCCGGGGCGCCGTCGGTCTGGAAGATGACGAGGGCGGGGGTGCCGGGGGTCTTGGCGGCCACGTTCTCGTCGTAGTGCGCGAGGACGGCTTCCACGGCGGCGTGGTAGCTGGTACGGCCCATCCGGCCGAGGCCGGCGTGCGCGTCGTCGATCGCGGTGTCGGAGGAGGCCGGGGTGAGGTCGGTGGTGCCGTCGAGTTCCGTGGAGAAGAAGACGACGTGCACGGAGGTGTTCTCGGCGCCCTCGGGGTCCAGCTGCTGGGCGAGGGCGAGGGTCTGGTCGGCGAGGGCCTGGGCGGAGCCGTCCTTGTAGTACGGGCGCATGCTCGCGGAGCGGTCGAGGACGAGGTAGGTCTTCGCACGGGTGCCGGCGAGGTCGGCCTTGGCGAGGGCGGCGGCAGCGGGGGGCGCCGACAGGGCCTCGGCTTCGCCATCGGCGGGCGCCGACACGGCCTCGGCTTCGCCATCGCCGTCCGTGTTCCCACCCGCGCCACCCGTACCTCTTTCGTCGTCGAGTGCGGGTGGCCCCTGCGGGGCGTCCTCGCCGTCGGCGGCTGCGGGGGTGGGGGCGGGGGCGGCTCCCGGGTCGGGTGCGGATGCCTCAGCGGCGGCAACCGGCTCGGGCTCGGGCTCGGGCACGGCTGTGGCCTCGGGCTCCGGCTCGGGGGCGGTCTCCGCCGTGGACTGGGGTTCCGGCTGCTTGGTCTCTTCGGGGGCGGGGGTCTCCTCGGCCGCCGTGGGCTCCGCGACGGGCTCGTCGGCCGACTCCGGCTCGGGCGTCGGCTCCTCAGCGACTGGCTCCGGGGCTGACTCGGCCGTCGGCTCCTCGACCACGGGTTCGACGACTGCCTCGGTCTCCGGCTCGGGGGCGGATTCCGCGATGGGCTCGGCGGCTGCGGGCGTCGGTTCCTCGGCAGCCTCAGCCTCCGGCTCGGGTGCCGTCTCGGCTGCGGGCTCGGTCTCCTCCGCCTGGGGGGTCTCGGCCTTCGGCTCCTCCACCGCCGCGGCTTCGGTCTCAGGCTCCGTCGCTGCCTCGGCAGCGGGTGCCGACTCCTCCACCACCGATGCGGGCTCGGCGACCGCCTCCGGCTCGTCCTCGACCTTCGTGTCGGCAACCGGTTCCTCGACCACCGGTTCCTCGACCACCGGCTCCGGCTTCTCGGTCGCCTCGGCTTCCGTCGTCTGTTCGGCCTTCGTAGCTTCGACGACCGGCTCCGGTTCGGGCTCCGT
>Ga0182007_10001303_pt1 | contig 13494 bp, 9 predicted proteins | sample Sormic07211113_1_FD_123023 | JGI IMG/M metagenome (GOLD analysis project Ga0182007, IMG submission 123023) | Rhizosphere microbial communities from Sorghum bicolor, Mead, Nebraska, USA - 072115-113_1 MetaG | ecosystem: Host-associated > Plants > Roots > Rhizosphere | place: USA: Nebraska... | reverse complement strand
GCGATACCTTATGGCGCTTGCGGGAGCTGGGAATTGCGGAAAGACTGCAATTCATTGAAGGCGACCTGGCAGATGCAACCTCAGCAATCAGGGCGGTGTGCCAGTCGCGTCCTGATGAAATTTATAACCTGGGCGCGCAAAGTTTTGTCGGCACCTCCTGGAACCAGCCGGTGGTAACCGGCATGGTAGATGGCCTGGGCGTGACGCACATGCTGGAAGCGATTCGCCAGTTCAGTCCCGAGTCGCGTTTCTATCAAGCCTCCACCAGCGAGATGTTCGGCTTGATCCAGGCAGAGCACCAGGATGAAAGCACGCCGTTCTATCCACGCAGCCCTTACGGCGTGGCCAAGCTCTACGGGCATTGGATCACCGTCAATTATCGGGAGAGTTTTGGTTTGCATGCGTCCAGCGGCATCTTGTTCAATCATGAATCGCCTCTGCGTGGCATAGAGTTCGTCACGCGCAAGGTAACTGACGCAGCGGCACGCATCAAACTCGGTAAACAAAAGGAACTACGGCTTGGCAACATCGACGCCAAGCGCGACTGGGGTTTTGCCGGCGACTACGTGGAAGCAATGTGGTTGATGCTGCAACAAGAACAAGCCGATGACTATGTAATTGCCACCGGCATCACCACCAGCGTGCGCGATATGTGCCGTATCGCTTTCTCTCATCTTGACCTGAATTATGAAGATTACCTGGTAATCGATCCACAACTGTTCCGGCCGGCCGAAGTGGATGTCTTGCTTGGTAACTCGGCTAAAGCTCTGCGGAAATTGGATTGGAAGCCGAAAACCGGTCTCGAACAATTGATCCGGCAAATGGTTGACGCAGATTTGCGCCGCGTCGGCAAAGAATAAGGGGGGAGATAAAAATGCGCACTCCAGAACCCGGTATCCCGTTAACAGCAACCGCAGTGATTGTTCCGGTGGTGCTTTCAGGTGGCGCCGGCGCGCGCCTGTGGCCGGTGTCGCGCGAAGGGCATCCCAAGCCATTCATCAAACTTCCGGACGGCAAAAGTCTGCTGCAAAAAACCTATCAGCGAATCGCCCAGCTCGGCATCCGTGGCGATATTCTGAGTGTCACCAACCGGGATTACTACTTCCAGAGCAAAGACGAATTCACGTCGGCCGACCTGGGTATCCATCATCGGCCGCATTTCATACTTGAACCGTCGGGTCGTAATACGGCGCCTGCGATTGCTGTCGCGGCATTGTCGTTGCGCGCGCTGCATGGCGACAATACCATCATGGTAGTGATGCCTGCAGATCATCTGATCAAAGACGTCGAACGATTTTCCGACGCTGTGCATCACGCGGTGGAAGTCGCTAAGCAGGGCTATCTGGTGACCTTCGGTGTGCGGCCGCTGGCGCCCGAAACCGGCTACGGTTATATCGAATGCGGAGCAGAAATCGATGCAGCCGGAGCCGCCAGGGTAAAGCGTTTCATCGAAAAGCCGGATGCGGAACGGGCTGCCGCCTTTGTCGAAAGCGGCAAACATTTATGGAATGCTGGCATATTCTGCTTCTCGGTGTCGACTTTTTTAACCGAGCTGGAAAAGTACTCGCCTGACATCTTGTCGCTGGCCGGCGCATGCATCGAAGCCAGTCCCGCCAGTCCGTCGGCCGGTGTCTTGCTGCAGGAACTGGATGGGAACAGTTTCATGGCGATGCAAGATATTTCAATCGACTATGCGGTGCTGGAGCGTTCTGACCTGGTAGCGGTAATACCGGCCGGTTTTGACTGGAACGATATCGGCTCCTGGGGCGCTTTACGACAGCTGGTGGAGCCGGATGAGCAGGAAAACCGCGTGCTGGGCGAAGCCGTGCTGATCGACAGCAGGAACAACTACATATACTCCGAGCAGCGTCTGGTGGCGACAGTCGGGGTCAATAACCTGATCGTAGTGGATACGCCCGACGCGCTTTTGATCGCGCATCCGGATCATGTGCAGAATGTGAAAAAGATCGTGCATCAGCTCAAGAGCGCCGAGCACGACACTTATAAATTACATCGCACCGTGTTTCGGCCATGGGGCAGTTATACCTTGCTGGAACAAGGACCGAACTTCAAGATCAAACGCATCGTCGTCAAGCAAGGCGCATCGCTATCGCTGCAGATGCATCATCATCGCAGCGAACATTGGGTGGTGGTGCATGGCATGGCCAAGGTGGTCAACGGCGAGCAGGAAATCTACGTCAACACCAACGAATCTACCTATATCCCCGCCGGAACCAGGCATCGTCTGGAAAATCCGGGCCTGCTGGAACTGGTCATGATAGAAGTGCAGAGCGGCGCTTACCTGGGCGAAGACGATATCGTGCGTTTTGACGACAAATACGGCAGGTGCAAATAATGTTGAAAATACGGTCGCAGAGCAAGACTCAAACCATGTTGAGCTCGCTGTGGCACTATCGTGGCTTCATGCTCGGCAGTGTCAAGCGCGAGTTCCAGGGGCGCTACCGCAATTCGATGCTTGGAGCCGTATGGATGGTGCTAAACCCGCTGGCAATGATTGTGGTGTATACGGTGATTTTTTCGCAATTGATGCATGCGCGTTTGCCTAATGCCAGCAGCCAGTTTGCCTATGGGATTTATCTGTGCGCCGGCTTGCTGACCTGGGGATTTTTTACCGAGACCGTATCGCGCATGCAGAACGTGTTTCTGGAAAACGGCAACATGATCAAGAAGCTGAATTTCCCACGCATTTGCCTGCCGATCATCACGGTAATGAATGCGGGGGTGAATTTCTCCATCATTTTCGGCTTGTTCCTGGGCTTCCTGCTCATATCAGGTAATTTTCCAGGCTGGGCTTTCCTTGGCGTGCTGCCATTGCTGCTGATACAAATACTGTTCTCTATCGGCCTGGGCATTGTTCTTGGCGTGCTGAACGTTTTTTTTCGCGACATCGGCCAGCTGTTCGGCATCGTGCTGCAGTTTTGGTTTTGGTTTACGCCGATTGTGTATACGGTCACCACCTTGCCCGCGGGGGTGCAAGGCTTGCTCAAATTTAATCCGATGACCGCTCTGATGACTGCCTATCAGGGAATTTTCGTCAGCGGCGCGTGGCCGCGCTGGAGCGATCTGTGGGTAGTGACCTTGTTGAGCGTTGCCCTGTGTATTTTCGGTTTACAGCTGTTCCGCCGGCATGCAGGTGAAATGGTGGATGAACTATGATGGGTAAGATCACGGTTAAAGGTTTAGGCAAAGCCTACAAGACATATAACGGACGCTGGGCGCGCCTGGCTGAATGGGTGCTGCCTTTTGCCGGGCCGCGGCACCAGTTGCACTGGGTTTTGCAGGATATCGATTTCGAATTGGCGGCTGGCGAGGCTGTCGGTATTGTCGGCGTCAATGGCGCTGGAAAAAGCACTCTCTTGAAAATGATCGCGGGGACTACCCAAGGTACTGCCGGTACCATCGACATTCAGGGACGGGTGGCGGCGCTGTTGGAACTCGGCATGGGTTTTCACCCGGATTTTACCGGCAGGCAGAACGCCATCATGGCTGGCCAGTTGCAGGGCCTGAGGGCAGAGGAAATCGAGGCGCTGATGCCGGCTATCGAGGCATTCGCCGAAATTGGCGAATACATGGATCAGCCGATACGAACTTACTCCAGCGGAATGCAGATGCGGCTGGCATTCAGTGTTGCAACGGCCAGTCGGCCGGACGTGTTGATTGTCGATGAAGCCTTGTCTGTCGGCGACGCGTATTTTCAACACAAGAGTTTTGAACGGATCAGAGAGTTCCGCCGCGCCGGCACTACCTTGTTAATTGTGTCGCACGATCGTTACGCTATCCAGTCCATTTGCGATCGCGCCATACTGCTTAACCGCGGGCGTTTGGAAATGCAAGGCAGTCCGGTGGAAGTGATGGATTTCTACAATGCCATGATGGCTGAACGCGACCGCAGCACCGTCCGGCAAGAGCGCCAGCCCGATGGCAAGGTGAGAACCATTTCCGGAACCGGAGAAGCCAGCGTTTCCGAGGTCAGGCTGCTGGACGACGAGGGCAGGGAACTCGACGTGGTTGAAGTCGGCGCCTACGTTACGCTGGAGGTCCGGGTTGCGATCAACTCCGAAGTGCCGCGTCTGGTGATGGGCTACATGATCACGGACAAGCTGGGGCTAGCTGTATTCGGCATCAATACCCACCGTCTGAACAAGCCGCAGACCGATTTGCAGGTGGGAGAGGATCTGGTTTATCGCTGGCGCTTTGCCATGAATCTCGGCAAAGGTAATTATGCGATTTCGATTTCCCTGTCGAAACTGGACTCTCATCTTGATACCAATTACGAGTGGCGAGACTATAGCGTCGTTTTCCATGTCGTCAATACGCATCGGCCGGATTTTGTCGGTTGCGCATTTCTGGAACCCGAAGTGGCGGTGGTCCGGTCGCTCGGAAATACCCGCAAGGATGGTTTAGCGGCATGAGCAGATTCCTGATCGAATGTACTTACGTATTTCATCATCCCGAAATGAACTCGGGAATACAACGCGTCGTCCGCAATATCATCAATCATTTGCCGTTGGTGCAGGACGAAGCGGAATGCATCCCGGTCATATTCAAGGATGGAAAGATACTTGAAGTCAAACAGCTGGCGCCAACGTATACAGATGAGTGGCGCAGCCGAGTGCGGCAGAAACTGGAAAAAATTTCCCAGAAGCTGGTGCAGGTACGCAATCGTTACTGGCTGATTCACTCGCGTTTGCTGCGATTCTGGCCATGGAACGCTTCTCACAATGTACAGCGGGTAACGTACGTCTTGTGTCGCCTGGCTAGTCTGTCGTTCGTACTGCCTTTATATCTGACCGAATGGGTTCTCAGGAAAACCGAGGCACGGCAGCGTGCGATTGAAATGGAATGCCGCGCCGACGATGTCCTGGTATTGCTGGATTCATCCTGGCATGCCGATTTTTTCCCTGTGGCGGAGCGGTTGCAACAGGAAGGCATGGCTATCGTCTCGGTTATCTACGATCTGATTCCGTTGACCCATCCCCAATTTTGCGATGGCCCGCTGGTGCAGGTATTCGATCGCTGGTTTGACTGGATTGCCAATACGGCGGATGGTTTCATTGCGATCTCGAGCACCATCCGCGACGAGGTGCGAGACGAGGTGCAGCAGCGCTTGGGCAAGGAGCGAGTCGTTTCACGCTGGTTCGATTTCTTCCATCTCGGTTCAGAGCTCGATCAGATCGATCCAAACCAGTCGGTACGTCCGGTGGTGGAGAAGTTGTTTACCTCCGGCCGCGCCATCTATCTGATGGTAAGCACCATCGAGCCGCGCAAGAATCACGCCTACCTGCTGGATGCCTTCGAGCATTTGTGGCGGGACGGCAGCGATGTCGTATTGTGCTTCATCGGACGCATAGGATGGAAGAATGAGCGTCTGATCGAGCGCGTGAAAAATCATCCTGAACTGAAGCGGCGCCTGTTCATGTTCAACGATCTTAGCGACGTCGAGCTGGAGTATTGTTACAGTCACGCGAAAGCGCTGGTCTTTCCTTCATTCGTGGAGGGCTTCGGCCTGCCGCTGGTAGAGGCGATGCAACGTGGTTTGCCGGTGATGGCGAGCGACATTCCGGTATTTCATGAGATAGGTGGCGAATTTATCAGCTATTTTGATTTGCATCAGCCGGAATCATTATCCCGGCAGGTACGGCAATATGAAGACAGCGGTATTTTTCCAGCGACGCGAGATGTGGCGGACTGGTCTTGCCTGAGCTGGGAAGGTTCGACGCGCCAGCTTATAGAGCGGGTTGGGCGTCAGGTACAAATTCGGCAGTGCGTGCAGAGTGAATACGATGAAACTGACCATTGCTCTGAATAGCAAGATCCTGCGAGCACCGCGTGCCGGCATCGGCAACTATGTTGCTGAGCTGGCGCAAGCGTTGCAGAAAATTCCGGATCTCGGAATACACTATTTCTCAGGCTCACGCTGGCAAGATATGCCCGTTAGTGCGCAGATGCCTGGTTATTCGCGTTGGGCCGACACCGCCAGGCGTTTGCCGGGTGCCTACGTCTTGCGGCGGACGCTTGAGCAGCAATGCTTTAGCCACGGGGCAAATAAGTTACGTCCGGATGTGTATCACGAACCCAGTTTATGGCCGTTCAATTTTTCCGGCCGGACCGTGATGACGTTGCATGACCTGACGCATGTTCATTATCCGCAAACGCAACCTAAAGATCGCCTGAAGGAAATTGAGCGCAGGTTGCCGTCGGCCCTGGCGCGTGTCAGCCGGATCTTGGTGGATTCCGAATTTATCGGGCAAGAGATCAAGAAATATTTCGGCTTGCCGGAACAAAAAATTGTGGTGGCGCCGCTGGCCAGTTCCACCATATTCCACCCCAGGGTTGAACAGCAGTTGGCAGCGCGTCTCCAAAAACTTGGTCTGGCCCATCGCGGTTTTATCCTGTCGGTCGGGACGCTGGAGCCACGCAAGAATCTGTTGCTGACGCTGAAGGCGCACGCGCGGTTGCCATTACCGTTGCAGGAGCGTTTCCCTTTGTTGGTAGTCGGCATGCCAGGATGGCAGGCCGGGGAATTGAACGCTGCGTTGTCACAAGCGATCGGTTCCGGCCATGTGCGCTTGGCGGGTTATCTGGATCAGGTGGACCTGGCTTGCGTCATGGCGGCGGCCAGGATCATGGTGTTTCCTTCGTTGTATGAGGGTTTTGGCCTGCCGGTGCTGGAAGCGATGGCCAGCGGCACACCGGTGATTGCCTCTGCCTGCGCCAGTCTGCCAGAAGTGGCCGGCGCGGCCGGTACTTATATCGATCCGCATGATGAAGTCGGACTGACGGAGCAGATGCGCCGCCTGGTCGAGGATGACAGCGCCTGGATGGTGCAGCGTATCGCCGGTCTGGAGCGGTCTGCGCAGTTTTCATGGGAAAAATGCGCAGCGATCACTGCCGAGGTGTATCGGCAGGTCGCTGACAATTAAGGTTAAGTAATAAGTTAAGTAATGTTATTTGTTGTTGTAGGCAGTCCGTATAAATAGAAAAATAGCTTTTCACTTCACGTTGTATCGGAAGATGGGGCAGATGACGAGAGGAGTATGCAATGCGGGTTCTTCATTTCTACAAGACTTATCAGACTGAATCGTATGGCGGAATCGAGAAAACCATTCATCAGTTATGTAAATGTTCGTCTGCCAGCGGGATCGAGAGCGAGGTATTGACGCTTAGCGATAATCCGGACCCGGCGGAACTGATGTACGAGGGCCACATGGTGCATCGGGTAAAACTCGACTTGCAGATTGCTTCGACCGGATTTTCGTTTTCTGCGCTTAAGCGTTTCGCGCAACTCGCCGCCGAGGTCGATGTCGTGCATTACCATTTTCCGTGGCCGTTCATGGATCTGGCCCATTTCGTTACGCGTATGAACAAGCCGAGTGTGGTTACCTATCACTCCGACATCGTGCGTTACAAAACACTGTTGCAGTTGTATCGGCCGTTGATGCATCGCTTCCTCGACAGCGTCGATGCCATCGTCGCCACTTCCCCCAATTATCTGCAAACCAGTTCGGTGCTGGCCGGATACAAAGACAAGACGCAGGTAATTCCCATCGGCCTCGACAAAGGCAACTATCCGCCGCCGTCAGCGACGCTGATGGAAGAGTGGCGCAAGCGGATCGGTCCGCGTTTCTTCTTGTTTGTAGGCGTCATCCGTTATTACAAAGGTTTGCATATCCTGCTGGACGCGGCGCGCGGAACCGATTATCCGATTGTGATCGTCGGCGCCGGGCCGATTGAACAGGAACTGAAACGGCGCGCCGATGAGCAGGGCTTACGCAATGTGATATTTCTCGGCATGGTGAGCGATGAAGATAAAGTCGCGCTGTTGGAGCTATCTTATGCCATCGTGTTTCCGTCGCATTTGCGTTCGGAAGCATTTGGCATCTCCTTGCTGGAAGGAGCGATGTACGGCAAGCCGATGATTTCCAGCGAGATCGGTACCGGCACCAGTTATATCAACAACCACGGTGAAACCGGGCTGGTGGTTCCACCCAGCGATCCAGACGCCTTCCGGCAGGCGATGCAGCAGCTATGGGATAACCCCGGGCTGGTACAGGCCATGGGCGCGCGGGCGCAAGCGCGTTACCAGAAATTGTTCACGGCAAGGCTGATGGGAGAGAGCTACGCCACGCTTTATCGGGATGTGCTGGCACTGCACGGACAGACGGAAAAACAGGTGAGCCTGGGAACCTGAACAGTCGGAAAAATGGCGATAGCGGCGAGTTGTGATAGGATCGTTTGATCGATAATCTATTGACATTTAAATGTAAATAGATTGCGACTATTAAAAACAATCAATTACATTTACTCTTAACTTCGTCTGCACGTATGTTATTCCGGATGTCGCTCAATCGCCTGTTTTGGCTGATTTCGATCTTGCTGATGCTGCTTTTTCTGACCTTGATCGGCAGAATCGTCAGTAGCGAATGGTCCGTATACGAACGCAGTACCAAGAGCATGCCTGCCATCAAGAATTTGCAGCTGGCATTGCTGGTGGAAGAAAAGCTGGCGACCGAGCGCGGGCGTGTCAATTCGATATTGACGCAAGAACCGGACGACGCCGCAGAGGTGCTTGCACGGCTGGAGCAGGTGCGTTCCATCAGCGACCAGTCCCTGGCAATCTTGCGCCATTCTCTGCAAGTACCAGCCGACCCGGTGCCGGAACCGGTGATCGATCGGGTGAGATCGACAGAGCGAGCGCTGGCGGCGGCCCGCAAAGAAGCGGATCTTTTACTGGCCTTGCCAAAACCGCAGCGCGATGTGGCGGCCGTCGGCGCCGCGCTGGAAATGATGGCCAACGCGATCGGTGTCTTTGCGCCGGCAATTACCACTTTGTCCGGCATTGCGGTCCATTCGGATGCGCAGCTTAGCGACGGTTTGCAAGGCGCTCAGCTCACCTCAAGTTTGCGCAATGTTGCGGGGCAGATAGGATCTGTCCTTATCGCTCCGGTAGTCGCTCGGCGGCCCCTTACCTCGCAGGAAATCACTATATTCTCCAGATTGTCTGGGCAGATTGAACAATTGTATTCGGTGATTGAACTGCAATTGAATGCATACCACGACAATCCTGCAGTGGCAGTTGCCTTGAGTATGGTGCGCGATCAATACCTGGGCGCCGGTCTGGGTTTCCTCGATGAGTTGTTCGTTATCGGGCGCAGTACGGGTGACTACGGTTTGAGTGCGCACGATGTGAACGCCCGCTATGTGCCGAAAATGGCGGCGATTCCGCATCTGCGCGATCTGGTCATGGCTGAGATGCTCCAGCAAGCGGAATATAAAAACAGGCACGCCGCTTATGTTCTGCTGGCGGCAACCGGCCTGGGCATGATTGCATTGGGTATTTTCATGCTACTCATGCGGGTGATACGACAGCGCGTCTTGCGCCCGATTCTGGATGCTACCGATCTGTTCACGTCGCTGGCCGAGGAGCGCCTGAGCACCGCCATTCCGATACCGCGCCATGACGATGAGATCGGCGCCATGATGCGCGCGATACATGTATTAAAGGCGCATAGCCTGGCTAAAGTCGGCCTCGAAAAACAACGCGAGGAGCTGATCGCCCAATTGCAGACCTTGTCCGACACGGATTTCCTGACCGGATTATTGAATCGCCGCGCCTTTTTTTCGCAAGGCGAACAGCAATTCGGCATCGCCCAGCGTTATCGGCGGCAGTTGGTGCTGATTGTGATGGACATCGATCATTTCAAGGCAGTCAATGACCGCTACGGGCATCCGGGGGGCGATCAGGTGCTGCGTGGCGTGGCGGACCTGTGCCGGCGCTATCGCCGCAAAGTCGATCTGCTGGCACGCTACGGCGGCGAAGAATTCATCGTGCTGTTGCCGGAAATCGACTTGTCTCAAGGGCTTGCCGTCGCAGAGAAATTGCGCAGTGCAATCGATGCCTGCCATTTACAGCTGGATGACGGTCAGGTCGTCAACGTTACCGCCAGTTTTGGCGTGGCGGCTTTTGATGGCGAGGCCGTCGATTACGACCAGAGTCTTGAAAGCCTGATTGAACGCGCCGATCAGGCCTTGTATCAAGCCAAGCATGGTGGCCGCAACATGGTGGTGGCATCGCCGCAGCGCAAATTCGACGAATCGTTTCCGGCGTCTGACGCTCCGGTTTGAGAATGTGGCTTCTTTGGGGAGGCCGGTGGTGAAAAAGGAATTTCTATTGGGAAATTTTCCGATTTGATTTGCTAGAATGGCGGGCTAATCTTCGGAGACATGGATGAATAAATTCCTCTTTCTTTTTGTACTGCTTTTCAGTTTTCTATCGGCGCCGTTCAGCCACGCGGCAACGCCGCAGCAGCAACTCGATACACTCTTTGACAGCGACTGGCAGTGGAGCATGCGCAACGCGCCTGAGTTTGCCACTTCGGTTGGCGACAATCGCTTTAACGACCGGTTGTCGGATGTTTCGTTGGCGGCCAGCCTGGCAGGCAATCGCCACCAGGAGCAGATGCTGGCCCAGGCCAGGCGCCTTGATCGTAACAAGTTAAGCGGGCAGGATCTGGTTTCCTACGATCTGTTCGTTTATGAAAAACAGAAGAACATCCAGGCCGCCAGATTCTACCCGTACAATCCGGAACCGATCTCGCAACTGAACGGTGTCCAGTTCGAGTTTCCGCAACTGGTTGCACAAACGCCATTCAATACCGCCAAGGATTATCGTAATTACCTGGGGCGCCTGCGGGCATTGCCGAAGTACGTCGATGGTGTGATTGCGCAATTGCAGCAAGGCGTCAAATCCGGTTGGGTGGCGCCCAAAGTCACGATGAGCGTGGTGCCGGGGCAGCTTCAGGAATTTGTCGCCAAACTCGATAGCAGCCCGTTGGCGGCCCCGTTCAAAGACATGCCTGCTTCGATTCCGGCGGCGCTACGCACCAGCCTGGCGCGTGAAGGCGAGCGCCTGCTGCAGCAAGGTGTGGCGCCGGCTTTCCGCAAACTGGACGCTTACATCAGCGACATCTATCTGCCCGCTTGCCGCGACAGCATAGCGGCGTCGAGTTTGCCTGGCGGTGCAGCGTATTACGCCTACAAGGTCAAGGAAAACACCACCACCGGCATGACGCCGCAAGAGATCCACGAGGTCGGACTGCAGGAAGTGGCGCGGATTCAAGCGGAAATGAAACTGGTGATGCAGCAGACCGGATTCAAGGGCACGTTTGCAGAATTCATCACTTTCCTGAATACGGATCCGCGTTTCTATTACACCAAACCGGAAGATCTGCTGGCGGGCTACAAGGAGATCATCAAGAAATCATCCGCGCAGTTGCCGCTTTTTTTTGCCGATATTCCCCGCGCTGCGGTCGATGTGAAACCGGTGCCGGAAGTGGGTGCGGAGAACCAGGCCGGCGCTTACTATGAACCTGGAACGCCGGACGGTTCGCGGCCGGGTTATTTCGTCGCCAACCTGTCGAAGCTGGATTCGCGTCCTAAGTGGGAAATGGAAACCCTCACCTTACATGAGTCGGTGCCTGGCCATCATTTGCAAACCGCGCGCGCCCAGGAACTAAAAGGCTTGCCTGAGTTCCGGCGCTTCGGCTGGTACGTTGCTTTCGGCGAAGGCTGGGCGTTGTATGCCGAAAGCCTGGGAGGCGAAATGGGTTTCTATACCGATCCCTATTCGAAGTTCGGGCATCTCAACGATGAGTTGTTCCGGGCCGCCCGCCTGGTGGTCGATACAGGGATGCATGCGCTGGGCTGGACGCGGCAACAGGCGATCGACTACATGAACGTCAACACGGCCAATCCACCGCACGACAACCAGGTCGAAATCGACCGCTACATCGTCGATCCCGGCCAGGCCCTGGGTTACAAGATCGGCCAGCTGAAAATCAAGTACTTGCGCGAAAAGGCGCAGCGGGAATTGGGTAGCAAGTTCGACCTGCGGCGCTTTAACAACGCCGTCATCGACAATGGCGCCTTGCCGCTGGAGATGCTGGAAACGCAGATAAACACCTGGATTGCGCAACAAGCGGCAGCTGCCTAGTTGCTGAATGCCTAAGCTGACCTTGCGATGATGCAGGCCGGCTCAGGCGTAGCGGGCCGCCAGCAATTTCGCGATCCAGTCGACAAACACCCGCACGCGCGGCGACAGGTGTTTGTTGTGGGCGTACACCACGGATACCGGTAATGGCGCCGGCTTGAAATCCGGCAGCACTTCTTCAACAGCGCCGCTCTCCAGTAACTCTTCCAGACCGAAGCGCGGCGCTTGTATCAATCCTAGTCCGGCGATGCAGGCGGCCAGGTAAGCCTCCGAGCTGGCCACCGAGATCTGGCCGGGAAGCTTCAGGAATCGCGGTTCACCATCCTCCAGATATTCCCAGCCAAGGTCGCGCCCGGTGCGGCTGGAAAAATAATTCACCACCATGTGATGCTGTAAATCGCCCAAGGTCTGCGGCCGGCCGTGGCGATCCAGGTAAGACTTGGCCGCGCAGTTGATCTGCTCCATATTACCGATGCGGCGCGCGATCAGGCTGGAATCGCTGAGAGGACCTGCGCGCACCACACAGTCGACCGCTTCGCCGATGAGGTCGACGAAGCGGTCGGTGGCGCTCAACTTGATTCGCAGGTTCGGATACTGCGCAAAAAAATCCGGCAACGCTGGTATCACCACCGTGTGCGCCAGGCGTTCCGGCAAGTCAACCCGGATCACGCCGCGCGGCTGCAACTGGTCCTGCTGGAACAGGGTATCGACATCTTCGAATTCAGCCAATAGTCGAGTGCACCGATCAAGGTAGGTGATGCCTTCATCGGTCAACGTTACCTTGCGTGTGGTGCGCTGTAGCAAGCGGACCCCGAGATGTTTCTCAAGCGCCTGAACCGCATTGGTGACGGTGGCTGCCGGCAAATTCAGCTGCTCGGCCGCACGGCTGAAGCTGCCCAGTTCGGCGACGCGAGAGAAGACTTCCATTGCCTGAATCCGATCCATGGGCGCTCCTGTTTCCTATTGTTAGCAATTTTCGAATAAAGAAATCATTTTATGCTCATTTATTAATTTTTGGACGCGGACAATAATGTGTTCAAGGCGGCCATATCTGGTTTCGCCCTTCCCGTCGAATACATGAAGGATGTCATTATGAGAATGCAAAAACTAGGTAATACCGGCCCACAATCCTCCATCATCGGCCTTGGCTGCATGGGTATGTCCGACTTGTACGGACCCGCCGATGAAACCGAAAGCATCGCCACGCTGCACGCAGCAATCGATGCCGGTATCACTTTGCTGGATACCGGCGATTTTTACGGCATGGGGCATAACGAGATGCTGATTCGGGAAGCCTTGCGCACCCGCAATCGGGATCAAGTGCTGCTCAGCGTTAAATTCGGCGCCATGCGCGATCCCGCCGGCAACTGGAGCGGTATCGACGGCAGGCCTGAGGCGGTGAAGAATTTCCTGGCTTACACCTTGCGCCGGCTCGGCACAGATCATATCGATATCTATCGCCCGGCTCGGCTCGATCCGGCCGT
>Ga0182007_10001302_pt1 | contig 13501 bp, 15 predicted proteins | sample Sormic07211113_1_FD_123023 | JGI IMG/M metagenome (GOLD analysis project Ga0182007, IMG submission 123023) | Rhizosphere microbial communities from Sorghum bicolor, Mead, Nebraska, USA - 072115-113_1 MetaG | ecosystem: Host-associated > Plants > Roots > Rhizosphere | place: USA: Nebraska... | reverse complement strand
GCTACTGTATGGTGAGTTCGCAAAGTGCCTGTACCAGGCCTGAATGAAACCAATTTTATCCGGGCGATGCCGTGACAGGCGTCAAGCTGCGGGTTTTAATGGATACCTGTCCTATGGAGTTTGATGCTATGCGTAAGTCTGTTTTGCTGGTTGCTTCCTTTTCCACGATGGCGATGTTGCTCTCCGGTTGCCAATCGAGCCTGACCGGTGACTCCTACTCCCGTGACGAAGCGCGTCGCGTGCAGACGATTCGCATGGGCACCATCGAATCCCTGCGTCCGGTGAAAATCGAAGGCACCAAGACCCCGATCGGCAGCGCTGCGGGCGCAGTCGTGGGTGGCGTCGGCGGTAGCGCCGTCGGCGGTGGTCGCGGCAGCATCGTTGCAGCGGTCATCGGCGCTGTAGCGGGTGGCCTGGTGGGGTCGGCTGCCGAAGAAGGCCTGACCCGCACTCAAGGCGTCGAAATCACCGTGCGCGAAGACGATGGCAGCATGCGCGCCTACGTGCAGGAAGTTCAGCCAAACGAAGTGTTCCGTGTGGGGGAGCGTGTGCGGATCTCCACTGTGGGTGGGACCAGCCGCGTTTCGCACTAAGCGGGAATGTAGGGTAAAAGAAAACCCCGATCAGGTGAGCTGGTCGGGGTTTTCTTTTGGGCTGTGGAGTTGAACCAGAGCATTTACTTGCTTGCATAACAACCGAGCTGAAAATCGTATTGTGGATCGTAAAATGATCGACCGACTAATGTTTCCAGTTTTGTTATCTGCTGGGAATCAAGGTCATAGCCATAGATTTCTTCTTCAGCCTCAGTCCAACTCATTATCGCCCTCAGCTGTGCAATGCCGTCTGCCGGGACAGGCACTTCGAATACCAGCGCTTCTGTTTCTTTATCAAAAGCATAAATTACGTGGTTCACGGTTCTATCCTTCTTTTCGGATCCGCCGGCTTGTTTTGATTACCTGTTTCAGCGTCAAACTCACCCAGATGGCGACCTCGTTTGTCATACATTTCTACTGCTCCATGCTGATAATCCCATTCTAGAATTCGCCCTTCAGCCGTTCTCCAGCGCATTCGGGTGCCTCTACCTTTGACCCGAGTCTTCTGTTTTGCCGGTGTGGCATCAGGAAAAGCGGTAAGCCCGTTTGGCGCCGGATGATATTTGTGGTCCGCAACACTCACCACAATATAAACCGGCAACACCCCCGAATCCGCCGGAAACACAAGAATGAAATCCTTGTACTCCGGCGGATAAACCGGATTCACGATGATGCTGTCAGCCGCCTTCGTCGGCGGGTAAACCCAGATGTGCGGCGCTTGTGGCGCAGCTTCCAAAGCGGGGATGCCGAGGGTGCTTGAACCGTTCTCGGCCGGCGTCCAGATCAGCTCAATGCCGTCCCCGAGATCAGCCACCTGCTGACTGCCGCGCAAGGTGAACTGCACGACATCGACCATTTCCCAATCGCGGTTTTTGCCAGTGTAAAAACCGTATCCCTTGAGACGGCCATCAGCCTGTTGCTCTACCCGCAGACGCACGCGAGTGCGCGCCTGTTTGAGGGATCGCAGTTGGTCTTCGGTGTAGAGCGAGCTGTCGCCAAGGCTCGACGGCATGACCAGGGCCACCAGACCTGCCAGGGTGGCCGCAGCGGTGCTGACTGCGACGGCGGGTAATGCGGCGAACGCTGGGCCACTCAGGGCGAAGCTGCCGAAACCCACCGGAATGGCCGTACCACTGATTTTCTTCAGCGGCACGACACCGCTTTCATCGGCCTCGCGAGCGCCGAGCAGAACCAGTTCGCCGTAGTCTTTCAGGCTGTCGGTCGGAACAACGCCGGAGGGATTCGTGTAGTCGATGATTGCATCGGGCAGTTTGCAGGACTTGGCGAACACGCATCCCGCGCGGACAACGTCGTCTTTTTTCGTCGGGACCAGAACGCTGTCTTCGAAGGCCTGCTGCCTTGCGAGCATGGCGTCGTAGGCGTTTTGTCTGGCATCACGCTCGGCCAATTCGGTGGCCGTCATGAATCGGTGAGTGACGTGATGCCCCGTCACCTGACGGTGGGTTTTGTACCCGGGGGATGTCCTTGTGGCCAGCCACTGATTGTCCTTTCGCTCGTCCATCGGCAACCCCCAAAGAGGGGGCTGCGCGACGTTAACGAACGTGGCTAATCGTGACTGTAGGACGAATCCTCAATGTTGCTAAGAGTGTTCTCTATCGTTCAGGAAGGCAGCGCAGCACTCTTGCGGCTCGCCGCCGCCGTCACCGCATAACCGATCAATGCCGCCAGGATCGAGCCGGTCAGAATACCCATGCGGTCCATCCCGGCATATTCACTGGCGCCCGGCACGAAGGCCAGGGAACCGACGAACAGGCTCATGGTGAAGCCGATGCCGCAAAGGATCGCCACCCCCAAAATCTGGCCCCAGTTGGCGCCTTGGGGCAGGGCGGCGATGCCGATTTTTACCGCCAGCCAGGTCAGGCCGAAGACACCGACGGTCTTGCCCAACAGCAGGCCGACGGCGATGCCCATAGGTACATGATGGGTGAAGCTTTCGACGGTCACGCCGCTCAGGGACAAGCCAGCGTTGGCGAAGGCAAACAGCGGCAGGATGCCGTAGGCCACCCACGGATGCAGGGCATGCTCCAGGATCAGCAGCGGCGAAGGCTCGGCGTTTTTCGTGCGCAGTGGAATGCAGAAGGCCAGGGTCACACCCGCCAGCGTCGCATGCACGCCGCTCTTGAGTACGCAGACCCAAAGGATCAGCCCGATGATCATGTACGGCCCGAGTTTCACCACACCAAGTCGGTTCATTCCGATCAAGGCCGCGATGCAGGCCGCGGCCAGCGCCAGGGACAGGGTCGACAGAGCGCCGGAATAGAAGATCGCAATGATGATGATTGCGCCAAGGTCATCGATGATCGCCAGGGTCATCAGGAACAGTTTCAGCGACACTGGCACGCGTTTACCCAGCAGGGCCAGCACGCCAAGGGCGAAGGCAATGTCGGTAGCCGTCGGGATGGCCCAGCCGCTCAGGGCGGACGGGTTATCGCGGTTGAGGAACCAGTAGATCAGCGCCGGCACCACCATGCCGCCAATTGCGGCCGCGCCGGGCAGGACGATCTGCGACGGTTTCGACAGTTGGCCGTCGAGGACTTCGCGCTTCACTTCCAGGCCGATCAACAGAAAGAACAGGGCCATCAGGCCGTCGTTGATCCACAGTAGCAATGGCTTGGCGATTTTCAGCGCGCCGATCTGAGCCACCACGGGGGTGTCCAGCAGGCCGTTATAGAGCCACGACAGCGATGAGTTGTTGATGATCAGGGCCAGGACAGCTGCGGCGATCAATAGCAGACCGCTGGCAGCTTCCAACTGAAAGAAACGCGTGAACGTGCTACGCAGAGGCAAGGTCGCTCTCCATCGATGAATTCAAAAGGTGGCACACCCTAACCCGTACCGTTGGTTGTTAAAACAAAAGTTATATTCTTTTTTGTTATATACCGTTACAACGTGTCCGGTCAGCAAAGGCCTGAGCCTAGCAGTTGCCGGACGTATTGAACCCCAGCTGTATCTGTGCGTGATGTAGGTTTTTTCCTAAGCTTGTGGACTGAGCCTTGCGACAAGGCCGACTCTTGCCTGATTCAACGAGAAAACCATCATGAGCGACAACCGACAGTGGGCCCGCGAAGCCATCCGGATCATCGAAGCCGACTTCCAGCGCAGCGCTGATACCCACCTGATCCCCTTGCCGCTGCCGGGGTTGCCGGGCATCGAGTTGTACTTCAAGGATGAGTCGAGCCATCCCACCGGCAGCCTGAAACATCGGCTGGCGCGCTCGTTGTTCCTCTATGCGCTGTGTAACGGCTGGCTCAAGCCCGGTGCGCCGGTGATTGAAGCGTCCAGCGGTTCGACCGCGATTTCCGAGGCGTACTTCGCCCGGCTGCTGGGTTTGCCGTTCATTGCGGTGATGCCCGCGAGCACGTCCAAGGAAAAGATCGCGCAAATCGCTTTCTACGGTGGCAAGAGCCATCTGGTGGACGATCCGACGCAGATTTACGCTGAGTCCGAACGCCTGGCTCACGAACACGACGGGCATTTCATCGACCAGTTCACCTACGCCGAACGCGCCACCGACTGGCGAGCGAACAACAACATCGCCGAATCGATCTTCCATCAGATGCGCTTCGAGCAGCACCCGGAACCGAGCTGGCTGATTTCCAGCCCTGGCACCGGCGGCACCACCGCGACGCTGGGCCGTTACGTGCGCTATCGCCAGCATTGCACCCGTGTGCTGTGCGCCGATGCCGAGCGTTCGGTGTTTTTCGATTACTACAAGACCGGCGACGCCAGCCTGCGCCTCGATCACGGGTCACGGATTGAAGGTATTGGCCGGCCGCGTGTCGAGGCGTCGTTCCTGCCCAAAGTCATCGACGCGATGGTCAAGGTGCCGGACGCCTTGTCACTGGCAGCCATGCATTACCTGGCACAACGTTTGGGGCGACGGGTGGGTGGTTCGAGCGGGACCAACCTGATCGGCGCCTTGATGGCGGCCCAGCAGATGGCGACGGCGGGGGAGTCGGGGTCGATCGTGGCGATTCTGTGCGATGGCGGCGAGCGCTATGCCGACACCTATTACGATCAGGCCTGGCTGAAGGCCCAGGGGTATGAGTTGAGTGGTCTGATGGATGCCGTGGCGGCCAGCGTTGAGCGCGGAGAGCCGCTGCCGGCCAGCGTGTTGCGCGCCAATATCTGAGATATTTGATCGTTCCCACGCTCTGCGTGGGAACGATCATCTGGGTCAGGCTTCTAGGCCAAGGATATCCCGGGCAACCGCTTCAGCAATCCGAATCCCGTCGACACCCGCCGACAGAATCCCGCCCGCATAACCCGCGCCTTCACCCGCCGGGAACAACCCCTTCACGTTCAGGCTCTGCATCGACTCGTTACGGGTAATGCGCAGCGGCGAAGAGGTGCGCGTCTCGATCCCGGTCAACACGGCGTCGTGCAGCGAGTAGCCACGAATCTGCTTCTCGAACGCTGGCAGGGCTTCGCGAATCGCTTCGATGGCGAACGCCGGCAGGGCCAGGGCCAAATCACCCAAGGCAACGCCCGGTTTGTAGGACGGCTCGACGCTGCCCAATTCGGTGGACGGCTTGCCGGCAATGAAGTCGCCGACCAGTTGCGCCGGTGCTTCGTAGTTGCTGCCGCCCAGCACAAAGGCGTGGGATTCCAGGCGTTCCTGCAACTCGATGCCGGCCAGTGGGCCGCCCGGATAATCGACTTCCGGGGTGATGCCGACGACGATCCCGGAGTTGGCGTTGCGCTCGTTACGCGAGTATTGGCTCATGCCGTTGGTGACCACGCGGTTCGGCTCGGAGGTCGCCGCCACTACGGTGCCGCCCGGGCACATGCAGAAGCTGTAGACCGATCGACCGTTCTTGGCGTGGTGCACCAGTTTGTAGTCGGCAGCGCCGAGTTTCGGGTGGCCGGCGTATTTGCCAAGGCGCGCGCGGTCGATCAGCGACTGCGGGTGTTCGATGCGGAACCCCACCGAGAACGGCTTGGCTTCCATGTACACACCACGGCCGTGCAGCATGCGGAAGGTGTCCCGGGCGCTGTGGCCGAGGGCCAGAATCACGTGCTTCGAATGGATCTGTTCGCCGCCATGGAGTTCGACGCCCACCAGTTGGCCGTCGTCGATCAGCACATCGGTAACCCGCTGCTGGAAGCGCACTTCGCCGCCCAGGGCGCGAATCTGCTCACGCATGTTTTCCACCACACCGGTCAGACGGAACGTCCCGATGTGCGGCTTGCTGACGTAGAGGATTTCTTCCGGCGCACCGGCCTTGACGAACTCATGCAGAACCTTGCGACCGAGGAATTTAGGGTCTTTGATCTGGCTGTAGAGCTTGCCGTCGGAGAACGTTCCCGCGCCGCCTTCACCGAATTGCACGTTGGATTCGGGGTTGAGCACACTTTTACGCCACAGGCCCCAGGTGTCTTTGGTGCGCTGGCGCACTTCGGTACCGCGTTCGAGGATGATCGGCTTGAAGCCCATCTGCGCCAGCACCAGGCCGGCGAAGATCCCGCACGGGCCGAAGCCGACCACGATCGGACGCTGGCTCAGGTCGGCCGGCGCCTGGCCGACCACTTTGTAGCTGACATCCGGCGCCACGTTGACGTTACGGTCATCGGCGAACGTGCGCAGCACCGCCGCCTCATCGCGAACGTTGAGGTCGATGGTGTAGATGAAACACAGTTCGGAGGACTTTTTGCGCGCATCGTAGCTGCGCTTGAACAAGGTGAAGTCGAGCAGGTCATCACTGGCGATGCCCAGGCGCTGCACGATGGCAGGGCGCAGGTCTTCTTCGGGATGGTCGATCGGCAACTTGAGTTCGGTGATTCGTAACATGGCGGGATCCGGTTCGCGGGGCGCACAACTGCGCCAAGGCGTTTGAAGCCCGCGATTATAAGCCTCAAAGGATGATTCCCGTGAGGCTAAAACGATCAGTCGTTACGCGATCCGCCAAAATACCCGCAGCCGCGTTGCACCTGGCCGTCGATACGCAACTCGGCGCTCATGTGCTGCACGCTGCCGGTGCTGCTGTCGACGCAACGTCGCGGCGCGACCCAGAGCTCGATGCGCTGATTATTGGCTTCGGTACTGAGGTTGAAGCGGCCATCGCCCAGTTGTTCTTCAACGTACGGCAGGGCCAGGGGCGGCTGACCAGCGCGGTCGACGATCATGCCCTTGCCACTGACCTTGACGTTCCACTCCGGGCCATGGCCGGCGGCGCGCAGGATCAGCTGCTTGAAATTGGGATCGTCGCACGCCGTGCCCGAGCGCTCGACGCGGTACAGCTGCGTAAGGTCGAGTTGGCTGTCAGCACCACTGGCAACGATCCGGCCGCGCACATCGGCGAACAGCTTGCCCTGATCATCGGCCAGGGTCGCGGCCTCTTGCAGGATGCTGGTGCCAGCGATGTCATTGACCACGAAACTGCGCTGCTCATTACACGGCTGGAACAGCAGCTTGCCGTCGGCCGCCGTCAATTGGCCCTGCATGCGGGTCTGGCCCACATGGGAAGCACTTTGCCGTGGGCCATCGAGCAGTTGGCAAGCGGCGAACAACGGAAGCAGGGCAACAAGTACCAGGGAACGGGCAACACGCATCTTTGAGTCTCCAGACAAGTGTCGCCACGTTACTCAGCCTGACCGTTCATCACAACCCTGCGATGTTCTCGCTTTCCTGTGTGCGAGTCTGGTTTAGCCGACGCGGTAGGTCTGGCCGGTCTGCAGGCCTTCCACGCTTTTGGCGTAGGCCAGCGCCACCTCGGCGGCGGGAACCGGTTTGAAACCACGGAAGTACGGCGCATAGCTCCCCATGGCTTCGACCAGCACGTTCGGGCTGACCGAGTTGATGCGCAGACCGCGTGGCAGTTCGATCGCCGCCGCACGGACGAAGGCGTCGAGGGCGCCGTTGACCAGGGACGCGGAGCTGCCGGTACGAATCGGATCGTGGCTGAGGATGCCGGTGGTGAAGGTGAAAGACGCACCGTCATTGGCGAATTCCCGGCCGATCAGCAGCAGGTTGACCTGGCCCATCAGCTTGTCCCGCAAGCCGAGTTCGAAGTCTTGTGCGGTCATGGTGGCCAGCGGCACGAAGTTGACACTGCCGGCGGCGCAGATCAGTGCATCGAAGTTGCCGGTCTGTTCGAACAGTTTGCGGATCGAGGCGCTGTCACTGATGTCGACCTGGAAATCACCGCTTTTACGGCCGATACGGACGATTTTGTGGCGCTGGGACAGTTCATGGTCAATGGCCGAACCGACGGTGCCGGAGGCGCCAATCAACAGAATTTTCATCGTGCAGTTCCTCAAGTGGGTTGGATTTAAAGTTAAGTCTAGTGTGGTTTTTTTTATAAATAAGCGTGCTAATGGGCAACCTTTGGTTTTCAAATGGAAACAATCCATGAGTGAAATGGACGATCTGGCGGCGTTCGCGGTATTGATCGAGGCGGGCAGTTTCACCCTGGCCGCCCAGCAACTGGGGTGCAGCAAGGGGCAACTCTCCAAGCGCATCAGCCTGCTGGAAACGCGCTTTGGCGTGGTGTTGCTGCAACGCACCACACGTCGCTTGAGCCTGACGGCGGCGGGTGCGGCGTTGTTGCCGCAAGCCCAGGCGCTGGTGGTGCAGGTGGAGCGTGCGCGTCAGGCATTGGCACGGCTGAAAGACGACATGGCCGGCCCGGTGCGGATGACGGTGCCGGTTTCATTGGGGGAAACGTTCTTTGATGGCGCACTGCTGGAATTTTCCCGGCAGTACCCCGAGGTGCAGATCGAGCTGGAACTCAACAACCACTACCGCGACTTGTCCCGGGACGGTTTCGACCTGGCGATCCGCTCGGAAGTGGCCAACGACGAACGTCTGGTGGCCCGACCGTTGCTGGCCTGGCACGAAATGACCTGTGCCAGCCCCGCGTATCTTGAGCGATTCGGTGAGCCGCTGACGCCTCAGGCACTGGCCGAACACCGCTGCCTGCTCAACAGCCATTACAGCGGTCGCGAAGAATGGCTCTATCACCAACAGCACGAATTAACGCGGGTGCGTGTGTCAGGTCCGTTCGCCAGCAACCATTACAACCTCTTGAAGAAAGCTGCACTGACCGGTGCGGGCATTGCGCGTTTGCCGTCGTATCTGTTGCAAGAGGAATTGGCTGATGGACGTTTACGCTGGCTCCTGCGTGATTATCAGACCCGCAGCATGCCGATGTATCTGGTGCATCCGTATCAGGGCGGGTTGCCGAAGCGTACCCAAGTGCTGGCGGACTATTTGATCGGTTGGTTCAAGCGCAGTGGTGAGGCGTTGGATCGGCTTCAACGATAACGTCTCACCACACTACCTTTATGGGAGTTCTGAGGTTGGTATCAGCGGGCGTAACGCCGGGCAAGCAGGTGATCGATCGACAACTTGCCAGGTCCAGTCGCCATCAAGTACAGCAACACCGCCGCCCAGGTGCCGTGGGTCGGATACGCATCGGGGTACACGAACAGTTGAATGGTCAGGGTCATGCCCAGCAGCGCCAGGGCCGAAAAGCGCGTGGCGAAGCCGATCAGGATCAGTATCGGAAAGAAATGCTCGGCGAAGGCCGCTAGGTGCGCCGCCAGTTCCGGGGAGAGCAACGGCAGGTGATATTCGCTCTGGAATAACGGAATGGTCGAGTCCGCCAGCCTTGGCACACCGAGTTCAACGGTGCCGTCGATCAAGTCGATGGCCAGGCCTTCCACCTTGGTTTGCCCGGACTTCCAGAACACCGCGGCAATGGAAAAACGCGCGATAAAGGCGATCAGGCTGTGGGGGATTTTTTCCAGCAGCGTGATGGCGCGGGTAATGGGGTTTGTGTTCATGGCGATACCTGGTTGTGGTGTAAATGAGTGATGGCGTTGTGGCTGATCAGCAGCGCCAGGGTTTGGCTGAGATCGAAGGCCGGCGCGTTTTCCAGCGCTTGGCTCAGGGGCTGGCCGAGTCGCAGGTTCTGAATGAAGATTCTGGCGCCGTGGTCGATGGCGAAGACCTCAACCTCCAGTTCGTTACGCAGCACCAGCGCGTTTTGCCCGTGGCCGAGGTCGATCCCGGCCAGCGTCGCGTCCTGTTGATGCGCCGCCCAGATTGCGACCACGGCGAAGGCTGAAGTCAGCAGATTGAGGGAGGGATGAAGCCCAAGCGTCAGCTCGCTCAATGCCTGTGGGTCCGACAGCACGGCGGCGATTTGCTCATGGCCCAAAGGCTGCGCATCAGCGGCGTGATAGGCCTGAACGCGCAAGCGCTCCAGCCGCGCCACATCGGCCAGATAAGGCACGCTGGCTGCCGGTTCAAAATTGTCGATGAACTCGGCGAAGTCCTTGCCGTAGTCGTTGATGAGCGGGCTTTGCGGTGGGCAACTTTGCACATACAACCCTGTCATCGCCCGGAAAAATTCATCACCGACCAACTGCGTAACCACCGGATAGCTGTCGGCCAAGGCGTTGATCAGCGAGCTCTGCACATTGTTGCGATACACCGCGAAACGGCTGGCCGGATCGGCACCGTTGGCACTGAACACGCCCTCGGGGCAGGGCCGTTGCGGATCGAGCAGGGCGGCGGAAAAAGCGGCTTGAGTGCTCATGGCCGGCTCCCTGCGCGGTGCAGCAACTCATCGGCATGACGGGCTTCGGCGTGCAACACACTGAAGGCCGGTAACCGGTTGTCGCGTTCGATCAACGTGGCGATCGGGCCGACCCGCTCCAGCACCTGCGAGTACAGCGCCCACACCGCGTTATCGACGGGCGCACCGTGATCGTCGATCAGTAGTCGGTCACCAAGGCTGTCGGTGTCTTCGGCAAACCCCGCCAGATGAATCTCTCCCACCGCGTGCAGCGGCAGGGCGTCGATGTAGGCCAGCGGATCTTTTTGGTGATTGGTGCAGGAAACGTAAACGTTGTTGACGTCCAGCAGCAGGCCGCAGCCGGTGCGGTGAATGACTTCACCGATGAAGTCGGCTTCATCGATTGTCGAGTTCTGGAACGCCAGGTATGTCGCCGGGTTTTCCAGCAGCATCGGGCGTTTGAGGGTGTTCTGTACCTGATCGATGTGCTCGCAGACACGGTTCAGCGTCGGCGCATCGTAGGCCAGGGGCAGCAGGTCATTGAGAAACACCGGGCCATGGCTGGACCAGGCCAGGTGTTCGGAAAAGGAGTGGGGTTGATAGCGCTCGATCAGCGCGGCCAGCCTTTGCAGGTGCTGACCATCCAGCGGACCTTCGGCACCGATGGACAGGCCAACACCGTGCAGCGACAGCGGATACTGCTTACGGATCAATCCCAGAAAATGATGAAACGGGCCGCCGGCCACCATGTAGTTTTCGGCGTGGACTTCGAAGAAACCGATGTCCGGTTGTGCACCGAGCACTTCACGAAAGTGCTCGGTCTTGAGCCCCAGCCCGGAGCGGGGCGGGAGCCCGGAGAATGAATGGTTCATGGTCGACACTCTGGCTGGGGGACTGATTACGACTTGGCTTTGTAGGCTTCCATCTGGCCGAAACCGGTTGGCGAGGTCTTGCTCATTGTGGTGGCGCAGGTGCCCTTGGGGACGAGCTTCCAGGCGTTGGCCTGGTAGTCGGTTTTGGCGGTGCCAGCGCAAGTGGTACCAGCACCAGCGGCGCAATCGTTATGACCTTTCATGGCCACGCCGAAGCATTTTTCCATGTTGGCGTCAGCGGCATGGGCCGTGGAGACAGCGGCGATGCTCAGGGCAGAACCAAGTGCCAGAACCAGGGCGGTGGCGGACAGGGTGCGGGTGGTAGCAGTCATGATGTTTCTCCGAAATTGAGCTTGGTATGGCAAGCGTTTGTGCTTGCTTACCGCTCTAGAGAAACGACAGGGCGGGGTGTTACAGCTGACTGCAGATTTTTTTCAAAAATCCTCAAAACACCATCAATCCCCTGTGGGAGGCGCCGATAAGACAGTCATGCAATGCTGATTTTATTAACGCTAGTGATCTGACCGTTCCAGATCATCTCGTAGTGGGCTGTTTGAATGACTGATGAGACTGGTCTGGGAGTCATCAGCGCCCAGCAGTAGTTGCCATGCATACGCACGGAGTTGTATCGCAGGCCAAGGCTCCCTGCATCCTTGACTGCCTTACCCAAGCGATGTGAGTGCGTGTAGTCGACGGGATCGTAGATAGGATCGTGCATCGGAATGGATACGGCATCCCTCATTGCTTCGTCAACGAAAGTGCAGGATAACCCCCGGAAAACAAACCTCTCGTAATTGAGATTCTGGACATTCGACCAATACTGATTTTGGTGATGCTGTACCTCAGCCAGAGCAGTTTCCATCGAGGCAGCCAAGTACAACACGCCGAAACTGCCATCGCTGAAACGCGAGCCAGTTGGGTTGACGTGGGTGAAAGGGGCTGTCGCATAAGAGCATCCAGGGATGCCAAAGGGAATTTCCGCACGCGGTATCAGCTCAAGCCGACCTACCTCATTTTGCAGCCTCGGATTTGTGAGGGCCTGTATCTGATACAGAACATCAAATTCGTTCGCGTCCGCCACGTCGTCAAACAACGCAATGGGCGGAAACTTTGAATTGATCAATCGGTAGGCCTGCAACTGCTCACCGGCCAATACTGGCAACTGGCTCACCATTACCATTGTGCGCCTCGCAGCACGTCGATCCGCCGAAACGTCTCGTACAAGGAAATCATATCCCCCTGGGACATGATTTCGAGCGGGGTACGCCCGTTGAAGAACTCGTTTTCGTTCGCCATCGTCGGAAAACCATAGACGTTCTCAGGGTTATCAAAGACAAGACGCAGAGCGGCATGGATGTTGAGAATAAAACTGATGCGCTGCATCTGGTCTGAATCCAGGTTTACGGACCAATCGGGATCGCGCTGCTTTGCCCGTGAGTACGTACTGCGGGAAATGCGCAGGATACGACAGGCCTGATCGCCCGATGCCTGCCACTTTTCGAGTATGCCTACAGCTGCTCGCAAACCAGTCACGCACTGGTCTTTGGTGAATCCTTGTGCCTGGGAGGTTGCTGTCATGTTGATCACTTCTTGTTTATCTGTAGATACAAATATATGCAAGATGACTCTATAGATCAATGACGTTTATGAGGCGGGGCTCCTCCGACAGGGCTTCTTCTTTATCATTCAGGTTGTGCTAAAGATACACAGCCCCGTAGGAGCGGCCTTCGGTGAGGTTTGTGCCAGGCACAAAAAAACGGCCCGAAGGCCGTTTTTTGTTTACCGCAAAGGCTTAACCGCCGAGGTACGCTTCGCGTACTTTCGGGTCGGTCAACAGCGCTTCACCGGTCCCGCTCATCACCACCCGGCCGTTTTCCAGCACGTAGGCACGGTCGGCGATTTTCAGGGCCTGGTTGGCGTTCTGCTCCACCAGGAACACCGTCACACCGTCCTTACGCAGTTGTTCGATGATGTCGAAGATCTGCTGGATGATGATCGGTGCCAGGCCCAGCGATGGCTCGTCAAGCAGCAGCAGCTTGGGCTTGCTCATCAGCGCGCGGCCGATGGCGAGCATTTGCTGTTCGCCGCCGGACATGGTGCCGCCGCGTTGGGCAAAGCGTTCTTTCAGGCGTGGGAAAAGTCCCAGAACCTTGTCCATCTGTTCCTGATAATCGCCCTTGTCGGTGAAGAACCCGCCCATGGCGAGGTTTTCTTCCACGGTCAGGCGGGCAAACACCCGACGGCCTTCCGGAACCACGGCGATGCTTTTACGCATGATCTGCGACGAGTCCTGGCCGACGAGCTCTTCGCCCATGTAGCGGATGCTGCCGCTGTGGGCTTGCGGCGAACCGCAGAGGGTCATCAGCAGGGTCGACTTGCCGGCACCGTTGGCGCCGATCAGGGTCACGATCTCGCCCTGGCGGACTTCGACGTTGACGCTGTGCAGCGCCTGGATCTTGCCGTAGAAGGTGGAAACGTTTTCGAATTGCAG